>LXOW01214879.1_pt4 | contig 16752 bp, 17 predicted proteins | sample 1368591 | NCBI WGS metagenome assembly LXOW01 (sample SAMN04884650, study PRJNA319009) | bovine gut metagenome | isolation source: Cow rumen | host: Bos taurus | place: Italy: Legnaro (PD) | collected 2014-07-09 | reverse complement strand
TTTCGCATGGCAGGTTCCAAGTCGCTAAAGCGACGGAAGCCTGCTCAAGGAAATGGAGAACATCCAAGGAAAATATAGCCGAAATTATTGAATAAAGGAGATTCCGAGAGAACATATAATTATGATTCTTAAGAAAATCTTAGGAATTTCGTTTCGTTTTTCTTAAGAATCATATTTTATACTATCCATAGTAAGAGAAAAACAAGTAAGTAAATATTTTTTCTTGACAAAATAATATTTTAAAATTATACTATGTGTATTAGTTGTAGTAGTACACATGACAAGGAGGCAAATTATGAAAACAAATACAACACACAAAAAAATGAAAAAGAAACACACGAAATTAAAATTATTACTTCTATGTTCCATATTTGGCGCCCTTTTATTTTTACAGAACGAAAACACGTATAAAGAATTCAAAAATTACTTAACTTGGCAAAAATCAACATTACATGCCACCATTTTTAAAACTCCACTTCCAAAGTTGGATGAAGACAGTATTCAAAATATTTTGTTCACTCGTTCCCGAAACGATGACAAATACCGTCATATTTATAATCATCAGGATGACTATCCAAAACAATTGCTTGCTGGACTTTGCAACAACGAAGAATTATTAGACTACGTCTACCACTACCCTGGCTCAAACTCAGAAAAAAAAGCTACGGTTACAGAAAGCGAAAAAAATGAAGCTATTCCACTTTTCCTTCAATGGGATGAACGTTGGGGATACAAATCCTACGGTGATGGAAAAATTGGATATAGCGGTTGCGCACCAACTTGTGTTTCCATGGTTGTATGCGGTTTAACGAAACAGTATGAATATACACCAGATAAAGTTGCTGCTTATGCAGAGCGCCATTTTTACTACCTTCCCGGCACTGGTACCCGTTGGACATTCCTGACAGAAGGTGCCGAAAATTTTGGAATTACCGGAAAAGAATTATGTCTTGATAAACAAATCATCACAAAAGAACTTGCAAAAAATCATCCGATTATCTGTAGCATGGCACCTGGAGATTTTACAACAGAAGGACATTTTATTATTCTTGCCGGAGTAAAAGATGAAAAAATCATTGTAAAAGATCCTAACAGCAGAAATAACAGTAGTCTTTTGTGGGATTACGAAAGATTAGAAGGACAAATCAGAAATTTATGGGCTTATGAAGCGAAATAAGCACAGGGACAATTGCACGAAAAAAGAACGACTCCAGATTTTTCGTCTGGAGTCATTCTTTTTATATAACTTTTTCTTATTTCTTTGTAATATATCCTTTTGCTTTCAATGTTTCTGCACAAAGTACAGCACCACCGGCAGCACCACGAACTGTGTTGTGTGACAATCCGATAAACTTCCAATCATAGATGCTATCTTCACGGATACGTCCAACTGAGATACCCATTCCGTTTTCGTAGTTTACATCAAGCTGAACCTGTGGACGGTTATCTTCTTCCATAACCTGAATGAACTGCTTTGGAGCACTTGGTAAATCTAACTCCTGAGGAAGTCCCTTGAAGTTTACTAACTTCTCAACTAACTGCTCTTTTGTAGGGTTCTTTCTGAACTTAACAAATACAGCTGCTGTATGTCCGTTTAATACTGGTACACGGATACACTGGCATGTAATCTTAACATCATCAGCCTTAACGATAACTCCGTTTTCAATCTTACCCCAGATTCTAAGTGGCTCCTGCTCAGACTTTTCTTCTTCTCCACCGATGTATGGGATGATATTTTCAACCATTTCCGGCCAATCCTTAAATGTCTTTCCAGCACCTGAAATAGCCTGATATGTAGTAGCTACTACTTCGTATGGCTCGAACTCTTTCCAAGCTGTAAGAACTGGAGCGTAGCTCTGGATTGAACAGTTAGGCTTAACTGCTACGAAACCTCTTGTTGTTCCAAGTCTCTTCTTCTGGAACTCGATTACATCAAAATGCTCTGGGTTGATTTCAGGCACTACCATAGGAACGTCTGGTGTCCATCTGTGTGCACTGTTGTTTGAAACAACTGGTGTCTCTGTCTTAGCGTATGCTTCTTCGATTGCCTTGATTTCTTCTTTTGACATATCTACTGCTGAGAATACAAAATCTACTGTAGAAGCAACTTCCTCTACTTCATTAACATTGTGAACAATAAGTTTCTTTACAGCTTCTGGCATAGGAGTATCCATCTTCCAACGATCTCCAACTGCTTCTTCGTATGTCTTTCCTGCACTTCTTGGGCTGGCTGCAATTGTTGTAACCTCAAACCAAGGGTGATTCTCCAATAATGCAATGAATCTCTGTCCTACCATTCCTGTTCCACCAAGAATACCTACTTTTAACTTATCGCTCATGATAATTACCTCTTTCTCTCTTATATAGTCTGATTGCGGCTCTAAAAAAATTTTGAACTGCAATAAATGTTACTATTATTTTTAATGTCTTTTCCTCACGAACAATTGTCCGTCTGGTAAAAATAATAATACACCATTCCCAATAAAAATGCAATTGTCAATTTGCTAAATGTGAAATTTTATGCACTTTTACCCTTAATATAAGACATAGTAAATATATTCTGTACAATTTGTATGTTTTTTCAAGCAGAAATACATGCAAGCATGCATTCTGCTCTGTCTACGGAAAACACTTTTAAAGTAAAAAACACAGACAATCCAAAAACTGTCTGCGTTTTATTATCATCTTACTTTGTCTATTCTAGTGTATACATAACCTATTACACAAGAAATGTTAATACACCAAGCATCACAATTACTACTGCCATTCCCCCAACTAACAAATAATTCTTTTTATTCACCGTTTCCGACTCACAAACCGTATCCACCCCTGGCTCCTGAAAGCTAAATCCTATATCCTGCTGTTCCATATTCATGTTCATAACTCTCGCTCCTTATTCGTCCATTTTTAAATACAACCGCACTTTAAAAAACTACTTTTATGTTACGGATTGTGATTTTTATTTACAAACTTATTATAAACATCTCTTTTTCAAACTTCAATTAGATTTTTGAGAACCAAGAATTTTACATGCAAAACTTTTTCGCGACTACGATATTGTAAGGCAATTAACTCTACTTTCTCATGCACAATAAGAAATCAGTTTTCCCATATCTTCCAAAATAAAGTCCGCCTTCTCTTTCATTTCCTCTGTCACAGGCATAAGGTCCGGTATCATTACCGCTGTCATTCCTGCTGCTTTTACCGCACGAATTCCATTGTGGGAATCTTCCACACCAATGGCATCCTTAGGCTTCACACCAAGGGTTTCACAGGCTTTTAAGTAAATTTCCGGATCCGGCTTACTTTTGCTTACCATATCTCCACAGATAATGGCGTCGAAAAACTTTATAAGTCCCGCATCCCCAAGTTCTGCCGTCACCACTTCCTCTCTGGTAGAAGTGGCAACCGCCAGCAAATATCCTCTTTCTTTCAAGGAGGTCAAAGACTCCTTTACATAAGGTTTTAATGGCAAACGTCCCTTGTTATAACGTTCATGGAATAAGGCTGACATTTCTGCCTTATAGGCATCATAAGGGGCATCCGCTCCATATATTTCTAAGAAACGAGCCTTCGCCGCTTCTCTGTTTTGCCCCATGGCAGACAGACAAAAGGACTCAATATCTTTAATTCCATACTTGTCCGCAACTACCTTCCATGTTTCAATCACCTTACACTCAGAATCAAAAATGACTCCATCCATATCAAATATAACAGCTTTTATCATGTTTCAACTAACCTCGTATAATGTACTGTGGCAAACCGCCTTTGTACTCTAGTTTCACTTCACCTTCAATCAATGGTCGTAAATAATCTTCCAATTCCTGTGTCACATCATTTCCCGCTTCATTAATCCACTCTAATGGCACTTTCTTCTCTTTGTTGGAAACTTCTGAAACAGGTACGGTTGTGTATTCTACGCGATACGGATTGTTTGATACACGTCGAATGGATGTCATCTCATCCGTATGTCCGTTATTCGCTGCATCTACCGCCTTTTCGCCCAAACGGAATGCTTCCCCTACATCTGTTGCTGAAGAAATGTGTGCCGCACAACGCTGTAATACATTAAGCTCCACGGAACGAACCTTACATCCAATCTGGTCTGCAACCAATGACTCCAGATACTTTCCTGTTCCGCTAAGCATAACATGACCGAATTGGTCTGTTTTCGTGGATTTTGCAGAAATGTATTCTCCATGTTCATCATGAATACCTTCCGAAACTGCCACGATTACCTGATCATGCTTCTCCAAATTTTCACGGACATCTTTGATAAACTGCTCCGTAGAGAAGTTTCTTTCCGGTAAATAAATAAGGTGTGGTGCATGATTGTATTCATTTCTGGCAAGAGCTGCTGCTGCCGTTAGCCATCCTGCATTTCTTCCCATAATTTCCACAATCAACACACTCTGCATATAATAAATATACGTATCATGTGCCATTTCAAGCATAGATGTAGCAATGTATTTTGCAGCTGAACCAAATCCAGGTGTATGGTCAATCTCCATCAAATCGTTGTCAATGGTCTTTGGAATACCAATAACGCGAATATCATAGTTGTGCTCTTTGGCGTACTTTGACACCTTATCTACCGTATCCATAGAATCATTTCCACCGATGTAGAAGAAATAGTCGATTTCGTACTTTTTAAGAATTTCAAATACACGCTTCATATCGCTTTCATCCACTGCCGGATCCTTCAGTTTGTATCTGCAGGAACCTAAAAACATGGATGGTGTAACACGAAGATTTTCCAGTTTCTTTTGATCACCTTTGAAGACTTTGTTCATATCCATCACCTGGTCATCCATAAGCCCCTGAATACCGTTAATCATACCGTAAACCTGTCCCACATTTTCGCAGTTAAACGCCGCACTTAACACACCTGCTAAACTGGCATTAATTACTGTAGTTGGTCCTCCGGACTGACCTACTAAAATGTTTTTCTTCTTTTCCATGATACAAATGCTCCTTTCCATCCATCCATTGATGACGGACTGCAAAATTTCAACTTGTACGCTTTATTGCAAATATTATTTCTGTTTTCTCAAAATACCGAGGTTATTTTACCTCAACTTTCTCTTCCTTCTATCTTCCTTGCGTAATCTTCCAACAATCTCTTCAAAGAATCCATATCTTCCATTTCATTAATCTGTCCCCGAAGTTTGGCAGAAGAAGGATATCCTGTCATATACCATGCCACATGCTTTCGCATTTCCCGAAGACCTAAGTATTCCCCTTTAAACGCAATCTGCATATCTGCATGACGGATAATCGTATCGATTAACTCATGAATGCTCGGTTTTTCCGGTACTACACCGGTTTCCAAATACACTTTTGTCTGATGAAACAGCCATGGATTTCCTCTGACACCTCTGGCAAACATCACTCCATCGCATCCGGTTTCTTTAAGCATCCGCTCTGCATCCTGTGGTGTAAACAAATCTCCGTTTCCAATGACTGGAATACGAACCGCTTCCTTCACTTTTCGGATAATATCCCAGTCTGCCTGTCCCGAATAATACTGTTCTCTCGTTCTTCCATGCACCGCCACTGCTGCCCCGCCGCTTTGCTCTACGATTTTCGCAATTTCCGGGGCGTTTGCGTCCTGTGCACCAAAACCTTTACGGATTTTCACCGTCACCGGTTTTTCCAAAATATTTGACATGGCTGAAACAATCTCACCGATAAGCTCCGGATTTTTCATAAGTGCAGAACCCTCGCCGTTATTTACCACTTTTGGCACCGGACATCCCATATTGATATCCACGATGTCAAAATTCCGATGTTCGATACGCTTTGCCTGTTCACTCATAATCTTAGGATCTGAGCCAAACAATTGCAATGCCACCGGCCGTTCTTCCTCCTGAACCTGCAAAAGGGCTTCTGTATTTTTATTGTTATACATGATACCCTTGGCACTGACCATCTCTGTGTAAATCAAATCCGCCCCCTGCTCCTTGCAAAGCATACGAAAAGGTAAATCCGTCACACCAGCCATAGGGCCAAGTACAAGGTTTCCATTTATTTTTACATTTCCTATCTGCATAAAATATCCATTCTATCTATAATTTTCTCTTGAAAATCTTGTATAAAAAGATTCCGAGAAAACATTTTACTTTTTATTATAATCGTAAATGATACGAAGTCCCTTCAAGGTAAGGTCACTGTCATACACATCAATATATGTAGTTGCGTCAGAAATAATCTTTCCAAGTCCACCGGTAGCCACTACTTTGTAGCTGTCATCCTTAAGTTCTTCCTTAAGCTTCTTAATAATGTACTCTGTCTGACCTACATAACCGTAAAATAAACCAGCCTGCATACTGTTTACTGTATTTTTTGCCAGAATGCTATCCGGCTTTTTAATCTCAATCTCAGGAAGCATCGCTGTATCTTTCCACAATGCATTTGCAGAAATACGAATTCCAGGACTGGTAACTCCCGCAATCAATGCACCATCTGCAGTAACTACATCATGGGTGGTAGCCGTTCCAAAGTCAATGACAATCACCGGTCCGCCGTACAATTCATAAGCTGCCACCGCATCTACAATACGGTCTGCACCCATGGATTTTGGATTGGCAATGGCAATATTAATACCTGTTTTAATACCTGCACCTACGATAATCGGTGTCAGTCCGAAATATTTCTTAATACCACTGGTAAATGAATGCATAATGTTTGGTACAACGGATGAAATAATCACATCGTCCACTTTTTTCGGATTTAATCCGTTCTTTTCCAATAAATCCGTAATAAAAATTCCATATTCATCTGAGGTTCTAGAAACTTTTGTGGTCATACGATAGGTACCAAGTAAATCTTTTCCTTCAAACACACCCAATGTAATGTTAGTGTTTCCTGCATCTACAACTAAAATCATACGCTTATCCTCTTTCACTCTTCACTATTTGCCAACAATTCCGACACATCTTCATTTAAGAAAAATGCTCTATAATATAGTTCCAAACTTTCCAGCAATTCTTTCTTTGTCTCCTGTAGCTGCTTAATCTTTAGTACACTTCCTATGTCATCATACAACAAATCGCCTTCGTCGCATTCTGTTTTAAACATCAAATCTCCTTGTGAATCAAACTCCAATGTCAAAATCCCGCCGATGTCTGCCGTAAATAATACACACATGATTTTCAGGTCTTCCTTGATTGATTCCGGCAACCCTGAAAATTCTTCACTTAAATAATATTTTTCCTCATACGCACTTGATGCACATAAAATGATATTTTCTTCCACTGTTTTACCTCGTTTTTCTGTGTTGAAACACCCAATAATTTTATCAAAGTCTAATCTACAGATTATCATATTTATGATAATTTCGCAAGATTTATAACATTTTTTCCCTTGACAAACGTGTATTATGGAATTACACTTAGTGTATTAGTAATAATAGTACACATAGTAAGGAGGTTACTTATGATACAGATTGACTACAAAGACAGCAGGCCAATATACGAGCAGATTGTAGACAAATTTAAAACACTGATTTTAAAAGGTGTTTTATCCACAGATGAGAAAATGCCATCTGTAAGAAGTCTTGCACTGGAATTGGCAATCAATCCAAACACCATTCAAAAAGCCTACGCCCAGCTTGAACGGGAAGGATTTATATACACAGTTAAAGGACGTGGAAACTTTGTGGCAGAGAAGGAGGATTTAGTAATGGAAAAGAAACAGGAAATACTAGAGCAGTTCAGACAGTTATTGATTGCTGCCACAGAAGTTGGCATTCCAAAAGAAGAGTTGGTTAATTTAGTTTCTAATTTTGTAAAAGAGCAGTAAATGTAGGAGGGACAAGAATGATTGAAATCAAAAATCTCAATAAGGACTTTGGTTCCGAACAGGTTCTTACTGATGTGAACCTTCAGATTAAGGAAGGAGAAATCTTCGGACTGATTGGAACAAACGGAGCCGGAAAAAGTACACTGCTTCGTACTATCACAGGCATATATAAACCAAACAGCGGCTTAGTTACCATTGACGGTAAACCGGTTTATGATAATCCAGAAACAAAGGAAAATTTCTTCTTTGTACCGGATGATTTATTTTTCATAAAAGGCACAACACCAAAAAGCCTTGCAGAGTATTATACAGGTATTTATCCGACATTTGATACCAAAAAATACATGAAGTTACTGGATACGTTTCATCTGGATTCTAAAAAACGTGTTGCCACCTTTAGTAAGGGAATGAAACGTCAGGTTGCTATTCTGGCTGCCATTTGCGCCAACACTAAGTATGTATTTCTTGATGAAACCTTTGACGGATTAGACCCGGTAGTTCGTAGAGCCATCAAAAAGTTATTGGCAACCGAAATGGAAGAACGTGGCATGACTACCATCATCACTTCCCACAACCTTCGGGAACAGGAAGATATTTGTGATCACATCGGTGTATTACACAAGAGTAGTATCGTTTTATCAAAAGATATTGTAGAGCTAAAATGCAGTATTCAAAACGTGGAAGTTTGCTTCAACTCAGAAGAAGAAGCAGAAAAAATATTGGGACAGCTTACCATTACCAAAAAGGTACAGAAAGGTCCTTTGTATATTTTGACCATCGAAGGAGACAGAGAAGAAGTTATGTCTATTTTACATCAGGCAGACACCTCGTACTTAGACGTTCAGAGTCTTTCATTAGAAGATATATTTATTACAGAAATGGAGGCAATCGGTTATGACATCCAAGCACTTATTGGCGAATAGACTTCGCACACAAATCAAACAACAATACATCTGGTTAATCGTTTTATCAGCAATATCCGCTATGCTGTTAGGATTTTTATTTCATTTGCTGATCTTACCTGAATTCGTCGAAAATATCGAAATAAGACATACACATAATGTGTATGATTACGAAAACTACTGCGAACAACTATTTCATCCTGGACTAACCATGATACTTTTTTGTGGAATCGGTGGATTATCTGCATTATACAGTTTTTCATATTTACATTCGCAAAAAAGAGTTGACTATTACCACAGTCAGCCCGTAACATTGACCAATCGTTTTTTATCAAATGTTTTTGTAAATATGTTTTGCGTAATTTTAGGATTTCTTATAAACATAGTATGCGACTCCCTATTGTTCGCAATTTACAAGTTAGATTTATCTCTTGTAATTCCATCATTGTTACGTTGTAGTGCATTTAGTTTTCTCGCATTTTTAGCCGGTTATTGCGTCATTGCATTTTGCACAATTCTTACGAACAATATGATTTACACCGGATTATTTGCAGCATTATTGGTCTTAGGTCCAACACTTTTAGCTGCAACCACTTCAGCCTTGGTTGAAAAATCCATGAGACATCTTGAATTAGGCTCTTTATGGCTTGAAAAGGTTGCAATCTTATCGCCAATTACTTATTTTGCAAAAAATCTTATGGATTTCTCATCCATTTGCACAGACGAATCCCCAAAGGTTTGGACAATTACTTTGGGGATTCAGATACTACTGATTTTGGCATTTTTTGTATTGGCATACATTGCGTTCCGTTTCAGAAATACAGAACGTGCAAGCCTTGTAACTCCATTCCCATGGTTAATTCATATCATCCGAGTGGTTTCCATGCTTGCAATCAGTTCAATTACATTTGTATTCAGTTATGTTTTTGACTCAAATCCTGTTTTATTGGCAATCCTCAGCATCGCTATCGCTTACTTTGTTGTAAACTTTATCATCGAGTTAAACTTCAAAGACACGATTAAAGCAAAGGCATTGATACCATCAGCAATTGGTATTTTGATTTATATTGGTATTTTGATTACCTGTAATTACGACCTGCTCCACATAGACAGTTATGTGCCAGATCCATCCAAAGTATCCTATTGTACCCTTGATACAAAACAAAACTGGAAAGTATCACTAGGTAAAGATATAAATGACGATACAGAAGACGAGGATTACTTAGAAGCAAATTATGATAATGTAGATTTTCATGACACAGCAGCCGTTTGCAATATGGCAAAACAGTTATTGGAATATGAGAAAACACACGCTAATTACTACTCAGATTATGATGATTATGTTGATTGTGATCGTTATTCTGCTTGTAATAATGCTGATTCGATTGAAATTACCTACCATATGAAAAATGGTTCAACAGTATACCGAATATACAAATATCTTTATAACAACAACAACAGTATCACAAAAGAAGTGATTAGCAGTCAGGAATTCCTAAACAATGCATTACCTATCATATCAGACGATAACTACATCAACGACATTACAAGCAAATTTAACAATCCTGGCAAAAATTTCTTATCACTTGAAATAGATGACGCATTCGGTAGTACGATTTTGGCAGAAATTAACTCTGATGGTAGAGATGAGTTAAAACAGATGAATGCATTTATAGCTGCCTACCGCGAAGATTTAAAAGAACACCCTGATTTTTCGCTATATCGACAATCAAATGATGATTATTATGATAAAGATCATAATTATCATGCTGATTCCTTAGAATTTTATTACTATTACAATAATAGCAACACAAGCTATAATTATGTCCACAACTTCTACAGAATTCCTGTTCCAGAAGACTTTACTCATACCCGTGCATTTATATCAAAATATGAATCAGATGAGGAGTAGTGATTAATAAGCCACCGGCTCATGCCGGTGGCTTATTTTGATCAACCAAAATTTGACAGAACAAAGAGTTTTGCTTGCAAAACTCTAGCGCGACCGCGGTATTGCGCAGCAATTAACTCCATCTCCGCGGTCTGCGCATCCTCGCGGAGCGTTTATTATGTAATAGGAAATTGCATCGCAATTTCCTATTACATAATAAAAGCCATCACGCGACTACGTCGCGCAACAGCTTTTTAGCGAAATAAGTTGAAATATTAAAGTCGTGCCAATTTACAGACGCCCGAGTAAGAAGTAGGCTATAAATTGAATGGCTAAACTTTATTTTTTAGTTAAGTCAAGTACAAGATGTCTTGGAATACCTTCTACAGGCAATGGAATAAGTTCTGCCTGAATCAAAGGCTCAATATAGCTGATGAACTCGTCTGATACATATGTACCATCCTCTGTAATCCACTCTGGTGGAACAAGTTTCTCAACATTTGAAATTCTATGTACATCGTAAAGGTCTGTTGTACACTGATATGGATCGTCAGAAACACGTTTTAAGATAACCATCTTACCGTTGTCTCCCTCAAATGCTGCCTTAACTGCTGCACCACCTGCAGCAAATGCTTCGTTGATATCTGTACGTGATGCCATGTGTGAAGCACTTCTTTGAAGTGTACTAAACTCAACGGCACGAGTCTTACATCCTAATTCTGCTGCTACTGTATTTGCAAGGAATGTAGCAGTTCCTGTTAACTGCTTATGTCCGAAAGCATCTACATAACCGGTGTCATTTCCAAGTTCGCAGACATACTTTCCGTCTGGTGTCTTAATACCTTCTGACACTGCAACAACAACACTCTTTTGTTTCTTAAGGAGAGCTTTTACCTTTGACATAAACTTCTTAATGTCAAATGAATGCTCTGGTAAGTAAATCAAATCTGGTCCCGGACAATCTTCACCTTTTGCAAGTGCTGCTGCACCTGTCAACCATCCGGCATTTCTACCCATGATTTCAATAATAGTAACAATATCTTTATCGTATGCTAATCCGATTGCATCGCGGATAACTTCTTTTGTAGATGTACCAATGTATTTTGCAGCACTACCATAACCTGGTGTATGGTCTGTGATTGCCAAGTCATTATCAATTGTCTTAGGTACTCCTAAGAATTTCTGTGAATGTCCCTTGATAATTGCGTAATCACTCAATTTACGAATGGTATCCATAGAGTCATTTCCACCGATGTAGATAAAGCACTCGATGTCTAACTTCTTAAGTAATTCAAAAATCTTCTCATACACTTCTGTATTCTCATGAATTTCAGGTAACTTGTAACGACAAGAACCTAAGTATGCAGATGGTGTTCTCTTAAGGATTTCCACATCCAATTCTGTCTGAATGTACTCTGCCAAATCCACGTACTTTCCATCCAAAAATCCCTGAATACCGTGAAGCATTCCGTAAATTTTCTTAACGCCTCTGTCCTTTGCTGTCTTTACTACTCCTGCCAAACTTGAGTTAATTACGGCGGTAGGTCCGCCTGACTGTCCAACAATGATGTTTCCTTTCATAGTCATTTCCTCCCCAACTCTTCTACTTTAGTGATGGCTCCCATTTTTAGCGTTCTGTTTGCCTCAAAGTGTCTGTCTCTCCCCGCAGACTAACTCTGTCACACACAAGTCAATTGGTTATGTCATTACTGTTCAAAGTAATCCCACTTTTGTTTATGTAATATCATCTGACTGACATGCAGTTTTACTTGAACAGTAATTAATCCCCAAATTCAATTGTAGCAATGTTCAGAACCAGCTTCATGCCACCCGGTCATGCTTGTACAAATATACTTTTTTTCGAATCAACAACAAGCTTTCTATTACAGTATATGTTTAACAACCCCCAAATATACCATAATGACCGTATGAGACCGGCGTGACATGACCTGCGGTTCAGACATGCACACGGATCGAATATCCGCTTCGCTTGCTTTTCAGCAAACACAACAATTTTCCCTCGGCATTACCCGAGAAGTTTTTCCATCTGCCTATCATTATACCAAATTTTGTATTTTAGCACAAGAATTTTCTGTCTTTTTCGTAATTATTAATAAAATGTTCACAATTTTATATTTGGCTTTTCGAATTTGTGTATTCGATTACATCGTTTTCAATAATGTAATTATTTTCCATTTAGTAATTCTATACAAAAAATGGAAACAATCTTTCTAAACCTCTCCTAACCTGCAAATCGTCTCCACACAAAACACACCGAGTTTAAAAAACACTCAGACACACGGATATTTTCCTTTTCAATATAATAAATATGTTTAAATTGTTTAGGGAAAATGATAGAATATTTACGAAATATATGAATTTTGAGAGAACATTTTTAAAGAAAGGATGTTAATTATGATTTTAATCGTTGGACTAGGTAACCCTGGTAGTCAATACGAAAAAACAAGGCACAATATAGGATTTCGTGTCATTGATAAACTGTCAGAACTTCACAATATCCCTTTGAATCAAAAGAAGCACAAAGCTATTCTTGGTTCCGGATACATCGAAGGTCAGAAGGTTATCCTTGCACAACCTCAGACATACATGAACAACAGTGGAGAAAGCGTTCGGGAAATTGCCGACTTCTTTAAAATTGATCCCGAAGATGTTTTAGTTATTTTTGATGATATCAGTCTTGCTGTGGGACAGCTTCGCCTTCGCAAAAAAGGAAGTGCCGGCGGACACAACGGTATTAAAAGCATCATTTCCCATTTAAATTCGCAGGATTTTCCTCGTGTAAAAGTGGGAGTAGGAGAAAAGCCAGCCGGATGGGATTTGGCAGACCATGTACTTGCTCCATTTCCTAAAAATGAAGCAGAACAAGTAGAAAACGCCATCAAAGATGCCGCTGCAGCTGTAAAAATGATTTTGACAGACAGCATGGAAAGTGCCATGAATGTTTATAATCAGAAAAAATCATAATCTTATCTCAGCCGGGATTACCCCCTCTAACTAAGATAAACGCTCCGTGAGGATGCGCTAGAAATTCAACAGTAACATTGTCAGCTTCACTGACTTAAATTCCCGTGGGGCGTGACTTGAATTTACAATTTTGATAATAATTACTATTTCTATCTTGACCGAACCATGATTTTGTTTTATCCTAATATTATTATGAAAGTGTTTTTCATAGACAGGAACAAAGAGTTTTGCTTGCAAAACTCTAGCGCGACCGCGGTATTGCGCAGCAATTAACTCCATCTCCGCGGTCTGCGCATCCTCACATCGCAATTTCCTATTACATAATAGAATGCATGCTTGCATGAAATTCTGTTTGGATACGAGAACACCTAAACCAATACAGAATCAAGGTGCCACAAAACTGGCACATCTTTTTTAGTGAAGTTTTTTGAAAGGATGGTTCTATGGCTACGATTAAGTATAGTCGACAAAGAGAAGCAATCAAGCAATATTTAATGAATACAACCTCGCATCCTACCGCGGATATGGTATATGAGGAAATCCAAAAAACTTATCCCAATATTAGTTTGGGAACAGTATATCGAAATCTTAATTTTCTAGTTGAACATGAAGAAGCAATCAAATTAAGATGTGATGACGACAAGGATCATTTCGACGGAAAAACCATACCACATTCTCACTTCTACTGTCACAAATGTGGTTGTGTTATAGATTTTGATTTTCCTGTTTTAGATTTGGAAAAAGTGGCAAAAGACATGGATTTTCATGGGCAAATCGAAGCATCTACTACTTATTTCCGTGGCATTTGTCCAAACTGCAAATAAAATCTCTATCTAAATTAAATAACCCATTCAGCACTAACGACATAATATTGTCGTAATCAACAGTGTTGGATGGGTTTTGTTGTCAGTCAGCGACAATACTTCATCCATCGCAGTTGGTTGTAGGTAGTTCATATTGCAAAATTAGATGAAATATAAATTGACATTTTTTCGGGATTATATTATCATAAAATAGTAATCATTACTATTGTTTACAAATGAGAGATTAGGTTGGATTTTTAATTTTTTTCTCGGAGTATTTCTATACAAGAGTTTCGAGAGAATATTCAACACGAAAGGAGTATTTTAAGATGAGTAAATTTGTATGTCAGATTTGTGGATACGTTCATGAGGGAGACTCAGCACCAGAGTCATGTCCACAGTGTAAAGCACCAGCTTCAAAATTCACAGAACAGGCTGGAGAATTAACATGGGCTTCAGAGCACGTTGTAGGTGTAGCACAGGGAGTTAGCCAGGATATCTTAGATGATTTAAGAGCAAACTTCAACGGAGAATGTACAGAAGTAGGTATGTACCTTGCTATGGCACGTGTTGCTTACAGAGAAGGTTATCCTGAAATTGGAGCTTATTGGGAAAAAGCTGCTTGGGAAGAAGCTGAGCACGCTGCTAAGTTTGCAGAATTATTAGGCGAAGTAGTTACAGATAGCACTAAGAAAAACCTTGAAATGCGTATCGAGGCAGAAAACGGAGCTACAGCAGGTAAGACAGACCTTGCTAAGAGAGCAAAAGCTGCCAACCTTGATGCAATCCATGACACTGTTCATGAGATGGCTCGCGACGAAGCTCGCCACGGAAAAGCATTCCAGGGCTTACACGACAGATACTTTAAGTGAGACAGAACAAAGCAAGACCGATAGGTCGCCAGCGTGTTCGTAGTCGAACTTACACAGGGAGACTTAATGAAGCTAGTCCTTTGGGACGACGCTGAATTTAGTCGAGTCGGGGTGAGACAGAACTAAGCAAGACCGATAGGTCGCCAGCGTGTTCGTAGTCGAACTTACACAGGGAGGCTTAATGAAGCTAGTCCCTTGGGACGACGCTGAATTTAGTCGAGATAAATTTTTTAAGGGGTTGTCAATACGACAACCCCTTTCAAAATTATGCGAGATACAATCTCAACTTTTTTAACTTTCAACCTAATTATATCAACACATTTTCCTCATATATGATTTTGAAAAAATAAACATATAAAATGTAAAAATTAAACGAAACTACTTTCTGCCACTTCATCTGCGTTTTCCTTTTTTCATTTTACTTTTCACAACCACATATATTCCCACACCGGAGACAAATATCCACATTAAACTTAAAAATCCCCACAGTTTTCCACCATTATGAATAAATTTCCACAAACAAAGTGCAAAAGCCCCGCCATATACAAACAAAAACAATGCCAAACAAAGGAACGCTAACACTTTTATTCCTTTAAACTCCTGCTTTGCATAATCTTCAAACTCCTTGCGGACAATATCATTCATCACACCCGTTTTCTGATAATCAAGAAATGCCTTTCGCCTGATTTCTTCAAAGTCTTTTTCCATTATATACTCCCCTTCTACTATTATTTAATCGTGACAACTATTCTGTCTTTTATACTCTAAATAATTAAATTCAACTTATTGTAATTATGAAATCCGCTCCACGCAACAGACTATGTCAAATGTGTTTTCTTGCAAACTTATGATACTCTAAATTAACATTTAGCTAATTTTGAAATAAATCTATTACACAGAAACATTCTACAAGAACAAAGAGTTTTGCTTGCAAAACTCTAGCGCGACCGCGGTATTGCGCAGCAATTAACNNATAAATCTATTACACAGAAACATTCTACAATACAAAAAATGTGGCATAAAAAGAGATGCACTCTCTTTATCATACCACATTTTCTTCCTCTAATCTCTATTTTATTAAACTAATCAATGATATAAGTTTCAACTGGACACTATTTTCCACTTGCTGGCTCAATGTCAATGACTTTTCCCTTAATCTTAGAATTCTTCATAGTTTCAATTACCTGTTTTGCGTACTCCACAGGCACTTCCACAAAAGTAAACTTCTCAAACATATCAATAGCACCGATTAGCTTACCAGGCATTCCAGTCTCACCGGCAATAGCTCCTAAAATATCTCCCGGACGGATATTTTGTTTCTTACCAATGTTAATAAACAAGCGAACCATACCTTCATCTTTGGCACCTGTATTTTCAAAATCGTATGACTGCTTCTCCTGTGGCTTTGTTTCCTCGCCAATAATCTGATAAAGCAAAGCTGCCGCCAAATCCACAGACGTGAAATCCGACTCATTTACACGCTGTTCAATCATATC
>LXOW01409652.1_pt1 | contig 16768 bp, 17 predicted proteins | sample 1368591 | NCBI WGS metagenome assembly LXOW01 (sample SAMN04884650, study PRJNA319009) | bovine gut metagenome | isolation source: Cow rumen | host: Bos taurus | place: Italy: Legnaro (PD) | collected 2014-07-09 | reverse complement strand
CTCAGCAGCCTTGTTGTCTGTAGCCTTGTTGTCTTTCTTTGCCAGCTTTGCAGCCAGATCACCAGTCGTAGCCTTAGCAGTGTCAGCGGCAGCCTCTGCATTCTCAGCAACAGCTGTTGTATCCTCTTCCACAGCCTGACCACCAGTAGCAGCATATCGCTGGTTCAACTGAGCGAGCAGTGGAGTAATCTCCTGACTGTTATAAGTCTCCCAGAACTCGAGGTTAGCACTTCCCTGAAGAAGCTTACGTACACGCTCAGGCTCTTTGATACCAGGCATCTCAACCATGATACGGCCACTCTGACCTTCGAGCTTCTGGATATTCGGCTGAACAACGCCAAACTTGTCGATACGGTTACGGACTACGTTGAATGAGTTGTCAACGGCGCTCTGTACCTCAGTGCGGATGGCGCTTTCTACCTCAGAATCACTTGACTGAGTGCTTACCTTACCTTTCATCTGCTGAGTAGCAAAGATGGCAGCGAGGGGACGGCCGTTACCTTCCTGTTTCCAATACTTGATAAACAGAGACACGAAATCTGCCTGGCTGGTCTCTTCTTCCTTCTTGGCAAGCTCCATTGCCTTCTTGTAAGCGGCATCGGTCTTATGGTCAGCAAGCACGTCAACAACGTCGGGTACTGACACCTCCAGAATAACGTTCATACCGCCTTTCAGGTCAAGACCCAGGCCAATCTCCATCTCACGGCACTGCTTCAGTGAGTAGATGCCCATATACACCTTCTCATTGTTGATTGAATCGAGGTACTCCGCACCAGCCTGCTCACCCATGGCGGCTGCCTTACTCTCGTAATGGCGTGTCACGAATGAGAAGGAAAGGTAGAAGCAGCACACGAGAATCAGAAGCACTGCGATAAATTTTACAATTCCTTTGTTTTGCATTTTGATTTTTGATGTTATTTTGTTATTATTATACTTGTTCGCGTACATTTTAGCGTGCAAATATAGACATTTTTTTAGACAAGGAAAAATTTATGGGCGATTTTCGTACTTTTTTTAAGGTTTATGGGCAAATTTTAGCCTGCAAATGATAGGATAATGGTCACTTGCGTCCATTTCGTTGTCAATTTCGCAATTGTAGGGTTCGAAATGCTCAGAGCATAAAATGTGGTCAATGCGGAAGAAAAAGCCTTTCTGATTATATGACAAACCAAGTCCTCTTCCCGTTTCTACGAAGCAGTCTTTCAATCCTTTGGCGATAGTGCGACGGGAATAGGAGATGGGGTTGTCGTTGAAATCACCACATACAATCATCGGGTATTGGCGATGCGCTTCGATATAGGCGTGGACGGCGTCGGCACCTGTAGCTCGTGTGGCGGAGGCTTTGCCAAGTTTTTCCAATAATAGCATCGACTCTTCCTTGGCATCGTTACGCTCCATGTTGCCTTTGATCATCTCTTTATATCGGCTTCTGTCTTCTTCAGACAAGTGCGTGCTCTCAAGATGGTTGTTTATCACGAGGATCGTATCTTTGTCCACTTTGAGATAATAGGCTACGGAACCGTTGGCTTTCGATGGGTAATAGATGCGCTCGCGTTTCAATATAGGGTATTTTGAATGGATGCCGGCACAATTGGGATTACCGTTTTGGGTGAAGTAGATGGTGTCGTTGTAAGGGTAGATCTTGCTGTATCTCTGAAAGACAAACCTGCGCCAAGTATCTATATCCTCCTGCATGCACACAATATCTGCATTTTGACGTTTCAGGTAATTATAGATAGTGTCGAATCCCTGTTCATACTTGTAATTGCCTCCATATTGACAGACGTTATAGGATAGCACCTTGATGGTACCCTCGGGAACTTCCTGCTTGTTATTTATCGGCATATAGATTGTTAATGGGATATATACCAAAGCGAAGCCGATGATTGGAATCCATACCTTCTTCCATTTGAACGTAAGCCAGAAGAAGATAAATAGCAGATTGGCNNTCCTTGGTCAGACTGTCGTAGCCGCTCTTGCGGATTTTATCGAGGATCGCGTCAATTTCTTCCTGATTATGCTTCTTACGGGCATTAAATTCCATATCGTCAGCTTTCGAACCGCCTCGCTCAGCATGCATATTCGGATGGTCGTGGTGTTTGCTTTGTTGCTGACGTTGCTCGAAATTGCGTTTCAGGTTCTCAAAGAACTGCTGCCCTCTGCCTCGGTCGTAGCCAGAGTCGGGATGCCTGTTCCAGTATCGTATCATCAGATAGCCAAAGAGCATACCGCCAAGATGGGCAGTATGGGCAACGCCGTCACCAGAAGAACCGAGAGCCGAGAAGAATTCGATGGCTACATAGCCTAATACGAACCACTTGGCTTTGATAGGGAAAGGGAATGGTATGATAAACAGACGTTCGTTCGGGAAAGTCATTCCGAATGCGAGGATAACCGCATAGACAGCTCCTGAAGCACCGATCGTGGTCCAGGAATTGAGAGCCGAAGCGTATTGTGTACCATATTCTAGCACCATCCCAAATGTGGCCTGTGGTACTTGATCGACGATGGTCATATAGAACGATCCCAATTGGGCGATTTCTTGTAGGAATCCTGCTCCGATACCGCAAGTGATGTAATAAAAAAGGAATTTTTTCGGTCCCCACACATTTTCAATGACACAGCCAAACATCCACAAACCAAACATATTACTAAGTATGTGCATAAAGCTGGCATGTAAGAAAAGGTAGGTTACAAGCTGGTAATAATGGAAATTGCTGGCCATGAAGAAGTGAAGGCCGCCGATATCAGCCAAATCAATACCACGCAACTGGAAAACGAGGGTGGCTATGAACGTGATCAGGTTTATGATCAGCAGATTCTTTGTAACGGTAGGTATGCGGAACATCATGTCGTTTACTGTTTAATGATTTTGAAGTCTCTTTTTTTCTTCTTTTTTCGAAATTTGCTGCAAAATTACGAAAAATATCTCTTTTTTGTGTNNACAGAATTGGTAGAGAAGATTGCAGAAGGTGCAGGCATCTCTAAGGGTGATGCAAAGAAGGCTCTTGACGCTACAGTAGCAGCTATTAAGGATGCTCTCGTGGCTGGTGAGAAGGTTTCTCTGATTGGCTTCGGTACATTCAGCGTAAACGAGCGCCCTGCTCGTGAGGGTATCAATCCTGCAACAAAGGAGAAGATTACGATTGCTGCCAAGAAGGTTGCCAAGTTTAAGCCAGGTGCTGAGCTTGCTGATGCACTCTAATCTATTTTGTAATAAAAAAATTAGGCCGGAACTTCATCTTGGAGTTCCGGCCTTTTCTTAATCTGTTTTTCTTACTTAGGCTGCTTGCCGATATAAGCAAGGATACCACCGTCAACATAGAGCACATGTCCGTTTACTGCGTCAGAGGCATGAGAGGCAAGGAACACTGCAGGACCACCCAGTTCTGAAGGATCGAGCCAACGGCCAGCAGGAGTCTTGGCACAGATGAAGCTGTCGAATGGATGACGGCTGCCATCTGGCTGGCGCTCACGAAGAGGAGCTGTCTGCGGCGTGGCGATGTAGCCCGGGCCAATACCGTTACACTGGATGTTGTACTCGCCGTATTCTGAGCAGATGTTACGTGTCAGCATCTTCAGACCACCTTTGGCTGCTGCGTATGCAGAAACAGTCTCGCGACCCAATTCAGACATCATTGAACAGATGTTGATAATCTTACCTTCCTTACGTTCCATCATCTCGGGGATAACGGCAGAAGAACAGATGAACGGACCCACGAGGTCGATATCAATCACCTGTTGGAACTCTGCGCGCTTCATCTCGTGCATGGGGATACGCTTGATGATACCGGCATTGTTTACCAGAATATCGATATTACCAACTTCTGCGTGGATTTTCTCTACGAGTGCCTTAACGGCATTCTCGTCAGTTACGTCGCATACATAGCCTTTTACGTTTTCAATACCGGCCTCCTTATAGTTGGCCAGACCGCGCTCCAAGGCAGCGTCGTTGATGTCGTTGAAGATAATGGTCTTGATGCCAGCGGCTACGAAAGCCTTGGCAATGTTAAAACCGATTCCGTAAGATGCACCAGTGATCCAGGCGTTCTTACCTTCCAGTGAAAATAGATTTGCCATAATTTGTTTGTTTTTAGAAGTTGTTATTTTAAATCTGTGATTTTGTAAAAGTCTTGGTCGCCATAGTCGAGATTCTCGCCGCCCATACCCCAGATGAAGGTGTAGTTGTGGGTAGCTGCTGCGCTATGGATGCTCCATTCTGGTGAGAGTACGGCCTGATCACCTTGCATCCAGATGTGGCGTGTCTCCTGTGGTTCGCCCATAAAGTGGCAAATGGCCTGATCCTCTGGCAGCTCAAAGTAAAAGTATGCTTCCATGCGGCGGCTATGTACGTGAGCTGGCATCGTGTTCCATACAGAGCCAACAGCCAGTTCTGTCATACCCATTTGCAGCTGACAGGTGGGTAGCACCTGATTAACAATCATTTTATTGATATTCCGCTCGTTTGACATCTCCAGAGATCCCATGTGCGCGACGACGGCATCCTGTTTGGTAATCTTCCTGCAAGGATATTCCTTATGGGCTGTGGCAGAGTTGAAGTAGAACTTGGCAGGCTGCTGTGCATTCTTGCTGCTGAAGATGACATCTCGGTCTCCTCGTCCGATATAAAGTGCCTCCTTGAAGTCAAGTTCGAAAGTCTCCTCGCCAACCTTCACGGTTCCGGCTCCACCAACGTTGTAGATACCGAGTTCACGGCGTTGCGTGAAGTATTCCGCTTTCAGCGGGTCAATAGCCTCGAGTTTCAGACTTTCTGCAACAGGCATCGCTCCACCCACAATCATGCGGTCGTACATCGAATAGACCAGATTCACCTCATCAGGGGCAAAAACAGTCTCAATTAGAAAGTCCTTGCGGATGCGAGCTGTATCGTAGTGCTTGGCATCCTCAGGATGGGCTGCATATCTGATTTCGTAGTTAGTTTTCATCTTCCATTGATTTGTCTGCGTGCAAAATTACGAAATATTATGCGGTTGGCAAAAAAAGAATACTTAAAAATGATAAAAAGAAGGGATTTGCTCATTGCAAATCCCTTCTTCTTCTGTTGGACGACTCGGATTCGAACCGGGAATGACAGAACCAAAACCTGTAGTGTTACCATTACACCATCGTCCAATTCGGCTGCAAAGGTACTAATTTTTATTTGAAGTACCAAAATTTTATGGCTAAATATTACTTCACAATCAGCAGGTAGTAATTCTTCTTGCCTTTTTGAGCCAAGAGATACTTGCCGTCGATGAGGTCTTCTGCTGTGATGGCGCGGTTCTGGTCAGTCAGCTTCTCTTTGTTCAGAGATACGCCACCGCCCTGTACCATCTTGCGCATTTCACCCTTGGATGGGAAGACGGGGGCAACTGTTGTCAGCATCTCGATGGCGGGCTGTCCGAGCTGATCCTTTCCAATCTCAAACTGAGGTACACCGTCGAAGACGTCAAGCAGTGTCTGCTCGTCGAGTTTCTCCAATCCTTCTTTGGTGGCTTTACCGAAGAGGATGTTTGAAGCCTCGATAGCTGTGTCGAGGGCTTCCTTTGAATGTACCATCACGGTCACTTCCTCTGCGAGACGCTTCTGAAGTACACGACGTCCGGGATCCTGCTTGTGCTCTTCGATGAGGGCGTCGATGGTCTCCTTATCGAGTGAGGTGAAAATCTTGATGTAGCGCTCAGCGTCCTCGTCGCTGACATTGAGCCAGAACTGATAGAACTTATAAGGAGTGGTACGTGCGGGATCGAGCCAGATGTTGCCACTCTCAGTCTTGCCGAACTTCTTGCCGTCACTCTTGGTGATGAGCGGACAGGTGAGGGCGAAGGTCTCTACCTCATTGCCGAGGGTACGGCGGATGAGTTCCGTACCTGTGGTCATGTTACCCCACTGGTCGTTGCCACCAAGCTGCAGTTTGACACCGTAGTGCTGATAGAGGTACAGGAAGTCATAGCCCTGCAGTAGCTGGTAGGTGAACTCTGTGAAGCTGAGACCGTCGCGGGCAGTACCGTTCAGACGTTGCTGCACGCTCTCCTTGGCCATCATGTAGTTGACGGTGATATGCTTTCCCACCTCACGGGCGAAGTCGAGGAAGGTGAAGTCCTTCATCCAGTCGTAGTTATTGACCATCACAGCTGCATTGGGCTCCTTTGATTCAAAATCGAGGAACTTCGCAACCTGTTTCTTGATGCATTCTTGGTTGTGGTAGAGTGTCTCGTTATTCAGCAGGTTGCGTTCCTGGCTCTTGCCTGATGGGTCGCCAATCATACCTGTGGCACCACCGACGAGGATGATGGGCTTGTGGCCGCAGCGCTGAAGGTGACGCAGCATCATGATACCGCACAAGTGTCCGATATGCAGTGAATCAGCTGTAGGGTCAGTACCCAGATAAGCTGTCACCATCTCTTTCTGTAGGAGCTCCTCAGTACCTGGCATGATCTGTGCCAGCATACCGCGCCATTTCAGTTCTTCAACAAAGTTCTTCATATCCTATTTTATTATTTTATTATTTCTCTCAGGGAACTGGGTCGTAGCCCGAGCCTCCCCATGGGTTGCATCTTAATAGTCGCCAGATAGCCAGTCCTAATCCTTTGATAGGTCCATGTTTCAGGATGGCCTGTTTTGCGTATTCACTGCAGGTAGGCGTAAACCGGCACGACGGTCCCAACAATGGGGATATACATATCTGGTAGAACCGTATGGGTAAAACCAGTATCATGGCAATCAGGTGCGACAACTGGTTCATAGTCTGTCAGCCGTTTTCCGAAGCAGTGAGACGATACGTTTTTCTATCTCCTCTGTACCGAGATGCTGGTCTGAGAGCCAGATGAATGCGATGAGTAGTTGCTTGCCTTCTGGCAAGATATCTGTCACGATCGTCTTGTGTTTGCGATAAGATTCCCGTATTTGTCGCTTGACTCTGTTGCGATCGACCGCATGCTTGAATCGTTTCTTGGGTACACTGATGAGAATCTGTACTGGTGCTCCGTTTCCCGAGTGTTCCTGTATGGCATATACAATCCTGACGGGAAAGGCTGCCAGCGATTGGCTGTTACCTTTTTCGAAGAGCGTCTCTATCAGCTTGTTGCTGACGATGCGCTCCTGCTTCTTGAAAGTGGGAGCAGCCGTCNNGATGGTGCCTCGATGTCGAGGCGTAGCCCTGCCTCTTTGGCTGCTTTGGCTGTTGCAGGACCAAAGGTCGCAATCGCGATGTCACCTTGCTTGAAGTCGGGGAAGTTCTTTGTCAGCGACTCAATACCCGACGGGCTGAAGAAAATCAGCATGTCGTAGTCGAAAGTCTTTACTTCCTCCGGGGTGAAATCATTGCTTACCGTCTTATACATGACCACTTCCTTGTGCGTCAGCTTCTTGGAGTCGAGCAGGTTGGAAAGGCTGTCATTGTGGACATCACTCATCGGCACAAGATACTTCTCCGTCTTGTGCTTCACCATGGTTGGAATCAGGTCGTCTATGCGACCAGTCTCGCCGAAAAACACCTTACGTTTACGATACTGAACGTATTTCTGGATATACAGAGCGATGGTTTCTGTGACACAAAAATACTTCATGTCTTCGGGAATGGTCAGTCGCAACTCCTTGGCCATATTGAAGAAGTGGTCAATGGCGTGGCGAGAGGTGAAGACAATGGCTGTATAGTCGAGAATACTTACCTTTTGGGCTCTGAACTCCTTTGCGGTAATAGCCTCTACCTTAATAAAAGGGCGGAACACCAATTCTACCCCAAAACGTTTAGCAATATCAAAATAGGGCGACTTCTCGCTAGTTGGTTTTGGCTGTGAAACCAGAATCTTCTTAATCATTATGTCTAATTAATTTACTTTCAAAATGTCCACAATAGCCGATAGCCCGCCGATGAGCATGACTAAAGGTATGATTTCGAGGGCACAAAAGTACAAAATTATTTGCAGAAAAAACACATTTCTTTTAAAAAAGATGTTGTATGACTTGTAAAAGGATAGAATTTTAACTAAAAAGAGTACAAAGCCGGCATAAATAACCATCGAAAGTGCTGTGAAACCATAATGTGCCAGCAAGAAGATGCCGGGGAGCAAAAGGATGCCTACCATACCGGAGAGGAATAGATTAGATGTCAGGAATTTTCTATTCGTGCGCTTGTCGAAGAAAGTGATGTTGACAATGTGATATAGCAGGAAATGTAGGGCATGATAAGCTACGATTACCCCGAAAAACACAGCCAGCAGCAGGTAGTCCGATGATAGAATATGGGTTTCGGAAACGAAAGCCATTACATAAAGGTAGTAGAGTATGCTGCAAACGATGCTGCTGGTGGTGAGCAAGCTCAGCATGAGCTGCAGTTCATTGCTGGTGCTTTTGAATTGTTCCTTGCGCGAATTGAAGATCGCTTTTGTCTGTTGGGCAATGAAGTCCCAAAAGTGAGAGAAAACAAAGCAGAAGAACAGGAGACAGCCAAACAATATTGAGCTGATGAGGCTGTCGTGTACAGCCATGTGTGCTAGCGGTGTGCCTGGGACACCATAGTTCCCACTCTCCACTTCCTGATAGTAAAGTGTGTCGCCGACAAAGTTGCCCTCGCGGTAATATTGGGGCAATTCGACAGAGGCAGTATCTTTAGGCAACAACCGCAGCACCTGAATAGGTGTCTGCGGTATTGTCTCTTCTATGGCCACACTGTCGCTGATGACGGTTGTGACATCACTGGTAAAGATACTGTCCGGTTGCGTCATTCTTCTTTTACAAGCCGAAGACCTTGCGGATATCCTCTACTCGGTCGAGTTTCTCCCAAGTAAAGAGTTCCACATCCATCACCTTTGTTTCATGATAATGGCTGGTGAAGGTCTTCTTGATGATTTCCGATTTGCGGCCCATGTGACCGTAGGCAGCCGTTTCGCTGTACATGGGCTGACGAAGCTTCAACGAACGCTCGATAGCCTTCGGGCGCAAGTCGAAGAGTTGCTCAATCTTCTTGGCGATTTCGCTGTCGCTCATTGCTACACGGCTACGGCCATAGGTGTTGACATAGATGTTCATGGGCTGGGCCACACCGATAGCATAGCTTACCTGTACGAGCATCTCGTCGGCTACACCTGCAGCCACCATGTTCTTGGCGATATGGCGTGCTGCATAGGCTGCTGAACGGTCCACCTTCGATGAGTCTTTGCCAGAGAAGGCACCACCACCGTGTGCACCTTTGCCTCCGTAGGTGTCAACGATAATCTTGCGACCTGTCAGGCCGGTATCGCCATGAGGACCTCCGATGACGAATTTGCCTGTGGGGTTCACGAAGTATTTGATGTCGAGTCCGAACAGGTCAAGCACTTTCTGAGAGTGTATCTGCTGCTTCACTCTTGGAATCAGGATGTTCATCACGTCGTCTTTGATCTTGGCGAGCATCCGCTCGTCGTCGGTGTCAAACTCGTCGTGTTGTGTTGATACGACAATCGTGTCGATACGCTCGGGGATGCCNNACAATGAGGTGGGCCAAATCAAGACTCACCGGCATGAAGTTCTCTGTCTCGTTAGTGGCATAGCCGAACATCATGCCCTGGTCACCGGCGCCTTGTTCTTCCTCGTTGCCGTTATCCACACCGCGGTTGATGTCTTGGCTTTGCTCATGGATAGCACTTAGGATACCGCATGAGTCACCGTCAAACTGGTATTCTGCCTTCGTATAACCGATGCGCTTGATGGTGTTGCGGGCAATGGTCTGCAGGTCGATATATACATCACTGCTCACCTCTCCCATAATAACTACTTGACCTGTTGTTACGAAGGTCTCACATGCCACGCGGGCCTTGTCGTCATAAGCCAGGAACTGGTCTAAGATGGCGTCTGAAATCTGATCAGCTACTTTGTCGGGATGACCCTCAGAAACTGATTCTGATGAAAATAGGTATGACATATTATTGAAATTTTGCTGCAAAGATACGAAAAAGTAGTGAATAATGAATAGCGAATAGTGAAAAATTTTATTTCTTCATATTCCTGGGGTGATGTTCCAGAATCTCTTTCCTAAGTGTTGAGGTGTCGATATGTGTGTAAATCTCAGTGGTGCCGATGCTTTCGTGACCTAGCAATGCCTGGATAATCCTCAGGTCGGCGCCCCCTTCTAGCAGGGCTGTGGCGAACGAGTGGCGCAGGGTGTGGGGGGAGATGGTCTTCTGGATGCCAGCGACCTCTGCCTGCCGCTTGATCATGATGAGGATCATCGTGCGTGTCAGATGTGCCCCGCGACGATTCAGGAATACATAGTCTTCTTCGCCGGGTTTGATGTCCATGTGCTGGCGGTCGTCGAACCAGTATCTTAGCTCCTGAATGGCTTTTTGCGAGATGGGTACGAGACGTTCTTTCGAGCCTTTACCGAACACGCGCACGAACTCTTCATCCAGATAGAGACTCGACAGTTTCAGGTTCACCAACTCACTGACGCGCAATCCGCAGGAGAACAGCACCTCGATGATGGCGCGATTACGATGCCCTTCCCATTTCGACAAGTCGATGCTTGCCTCTAGTTGGTCGATTTCTTCGGGTGTCAGCACCTCTGGCAGATGTTCGCCGATCTGGGGCGACTCTAGAAGTTCTGTCGGGTCGTCGTCACGATAGCCGTCGAGCTGCAGGAAGCGGAAGAAACTTCTGATACCGCTCAGGATGCGACACTGTGAGCGGGCGTGGATGCCGATGTCATGCAGTCCGGCAGAGAAGTGCTCAAGGTCTTCGAGTGTCACCTCGCAAACGTCCTTCTCCTCATGTTCCAGATAGTCGAGCAGCTTGCGAAGGTCGCGTTGGTAGGCGTCGAGTGTATTGCCCGACATGTTGCGCTGCAGCTTCAGGTAACGCACGTAGTTCTTGATGATATCTTTCTCCATCTTTAGCAATAATGCCGCAAAAATACTAAAAAAAATGGAATTATCGTCCACCAATTATGAATAATTTTGTATCTTTGCACCTGTTATATATCATCTATCGCAATGAAGATTCAGATTATCAATGGGCCAAACCTCAATTTGCTGGGTCAGCGTGAGCCGGGCATCTACGGTTCGGAGTCGTTCGATGGCTACTTGCCGAAACTGCGTGAGCGCTTTCCCAATGTCGAAATAGACTACTATCAGAGTAACGTTGAGGGCGAACTGATCAATAAGATGCAGGAGACGGGTTTCTTCGGCGGCTACGACGGAATCGTGCTGAATGCCGGTGCCTATACACACACCAGTGTGGCACTGCAAGACTGCATCCGCTCGTTGCGTTGCCCTGTTATTGAGGTGCATATCTCGAATGTCCACAAGCGTGAGGAGTTCCGCCATAAGTCGCTCATTAGCTGTGCCTGTCTGGGTGTCATCTGTGGCTTCGGTCTCGACTCCTACCGCCTGGCTGTAGCCGCGTTAGTCAATCAATAGAAGGATGGGCAGCAACGCTTTAGAGGATTATATCCTTGCCCATACGGAGCCGGANNCATCTGCAGGGCAGACTGCTGAAGATGCTGGTCCAGATGATACGGCCCGAGCGTATCCTCGAGGTAGGGACGTTCAGCGGCTATAGCGCTATCTCGATGGCTGAAGGACTGTTAGGAGACGGACATCTCTATACTTTCGAAATCAACGATGAGATGGAGGATTTCACCCGCCCTTGGATAGAAGGTTCCTCTGTGGCCGATAGGATTACCTTCATCATCGGCGACGCGTTGACGGAAGCCCCGAAACTTGGTCTCATGTTCGATATGGCTTTTATCGACGGTGACAAACGTACCTACCGTGATTGCTACGAGATGGTGATGAGGCTGCTGAAGCCCGGTGGCTTTATTCTCGCTGATAACACCCTTTGGGACGGTCATGTTGTTGACCATGCCTACGACCACGACCGTCAGACGCAGGGCATTGAGACCTTCAATGATTACGTTATGGCCGACGGCCGCGTGGAGCAAGTGATCCTCCCGTTGCGCGATGGCTTGACGCTGATAAGGAAAAAATGAAAGAATGAAATAATGAGTAATTGAAATATTATGCAAGAGACAAGACAAAACAAGATTGCACGGCTTCTCCAGAAGGAGCTATCGCTTATATTCCAACAGCAGACACGTGCCACTCATGGTACAATGGTCAGTGTTACGCGTGTCAAGATATCGCCCGACCTCAGTATCTGTACTGCCTATCTCAGTATCTTCCCTTCAGAGAAAGGTGATGAGATTCTGGCTAATATCAATACTAACAATAAGTCTATTAGATATGAATTAGGTACGCGCGTGAGAAATCAGCTTCGCATCATTCCGGAGTTACGCTTCTTTATCGACGACTCCCTCGATTATATCGAGCATATCGACGAACTGTTGAAGAAATGAACTTTCCGTTTTTCGTCGCACGGCGCTACCTTTTCTCCAAGAAATCGACCCACGCCATCAACATCATTAGTGCCATATCCGTTGTAGGGGTGGCGGTTGCTACGATGGCTCTTGTGGTCACACTCAGCGTGTTCAATGGCTTCCACGATCTTGTAGCCACTTTCTTCACCTCTTTCGATCCCCAGCTGAAAGTACAACCAGTGGAGGGTAAGACGGTGGCGGCAGACGACTCTGTGCTAACTAAGATCCGTCAACTGCCCCAGATAGAGGTTGCTACTGAATGCGTAGAGGATCAGGCCCTCGCCATCTATAATGGCCATCAGGCAATGGTGATGGTCAAGGGAGTTGAAGACAACTTCGACAGCCTCACGCATATCAATGAGATCCTGGTTGGCGACGGTGAGTTTATTCTCCATGCAGCAGGTATGGACTATGGTATTCTGGGAATCCGATTGGCCGAAACTCTTGGTACGGGCTATTTCTACCAGCGTCCGCTGAAGATCTATGCCCCCCGTCGTGAGGGACAGTATGACATGACTGATCCTGAGCAGGCTTTCGAGGAAGACCAGGTCTATTCGCCCAATGTGCTTTTCAATGTGAAACAGGCACGTTACGACAAGAACTATATCCTTACGAGTATCAGCTTTGCCCGACGTCTCTTCGACCAGCAGGGTATGCTCTCGTCGCTGGAGTTAAGACTCAAGCCTGGCAGCAGTTTCGAGCGTGCCAAGTCTGAGATTGCCGAACTCTGTGGAGACCGTTTTACTGTCAAGGACCGTTTTGAGCAGCAAGACGACACCTTCAAGATCATGAAGATTGAGAAGTTTATTGCCTATATCTTCCTCACGTTCATCCTCATGGTAGCCTGCTTCAATATCATCGGCTCCCTGTCGATGCTTATTATCGACAAGAAAGATGATGTCGTCACCCTTCGCAATCTCGGAGCCAACGATCATCAGATTGTGCAGATTTTCCTCTTTGAGGGCCGCCTGATCTCAGCCATCGGCGCCATCAGTGGTATCTTGCTGGGCTTGCTGCTCTGCGGACTTCAGCAGCAGTTTGGCCTTGTCTCACTGGGATCCACGAGTGGGGCATTCATCATCAACGCCTATCCTGTCAGCGTCCATCCGATGGACATTGTCATCATCTTCTTTACAGTCCTCATCGTAGGCTTCCTTGCTGTCTGGTATCCGGTGCGCTACTTCGCCCGACGCCTGCTGGCATAGGTCTCTTCCTGTGAGGAAACTGTTAGGGATAACCTTAGGCGTCAGACATGATTCCTTGGAATCTCAAAAATGAAGCGCGTGCCTTCTTTGCGGCTTTCGTCGAGCCAGATCTTACCACCCAGCAACTTGATGGCAGCCTTACAGATAGAAAGACCCAAACCTTGCAGTTTTTGATTGTCGCCCATCTCGAGGAAGGTGTCAAACACGTGTTCTCTGTGTTCTGGTGGAATGCCCTTGCCCGTATCCGTCACGCTGATGCGCACGTTATTCTCATATTCGGNNTCAAATTTGTCATCCAGTTCTGTCTCGAAGAACATCCTTACGCCTTCCTTGCAAAGTGGGCGCAGGGAGTCCACCATGTAGCGACAGAGAAAGTTTGGTGTCCATTTGTAGTTCATGGGTAGCGACTTCTTGCTCTCGTAGTAGGCGAGCTCCGCCATTTCGTCGATGAGTTTGGTGATGGTCTTCGAGTTGTCTTTGATCATGTTGCAGAGTTGCTCGCGTTCCTCTGGCTGTATATCGTAGTCCTTGGTGCTCAGGATGTCGGAGAATCCCTCGATGGGGTTCAGGGGCTGGCGCAAGTCGTTGGTGATATTGGTGATGAACTCATTCTTCATATCGAAGGCTTTCTCTGCTTCCTGGCGGGCCTTGTCTGATTCAGCCAGTTGCTTCTCCAGGAGCTTCACGCGCTTGTGGCGCTCCCAGATGATGATGGCGAGGATGATGACGATAGCACCAATGATGGTGAAGATGAGCATGTTCCTCAGCTTGGCGTATTCGTCCTCCAGCATCTTCTGCTCGAGTTTCATACGCTCGTTGTTCATCTGCACGTAGCAGCTTGCCACCATGTTGCCGTGAGATACCAGCACGATCGAGTCATTGATCTTCTTGTACTTGGCCATCTGCTCGTAGGCTTCCTTGTCTTTGCCCATGCGGTGGTAGATGACGGCCATGCGCTCCGCCTGTTTGTCGGGCGAGAGATCTTTGCAGAGGCGCATCGCTTCATCGTATTCGCCTTTAAGGATACAATGGTTCACCTCTACCACAGGCTCTATGGCGGCGATGCCATCGGTCCTCTTCAGTTCCATCAGTACCTGGTAGATGCTGTCATAAAGTGCCACATTGTTCTTATTGAAGGCAAACTGGCTGAGGCGGAAGAGAGCTCTGCCCTTGTGGATGGGGGCCACGTTGGGCTCTGCCAGTATCTGACGGGCGTATTTCAGACCTGCCTTCTGGTCCTTGCGGTGGTTGGCTATCTTCATCAGCTCCTGTAAGTCGTCGCCAGCGCTCTCTTTGGGGAAATACTTGTGTCGGAACTCCACAGCTTTCAGGAAGGCCTCCTCGGCCTGCTGATAGTCTTGTTTCTGAAGGTTGATGTTGGCTTTGGTGTGCAGTGCGATATACCTCCCCCAGAAACTGTTCTGATCGACGGCATATTCCTCAATCTCGTTGGCTATTTCCTCAGCCTTCGTATAGTTCTGATGCGTGGCCTCGTAGGTGGCCTGATTGCCCCAGGCTTCGTAGTACACACGTTCGATGCCTTCCTTTTGACTTTCTTCTTTCAGGGCTTCGGTGACTTCCATGAACTGCTCTCTGTCGGGTGTACTGATCAGTCTGAGCATTTCTGCCTTCAGCTTCGCCAGGCGTGTGTCGTCAACAGCCATAGCTGGCATACTTGTCAGGCAGCATATGGTCAGTAGCAGATGGTTAATCCATTGTTTCATACACAATTGTTATTTTAGGGTGCGTTTGTCTTGGGTTTTGATTTGCGCACGTGTTTCTTTTGGTTGCAAATATACAAAAAAATCTCGTTTTTGTTGCAGTTTTAGTGAAAAAATCATATCTTTGCATGGAATTACAACTCTAACATCTATAACAATGCCTAGAAACCACATATTTACAAAAACAAATTGTTGGCGGTTTTTCCTGACCACCTTTTTAGTTTCTTGTTTGTCGATAAGCCCCCTTTGCGTATCCGCACAGTCTGATGGCGATAGGGTATATACAGAAGAGAATCCTTTGGTCTATGAGGATGCGTTGAATCTGTGGCCTTATGCCTTCAAAGGCGACGACGGTAAGCCTGCTGGCTATAACATCGACTTGGTAGAGCAATTGCTCAACGAACTCGATATTCCTTATGTGATTCAGTTGAAGCCCTGGAGCGAAGTCGTCAGCGACCTCAAAGCACATAAGGCAGATCTCACCCTTGGACTGTCCTCAGGATTCAGTGAGTTACCAGTGCTGATGGGAGAGCAGGCCGTCGAACAGCTTACCCAGAGTGTCGTCACTCCCAAGAGTCAGTCTATTGCCATCAAGAATTTTCGTGATCTGAGTAAGCCAGGCACGAAGGTCATCGTGCGCGATTCCAGTTTCTGTCATCACCTGATGGTTGATTATGGGTGGGGTAACAATGCCGTTGCTACCGAAGATATCAGAGAGGCTATCCTTCGTGTGAACGAACAGCAGGAAGGACAGATCGTATGGAGGTCCCTGGCCCTGAAATGGTTCATCCACCATTATCAGCTGAAGGGCGTCACGCTCACACCGGTGAACATGCCCTACGGTGAGTATAAGTTCTTGTCCAACGATCAGCAACTGCTGGATCAACTCGATTGGGCTTTTATTAAATTCACCGAGGCCGGANNTGGGTGCCTTGTCACTGATGTTACTGATCCTTGCCGTTGTCTTTATCGTGATGGTCAGATTGAAGGACGTGCGCATGATAGCGGCTAACAACAGGCTGAACCGACGTCTGGCACTGATCATCGAGACCAGCCACGTGCGTATCTGGACCTATGATGTGGCGCGGCATGAGTTTGCCTGGCACAATGAGGATGGGCAGATTGCCTGCACCTATACCGTTGAGGAGTTTTCACAGCGTTACAGTCAGCGCGACTTCGAGACGCTGAAGGAGGCCATCGACCGTCTTGTGAATCGCGAGAAGGATGCGCATGGCCATGAGTCTGATGACCTGACACTTGAACTGAAGGCTAAGGACGTGGAGGGTGGCGACCAGAGCATCCATGACTTTGTGGTGGTGCTCTCGGTGCTGAGCCGTGACAAGGAGGGCAAGCCCACCGTCATCATCGGTACCAAGAAAGATGTCACCGATGCGCGCTACCTGCGAAAGGTCAATGCTGAGCGTTCGTTGCGCTACTGGTCGATGTTCTACAATTCAGAGTCGGGTGTCATCCTCTTCGACAAGGATGGC
>LXOW01440869.1_pt1 | contig 16770 bp, 16 predicted proteins | sample 1368591 | NCBI WGS metagenome assembly LXOW01 (sample SAMN04884650, study PRJNA319009) | bovine gut metagenome | isolation source: Cow rumen | host: Bos taurus | place: Italy: Legnaro (PD) | collected 2014-07-09 | reverse complement strand
GCTTCTGCCATCCTTTGCTGACAGCCTGTTCAGCTTGTCAAAAGGTTTTTTGACAAGCTGGGGAAGCGGCCCGAAAGCCGCTTCCTTCTCATTTTTGGTATGTCAGTGGTCGGATTTGAGACCGGCGCCGCACATGGTGATGAGGGTGTCGGGGGCGGGGCCGTAGAGCTCTACATAGCGCTGGTAGGCCGCGTAGTTGGCGGCGGTGGTATGCTCGATGTAGACGCCCTTGCTGGCGAGATACGCCCGGGCCTCCAGGATCCTGTCCTCCGGGGCGTGGACGAAGCGAACGCCGTGCTTCTTCGCATAGGCCAGTATCTCCTCCCCCCGCATGGGCTTGCCGATGGCGATGCCCTCGGCGATGGTGGGCTGGGGTGTGATGGCAGCGGGATGATCCAGCCCCTGCTCCACGGCCTGCAGCAGCGGGTCGCAGGTCTCGGTCTGCAGGGCGATGATCTGGGGGAAAGCGTCGATGCAGCCCGCAGCTTCCAATTCCTCCAGGGCTTTCATGGCCCCCAGGAACAGGGTTCCGTTGCCCACGGGGATGACAAGGTTGGCGGGGATGCGATGGAGCTGCTCGTAGACCTCGTAGATATAGGTCTTGGTGCCCTCATAGAAGAAGGGGTTGTACACGTGGTTGGCGTAGTAGACGCCCTCCCGCTCCACCTTCTCCCGGCACACGTCGGCGCAGTGGTCCCGACTGCCGGGGACAATGGTACAGGTCGCGCCGTGGGAGCGGATCATATCGATCTTCTTGGGGCTGGTCCCATCCTTCACAAATATCTCGCAGGCGATGCCCGCCCGGGCGCAATAGGCCGCCACGGCGTTGCCCGCATTGCCGGAGCTGTCCTGGACCACCTTGTCCACGCCGATGGCCTTGGCGTGGGCCACCACAACCGCCGCGCCCCGGTCCTTGAAGGACAGGGTGGGCATATAGTAGTCCATCTTCAGGAGCACGTTCTCATCGAGCCGCACGATAGGCGTCATGCCCTCGCCCAGGGAGACCTCCCGCCAGGCGTCCCCATAGAGGCCCATGAAGGGATGGTAGCGGAACATGCTCCATTCGTTCCTGTCGATCTTGTCCAGGTCGAACTTCGGCGGCGTATAGTCCAGCGTCCACAGGCCCCCGCAGTCGCACTTGGGCTTCCTGGTGGTGACGCTCTCCCGCTTTCCGCATTTTCCGCACACATATTCCATGGGATGCTCCTTTCCAAAGCGAGCGCCCCCGAAAGGGCGCTCGCGTCGTGTATTTCTCAATAGATGTAGGCCGGCGTCCAGTAGACGTTGCCGTAGATGTCGGTGATGCGGTAGCTGACGCTGATGTCCGTGTTGCTGAGGTTCAGATACTCCACTGTCAGACTGCTGCCCACGGTGAATGCCTTGCCCAGAGTGTAGCTGGCTTCGTAGGCTCCATCAGAGGTGTAGTAGTCACAGAGAGGCTGGATCACATCGCCCTTCTCCAGGGGGATGGCACCCTTGCCCTGGGTGTCTGTCTCCCCCTCATAGAGAGGATCGGCTCCCAGGACGACGATGTTGCCTTCCATGTCGATGAACAGGCGCAGGTTCATGAGCATTTCCTCTCCCTGCCGGGTAAGACGGACGGGGATGCGGCCATAGGTGCCCTCCTCTCCCGCCTCCGTCATGTAGAAGGCCACCACGTGACCGTTCACCGCGAGCCAGGTGCCGTCGAAGGTCAGCATAAGGTCGTCGTCCGCATCATATTCAAGGTAGTTGTCGTACCCCAGGTCGATGAAGCCCTGTCCGTCGTCCACGAAGATATTGAGAGCGGCGGTCTCGATAAGGGCCCATTCCTCGTCTTTCAGCACCAGCGTGGGCACGCCATTCTTCTCGGTGACGGTGATGCGGGCGGGGTCCAGCCGGTTCTCGGCGATCTCGGCGGCCTTGCTGGCCACCAGGTTCCGGTCCACCCAATCCAGGGAGGCGGGCATGGACCTGCCGGAGAAGGCGGTCAGCAGATCGTAGATGGTGGAATAGTCCACGCTGTTGCCGGCGGAATAGGAGCCGGAGCCGTTGGTGTATTGGCCGGTCAGGGAACCGAAGGGCGAGGCGGAGCCGTAGGAGGAGGATCCGCCGTAGCTGCTGCCGGAGCTGCCGTAGCTGCTATAGGAGCCGCTGTCCATGAAGCCGCCCAGCAGGGTGCTCAGAAGGTCGTCGCCGGAGGAGTAGGAGCCGTAACTCTGCTGGGAGGCGGAGGAGGCGAACTGGCCGCCCTGGCCCACGCTGGCGAAGCTCTGGATGCACTTCGTATACTCCGAATCGATGCCCAGGCTGTTGTAGGTGGAGACGGCGCTCTTGACGCCGGTGAGGGTCTCGTAGGGGAAGTAGACGGAGACGCCGTTGGCCCGGGAGATGGTGGTCTTGTTGTAGGCCACACAGCTCTTCAACGCTTTCGCCAGGGCCTTGGACGCGGTGGTGTCCATCTGGTCGCAGAGGTCGATGAAGTCCACCTGATTGATCCGGCTGGACCGGGCGAACTGGCGGACGTTCGAACGGGCCTTGGCCACCTGCTGATAGCCGTCCCCCTTGATGAGGGCGGTGGTGGCGGTGGAGAAGTTCCGGAGGGCCTGGGGCACGGTGCCCTGCATCTTGGCGAGGTCGATGACGCTGAGGGTCACCTGAGCGTTGGCCTGAGACCGCTGGCTGGCGGAAACGAAGGTGTCCACGATGATCTTGCCGATGTCCTCCGTGGAGGCGGAGGTGTTCTTCGACAGGGCGGTGAGCCAGTCGGTGTAGTACCAGCCGGTGCCGGGCTCGGATTCCTCAGAGGCGATCATGTAGTCCGCGTAGCTGTTGCAGACCATGGCGGTCTCCAGCGTGGCCATGAGGCAGGCGTCGAAGCCGATCCAGTCGAAGGTGCAGCCCGCCTTCTTCAGGGCGGCGTCGATCTCCGGCAGGGTCATGGTGTCGGAGGAGGTCATGAAGCCGGAGCCCTGCTTCTCGTCGTAGCCGTAGCCGGAGAGGGAGCCGCCGCCGTGGTCCCAGAAGATCAGGATGTTCCGGTCCGCCGGGAAATTCTTGGTGCAGTACTGGATGAAGGAGGTCAGGTTGTCGGGGTCCGTCATGTATCCCTTGCCGAAGTCGCTGACCAGGCGCTTCAATCCGCCGGACTGGACCTGATAGATCTGGTTGACGGAGCTCGATACGATGTTGTTCTTCCAGGCCTTGCAGCCGCCGGTCTCCACGATGACGTTGACCTTGTCGGAGATGGTGGCCTTCACCATCTCGGTAAGATCGCTGGTGCCCATGCCGTACTTGGATTCCAGGTCCGTGCCGCACATGTAGATCATGACGGTGACGGTGTCCTTGCCGTTGCCCTTGGGCGTGACGCGCTTAGCGCGGGTCTCCACCGCCAGGGGCTCCGCCGTGACCTCCGGGGCAAGGGTCACCGCGGGGGCCTTGGTGGCCGCAGGCGCTTTGGTGACCTCGGGCGCAGCGGTGGCCGCCGGGACCGCCGTATAGTAGGGTGCGTCGGTGGCCTGGACCAGCTGGCTGGTGTTGTCCGTATAGTAGCCGACATCGCCGGACAGGGAGCCGCACCGGCCCGTCAGCAGGCCGAACACCGCCACCACTACGATGGCGATGATGAGCAGCCGGCGATACTTCTTGGGCAGGATGAGGAGCAGGGCCAGCAGGCCCAGCTTGCCGGCGGTGGACCGCTGGCCGTCGCCCGAACGACCCTCGCCGGGACGCTGGTCAAAGCTGCCCGTGCGCCCGCTGCCGGTGCCTACGGGACGGGAGGATACCTTGTCCCCCTTCTCCACGTGGGCGGAGCCGGAACCGACTTTTCTACCGTGACCGGATGGCCGTTTGTTTTCCATGGTTCGATCGCATCCTTTTCTGGTTTTGTCGATATATAGTATACCTTTCTCGGTATGAAAACGCAACCGGTGAGGCCAAAAAATCAACGGTCTCCCCCGCCCCCGGCGCTGGACAGGGCAAGGAGCATCTGGCTGGGGCCGTAGAAGGCCCACATCATGTTGAAGGGGATGTCATAGAGGGCCTGCAGCAAAGGATGGGCGCTGAGGTCCAAATAGAGGGCGGCGTTGTTCACCGCCACGAAGAGGTCGCAGCCCAGGAACAGGGTCATACCCAGGGTGAACAGCAGGTTTCGGGGCGTGAACCAGCTGAAGAACACCGTGGTCAGCAGGAAGGAAGCGTACACCGCGGTAAAAAGCAGCAGAGGGTCCTCGCCCCGGGCCAGGATCACCGCCACCACCAGCAGGGTCCCGCATACGCCGGTCCAGGCGAGGCCGTGGCCGATCCGCCGCCGGCCGTCCTCCATGACGAACAGACGAACCGCCCAGAAGAGCTGGGCGAAGCAGAAGACGGCCATGCCCGGGAGCCATTGCTCCTCCTTCAGGGCCACCAGAAAGAAATCCGCCCCCGCCGTGCACAGCAGGGCCAGCAGGGAAAGGATCCCGTCCGCGCTGCCGTTTCTGTGTCCGCAGGCGAAGGCGAAGCAGCTCAGCACCAGGGCATACTCGAACAGGCGGCACAGGTCGCCGCCGGGATAGATCAGCAGGAACAGGGCGCAGAGGCACAGACCCACCATAAGGAAGGCCACCGTGCCGAAGACGCCCGAAAAGACGCCCCTCTTCCCCTTTCCCCCGGTCCGTTTCACCGCCGTTCCTCCCGTTCAGAATGGGACCAGTATACTTGATTTTCGTCCCATTGTCAAAATCGTAAAATGGGGGTTGACGAATGGGCCGCCTTCGGGTATAATCTCACGGTGTGCTGGTGATTTTGCACCTATGTTGGCTCAGGAGGGGAGGGAAAAAAATGGAAGTCAGAGTCGGAGAAAACGAATCCCTGGAGAGCGCTCTCAAGCGTTGGAAGCGCAAGTGCGCCCGCAGTGGCGTCCTCGCCGAGGTCCGTCGTCGTGAGCACTACGAGAAGCCCAGTGTGAAGCGCAAGAAGAAGGCCGAAGCCGCCCGCAAGCGCAAGTATTGAGCTCGAATCGCACAAAAATGCCAGAGAAGCCTCAGGGCTTCTCTTTTTTTCGCTTTTGGTGTATGATAGGGAAAAACAAGCCCAGGAGGAATGACCATGACAGAGATCGATTACAGCGCGTTGACGAAGGCCCTTTCCGCCCGCCGGTTCCTGCCGCAGGTGTTCGACACGGCGGCGGAAGCGAAGGCCGCGGCCCTTTCCATCGTCGGCGGCCGGAGCGTGGGCATCGGCGGCAGCGCCACCGTCCGGGAGATGCAGCTGGCGGAGGCCCTGCAGGCAAACGGCAGCGACGTGTACTGGCACTGGCTGGTGGCCAAGGAGGCCAAGCAGGCCGCCCGGGACAAGGCCCTGACCGCGGACGTGTACATGTGCTCCGCCAACGCCCTGACCACGGACGGGCGGCTGGTGAACATCGACGGTACGGGCAACCGGGCCGCCGGCCTCATCTACGGCCCCCACGAGGTGGTGGTCATCGTGGGCAGGAACAAGATCGTGGGCTCCCTGGACGAGGCCATGGAGCGCATCAAGCGGGACGCCTGCCCCCGGAACGCCCAGCGGCTGGGCCTCGACACCCCCTGCGCGAAGACCGGACAATGCCACGACTGCCGGACCACAGCCCGGATGTGCAACGTGACCTTCATTCTGGAGGCACCCACCCGACCAGTGAAGGCCTTCCACGTGCTGCTGGTGAAGGAGGACCTGGGGCTGTAAGGGCGTAGCCAAAAAAGAGAGGAGCCGGGACGCTGTCGTCCCGGCTCCGTTTGTCGTATGAAGTTATCCGACGAAGAGCGCCATGAGAGCGGCCATGATGTTTCTGATCAGGGCCAGGTCCTCCGCTTCGATCTGGACCTTGACGGACAGAGCGCCGTAGACGTAGGTCACGAAGCCCTCGTCGTCGATGGGCATCTCCACGCCGCTGCCGCTGACCAGCTCCAGCTTGCCCTCCTTCAGCTCCACGTGACCGAAGTCCTTGCGGCCGTCCTTCAGGAAGGCCACATAGGTGCCGTCCTCATAGAACACCAGGGACAGGAGCCAGTCGCTGCCCTTCACCGCGGCCGCCTTCTTGGGGAGCTGGCGGATCTGCTCCAGGTCCACGGACAGATACACGCCGCCGCCCCGGGGCACCAGCACGTAGTAGTGGCCGTCGGCGTCCTGGACCAGGGCCATCCGGCTGCCGTCCAGACCGTTGTATACGCCCACCAGCCGGTGGTTGTAATCCTCATTCACGTTCAGCAGCACCTTGTCGCCCTCGCGAGCCACCTCGTACTGATCCCGGACCTTGACCAGGGCTCCGCCGTTCTCGTCGGTGACGCTGAGGGTGGCGCCGTCGGTCTGAGCCACCCGGATGATGTAGTTGATCTGCTGCTCCAGGGTCTGGGACTGCCGGTCGGTATCGAATCTGTATTCCTCGTCCACCACATCGATGGTCTGCACCATGGGCACGTCTTCCTCCGCGTCCACGGCCCAGACGGTGATGGAGATATTGTTCAGATCGGACCCATAGGCTACCGCGATATCGGGCAGGCCGTCGGCCCCGCCGGAGATGGTGCCGTCCACTACCACGTCCACGGTGCCGTTCTCAGAAGCCGCGCCCACCACCAGGCCTACGCCCATGGCGGTGGCGTCGCCGGCCACGGTCACTTCGATATCGCCGCCATAGGACAGGCCCACCACGGCCGCTTCGCCGCCGGTCACGTTCTTGCTGGTGGCCTGGATGGAGGTGCCCTCCCCTGCGGAAGTCAGATACATGCCCATGACGGCATCCACGTTGCCCACGTCGATGGTCACGGCGGTGTCCCCGTCCGGCTGCGCGGCGTCAGAGCCCACGAGGCCGCCGTCTTGCTCCAGCTTTTCTTTGGTAGCTATGGCCAGCACGCCGGTCATCAGGTAACCGTCCTCCTCCAGGGCGGACAGGTCGCCGGTCTTGACGTTGACGGTACCGGCGGTCTCTGCGTCGATGAGCACGGCCATTTCCTGCGCCTGGATATCCCCGGTATTGACGGTGGTGGTGCCGCCGTAGGTGGCCGTGGCCTGGACGCCGTTGACCTCGGAAGCCACGTTCTTCACGGTCACCTCCGTCTGGCCATTGCCAACGGTGTCCGCACATACGCCCACGGGGGCAGGCTCGTATTCGGCGCCGATGGGGAAGTCGTCGTCCTCATACAGCGTGACGTTCCCCGCGGCGACCGTCGCATTGCCCGCCATGTTATCTACGTTAATGCCGATAGTCGTTTGAGGAACGTCGTTCCCCACGCGAACAGCTCCCTGGACGGTCACGTCGCCCACTTCTGCTGACGCCGTTCCCAGGATGACGTTCATGTCTACGCCATACCATCCCACTACCGTCACGTCACGGGCCTGCAGCGACGCTTCGCCGCTGAAACCCGGATCGATGGACGCTCCTTCCTCCGTGGCATGTATGTCGCCGTTCACGATGGCGGTGGCTTTGCCGTTGCCGACGACATTTACCATGATGCCGGGGCCTTGGGTGTCGATGGACTCGAACGTCTCCGTTTTTTCCTCACCGTTGCCGGCAAAGACCTCTTCCCAGGCCAGCGCCCCGGTGGGGAACAGCAGGCAGACCAGGCAGAGGGCCAGGATCAGGCTGGCCAAACGTTTCGTGCTTTTCATGGTGACCTCCTTTGAATGTGCTTTCCGCAGTCACGCCATGGCGTCGGAAGCGCAGGCGGGCTTATAGAATATCAACACATTACTACAGGATAGGGCAGAGGTTTGTCAACGGGTCATGTCTGAACGGTCGTTCTGGACGGCTGAACGGTCAAAAAGCATGATAGAATAGCACCCGCAAATGCGGGTGCTGCCATGCAGACAGGACGTTATGCTTTTTTCTTTCCGAAGAGGAGTTTCCCGAAGAGGACCCCGCAGAGGGCCAGGAAGTAGACGGCCAGGATCCCGAAGACCAGCCAGGTGGTGGCGGGCTGGTTCTGGGCGATGAGGCCCAGGACCAGAAGGAAGGGGGCGCCCAGGAGCACGGCGTACAGGTTCTGGAAGATCAGGTTCTCCGCCGCGGGCGTCTCGAAGAGGGGATCGATCTCCCGGCAGAGGATGAGGCCCGTGCTCACCGTGCCCGTCAGCATGCCGTAGAAGCAGAGGAACTGCTCGTGGGCGTAGGCGGGGAACAGCTTCTGGCTGGCGAAGCGGACGAAGAAGAAGGTGACCGTGGCGCCCGCCGCGCAGATGAGGAGCAGGGGCACGATGAACTCCGGGTGGGAGAAGGCCGTGAGGTCGATGGAGGCGATGGAGGCCACCACCATGATGTCGAACATCCAGCCGGAGATACGGTTCAACAGGAAGGTGTTCCGATACTCCCGCTGCATCCAGCCCGCCTTGCGGAAGCCCTTGAGGAGGGCCTTGAAGATGACGCAGGCCAGGAGGCCGAACAGGAAGTTGAAGCCCCAGATGGTGGACTGCAGGGTCTTCACGTAGAAGGGGATGGAGCCGAAGGCGGCGTCGATGCCCTTCATGATGCCGTAGGCAAGGATGTAGGTGACCAGGATCAGGGCGGCCTGGACGGTGAACTTGTCCATGCTCTCACTGAGGGGGATCTCCCCCTTGCCGGTGATGGTCTCGGCGGTCAGGTCCTCCTTCTCGTCGGCGTTCTCGTGCATCTTCAGCCTGCCCTTGCGCTGCATGACGTTCATGTAGAGGACCCCGCCCACGCTGGCGCTGACGAAGCCCATGGCCGCCACGGTGAGGCCGAAGCTGGAGCCGTTGACGAAGCCGTAGCTGTTCTCGAAGGTGAGGCCCCAGTTGAAGGCCTGTCCCGGTCCCTGGCCGTAGCCGAGGGGCAGCAGGATGCCGCTGGAGGCGAAGACCCGGCCTTTAAAGAGGTAGAAGAAGGCCAGGGTGATCAAGAGGCCCACCACGCCCTGGATGAGGTAGCCGCAGACGGTGATGGCGCCGGAGCGGAAGATCTCCCCGTTCCGGTGCTTGTTCTTGGCCCGCTGGCTCTGCTTCAGGGACATGGCCACCACGCCGAGGCCCAGGCCGTGATAGGTCATGGCCTCCAGGGTGATGAGGTTGTTGCCGCTCCGAAAGAAGCTGACGCCGGAAAAAGCCCGGTAGATCCCGTCCCCCACCAGCAGCAAGAAGCCCGCCAGCACCGCCCCGGGCAGCAGGGACCTTCTAAGCAGGGGGATCATCCGCCTAAGAGCGCCTGCGAGGAGCAGAGCCCCCGAGAGGACGGACAGCATGATGATGAAGCTCCAGACCTCGATGCTCTGAAAGCTGGTGAATTCGGATACGGCAGCGCGATAGATCATTAGGTTCTCCTTGCTTACGGCGTCCTGTACAGGGGGCGACGCCTTACCCCTTCAGAAGCTCGTCCTTCTCCATGAGGGCGTTCCATTTGTCCAGGGAATCGTCCAGGATGGCGGTGAGCTTTTCCGTTTCCTCCCGGGTCATGCGCAGGGAGATGCGCTTGGCGAGGACCCGGCAGCTCTGCTCGAAGGCCTGGCCGCAGCCCTTGAACTTCTCCGTCAGCTCCAGATGATACTCCCGCCGGTCCGTGTCGGAGGGGACCCGGACGATGTAGCCCTTGCGGATCAGGCAGTTGACCCGGTAGGTGGCGTTGCTCTGAGAGATGCCGGTGAACCGGGCGAACTGGGAGATGGTGGGCCGTTCCATGGCCTCGATGCCCGCCAGGCAGAATATCTCCATGGGCGTCAGGTCCTGGCTCTCCTCCCGGACCGTGATGAACATCTTCCGTAAAAATCCCAGCCGCATCCGCAGCATGACTCGGGACAGCGATTCACTCAGCATGTGCTCACCCCCAAAAACGGAAAATACTTTGGCTTTTTAAAGTATAGTCCTTTTTTGCGGCCCCGTCAACGAAATGCCACGGAAAAACATATATTTTTTACATAAAAAGCAGAGCCCCTGCCGCAGTGCGGCCCGAAGCTCCTGCTGAAAACGGCGATGGACGGGTGTTAGTCCCCCATGGCCTCCAGGTACTCGTTGATCTCGTCCACCAGGGCGTCGGCGTCGATGCCGTGGACGGCGCAGGCCTGCTCCAGGTTCTCGAAGTGGGACATCATGCACCCCAGGCAGTGCATGCCCGCGCCCATGAGGATCTGGGCGATGCCCTCGTCCATAAGGNNCGCTCGTCGGCAGCGTCAGATGTGTATAAGAGACAGGTGCATGCCCGCGCCCATGAGGATCTGGGCGATGCCCTCGTCCATAAGGACCATTTCACGGATGTTCATATCCTTGGTGACTTGCTTCATTTTCGTATCGCTCCTTTATCGTTTCTGTTCAGTATAGACTGTTTTTCAGCTTTTGGCAATAAATTGATTGCGGCATTTGGTGCAGGTGACCCGGATCTTGCCCTTGCCCCGGGGTACCCGGAGCCGCTGGGAACACTGGGGGCAGATGAGGTACCGGTAGGTCCGGTACTCGTGCCACTGGCGCTTCCATCTGTCCAGAAGGCCGTCGGAAGCGGACGAGGCGGCGCTGCTCTCAGGGGACCCGGCGCGGCGAAAGGGCTTTTGGAAGAACTCCTTCACCGCCGTGACGCCGGCCAGGAACTTCATGTTCTCGGTGTTCCGCTTGTCGGGATGCCCGGCGAAGAGGCGGATGCCCAGAAAGACGGCGGCCGCCGCGAACAGGATGCGGAACAGGGTGCTGGCCCCAGCGTACCGGTTCAGCACGAAGCTCAACAGATAGCAGACGCCGGCGGCGATGAGCAGGGCCTTGTTCAGCTCGTCCAGATGGATCTTGGGTCTCATAAGCTGGTTTCCTTCCGATAGATACAGTATCCTTCCGCGGGGACCAGGGCGCTCAGCACGCTGCGCACGTGGAGGGTCTCCCCGGTGAAGAGCTCGGTGTATTGGCCGGACAGGGGCACGGGGACGTCCCCGTCCTCCCCCTTATAGAGGAGGGAGGGATAGATGGCCGCGGACACGGGCACGGCGCTCTGGTTCACCAGCAGCACCACGCACTCCTCCTCGCCGTAGCGGACCAGGGCGAAGCACTTGCCGGACACGGCCCCCATGCGGAAATGGTCCTGGCGGATGGCGTCGCTGCCCTGCCTGAGACCGATGAGGGTCCGAAAGGCGTCCCGCAGGATCAGGTCCTCCCTGCCCCAGGGATAGGGCCGCCGGTTGAAGGGATCGCCGCCGCCGGATAGGCCCACCTCGTCGCCGTAGTAGACGCAGGGGACCCCCGGGAGCAGGAGCTGCAGGGCGGTGCCGGCGAGGAACAGCCGCTTTGCCCGAGCCAGGGTAGGTCCGTCGGGACGGAAGGCCGCCTGCTCCGCCCGGGTGGCGGTGGTCCTGTCCGGCCCTCCGGCCAGGTAGGAGAGGGCCCGGGTCTCGTCGTGGGAGGAGAGCAGGTTCAAGCAGGCGTCCCGGAAGGGCTTGGGGTAGTTTTCGAACAGGGACCAGAGCCGGCGTTCGAGATCGAAGGCACTCTCATCCCCACGGAGGAATCGCAGGATGGCCGTGCGAAGGGGGTAGTTCATGACGGAGTCCAGCTCGAACCCGTCCACGTAGCCCCGGCGGCCTTCGGGGCCCTGCTTGTTGGAGCAGTCGTCCCAGACCTCGCCGATGAGGACGCTGTCCGGATCCTCGGCTTTGATGCGGGTCCTGATGTCCCGGATGAAGCAGTCGGGCAGCTCGTCGGCCACGTCCAGCCGCCAGCCGGAGGCCCCGGCCTCGATCCACTTGTGGAGGACCCCGTCGGGCCCGTGGATGAACTCGCCGTAGCTGGGCTCCTTCTCCTCCACGTTGGGCAAAGTCTCAAAGCCCCACCAGCACTCGTACTGCTCGGGCCAGCGGGAGAAGCGATACCAGCTGTAATAGGGGGAATCGGTGTGATGATAGGCCCCGTTGCCGTAACGGTTCCGCTGGTCGAAGTAGCGGCTGTCGGCCCCCGTGTGGGAGAAGACGCCGTCCAGCACGATGCGGATGCCCCGCTCCTTGGCCTCGGCGCAGAGGGCTTTGAAGTCCTCCTCCGTGCCCAGCAGGGGATCGATGCGCCTGTAATCGGCGGTGTTGTAGCGGTGGTTGCTGTCGGCCTCGAAGATGGGGTTCAGATAGATGCAGGTGATGCCCAGCTCCTCGAGATAGGGGAGCTTCTCCCGGATGCCGTTGAGGTCGCCGCCGAAATAGTCGTCGGGAGCGTAGTTTCGATTGCCGCCGTGGGGGCCGTATAGGGGCTCCTCCGTCCATTTCTTATGCAGATACACCTTCCGCCCCATGCGCTGATGGTAGGCGGCCCCGGCGGTCATGGGGGCGTGTTCGCTGCGGCAGAAGCGGTCCGGAAAGATCTGATAGGCCACGGCCTGGCGGAACCAGGCGGGGGTCTCATAGTCCGCGGCGTAGACGGTGATCTGCCAGAGCTGGCCCCGGTCCTCCCGAAGCTCCCCCCGGCCGGAGCCGCCGCAATAGTACCAGTCCCGCCCGTCCTGGCGGATGAGGAAGCCGTAGAACATGAGCCCCGGCTCGTCCATGGCCCGAAAGCGGACGACGTACCGCTCCCCCGCCGGCCAAATGGGCATGAGCCGCTCCCCCGTCCTGTCCCTGAGCAGCAGGAACACCTGGCCGCGGATATCGGCGGCCTGGGCGGAGAGCTCCACCTCCTGGTTCACCTTCACGGCGCCCTGGGGGCGGCGGTAGGTTATGTCCAACGAATCATGCTGAAAGTACATGATTTCATTATACACATCCCGATGAGCGATTCAAGCCGTGGGCCGTCAAAAGTTTCACCTTTTTCACAAGTATTCGGGATCTATCCATCTTTTCTTTGACGATTGGGTCAAACGCTGATATACTGATGCTGTTCCTAACGCAGGCTTCTTCAGCCCTTTTTTTCAAAAAAGGTGTAAAAAACGTATTCTGTTCGATAAGTTGTTACAATTCGTCCGAATTTGGGTGGTATACTGACTCCATACCGATACGGGCGTGCCCGAATATGCTGAGGTGAAACGATGATCCGAATACTTGTGGTGGACGACGAACCGGCCATTACCAACCTGATCCGCATGAATCTGACCCGACAGGGCTACGTGGTGACCTGCGCCTACGACGGCCAGGAGGCCGCGGACCTGCTGGAGAACAACACCTTCGACCTGGTGCTGCTGGACATCATGCTGCCCAAGTTCGACGGGTACGACCTGCTGTCCTTCATCCGCCCCCTGGGCATCCCCGTGATCTTCCTCACAGCCAAGGCAGACGTGATGGACCGGGTGAAGGGGCTGAAGCTGGGTGCCGAGGACTACATCGTGAAGCCCTTCGAGATCGTGGAGCTGCTGGCCCGCATCGAGGTGGTCCTGCGCCGCTACAACAAGAGCCAGGGCATGCTGCAGGTTTTGGACGTGGCCATCGACCTGGACGCCCGGGACGTGTATCAGAACGGCCAGCGGGTGGACCTGACCCGGAAGGAGTTCGACCTGTTGGTCATCTTCTGCCAGAACCCCAACACGGCCCTGTTCCGGGAGACGTTGTTCGAGCGCATCTGGGAGACGGACTACATCGGCGAAAGCCGGACGCTGGACTCCCACGTGCAGCGGCTCCGTCGAAAGCTGAACTGGACGGATCGGATCAAGACGGTCCACAAGATCGGGTATCGGCTGGAGATCCCCGAGCGGGGCTCGGAGCCGTCGGAGGGCTGAGCCGGTACAAGGCAGGAGGGAAACAGTGAGATTTGCCCTGAAGATCAGCGTATGCACCGTCCTCATCGTGGCGGTGCTGTTTGCTGCCTTCGGCCACGCCCTCATCGCCCGCAGCTTCTCCTCCGCCCTGTCCTTCCGGGTCCGGGAGGCGGAGGCGGCCTATTCGGCCCTGGCCTCCTCCCTGGAGGCGGAGATCTCGGTTTTGAACGTCTATTACCAGAGCACCACCCCGGTGATGCTGCGGGAGGTGCTGGATCGATCCACCGCCGCCGCCAACCTCCGGGGCGCGGCCTGCGCCCTCTACGACGAGAGCCGGCATCTTCTGGTGGCCACCGCCGACGGGTTTCCCGATAAGCTATCCTATGCGGAATTGACGGAGAAGCGGTTCGTCTACGCCCTGGTGAAGGAGGGAGACAGCTCCCTGCTGGATACGGCGGCCTGCGTGCCCATCGGCATGGACCGGTATTTCCTGTCGGTCCGCTTCCCCGCCAACGATCTCTTCGACGTGCGCCGCAGCGAGGTGGCCGCTTTCGTGACGCTGCATCTCATCACCGTGGCCGTGTGCATCGGGGCCATGCTCCTCATCTCCTGCTTCGTGTCCCGACCCGTCCGCACCCTGACCAGCGCCACCAAGCTCATCGAGGAGGGGCAGTACGACGTGCGGGCGGACGTGAAGTCTCTGGACGAGATCGGGGATCTCGCCATCAGCTTCAACACCATGGCCGAGGCCATCGAGCAGAAGGTCACCGCCCTGGAGGGATACGCCAAGCAGCAGAAGGACTTCGTGGCCAACTTCTCCCACGAGCTCAAGACCCCCATGACCTCCATCATCGGCTACGCGGACATGCTTCGCTCGGCGGAGCTGGACGAGGAGGACGCCTTCATGGCCTCCAACTTCATCTTCTCCGAGGGGAAGCGGCTGGAAGCCCTGAGTCTGAAACTCATGGACCTGGTGGTCCTCGATAAGAACCAGTTCGAGCTGACCCGGGGCTACGCCCGCCGGGTCCTGGGCCACGTCATCGCCGTGGTGACGCCCATGCTGGGGCAGCACGGCCTCACATTGGAGACCAGCATCGAGCAGTATCAGATCCTCTATGAGAAGGACCTGCTGCTGACCCTCATCACGAACCTCATCGACAACGCCCGGAAGGCCTCGGAGCCGGGAAAGGCCATCCAGCTCACGGGCCGCAAGCAGGAGGGCCGGTATCGGATCACCGTCACGGACCACGGCATCGGCATCCCGGCGGAGGAGCTCCATCGGATCACGGAGGCCTTCTTCATGGTGGACAAATCCCGGTCCAGGGCCCAGCACGGGGCCGGTCTTGGTCTCGCCATCGGCAACAAAATCGCCCAGCTCCACGGCAGCGAGCTACACTTCGAGAGCAAGGTCGGGGAGGGCACCAGCGTCTGGTTCGACCTGCCCCTGCCCAGGGACAAGCGCGGAAAGGAGGCCAGCCATGAGGAAGTTGACCCGCAAGAGTAAGACCACCCTCCTCTACGCGCTCATCTCCGTGGGCACGGCGGCAGCCGCCTTCCTGTGCGTGCTGGTGAACAGCCTGCTCCTCAACGCCGAGGAGCGCCGCCTCTACGACAAGCCCAGCTACGAGCCCTTCACCCTGGAGAGCGGCACCGCCGTAGGCGCGCCCCTGTCCCTCGCCACCCGTGTGGCCCTCTTCAACGCCGGCGAGACCGAGGGGCCCCAGCGGTACCCCCTGCCCGACGAGCTGACGGAGGCGGAGGCGAACGCCGCCGTCCGCACCCTGTTCGAAAAGCTGTTCTCCGACATGATGGAAGCCGGAGCCCAGGATGCGGAGCTGCAGGCCGCCGTCAGCGCCTCCGGTCTGGAGATCCGGACCGGCTCCACCCTGCGGGACTACCTCACCGCCGACGGCAGCCGCTACTCCCTTTGGTGCGCCCAGGCATGGATGGACCTCAATTCCGGCGACGCCTTCTCCCTGACCGTGTATCTCGACAGCCGGACAGGCCAGCCCCTCATGGCCTCCGCCGTCCTCTACCCTCAGGACGCGCCCATGCTGGGCCTCGCAGACATGGCCGCCCGGCTGGGTCTCGGATACGACATCTCCGCCCTGAAGACGGAGACCGACGGGGACGGTCAGAAGCTGACGCTGCCCCTGAACGGCGGNNTGCCCCTGAACGGCGGTTTCGCGTTGGTGAAGACCGTCTCCGCCGACGGCAGCCGGTTCACCATCCGGGTGACCCAGCCGTGACGGGATCGAGCCCATTTTCCCCATTTCTATTGACACCGACCAGAAATCGTAGTATAAACATACTGAACTGATAGGAATTTCAAGGGGACCAACCGTGAGAAAGGCGATCCGCAGCTGCATCTGTTGCTGTACCGCGTGCCGTGACCGGCACGGTCGTCTCTCGTCGCCCCTGTAGCGTTCCCGGAAAAGAGGAAGCTTGCCGGAGAGCCTTTGGGGGCTCTCCGTTTTCATTCCGCCGCAAGACGGCATATCCATAGACTGTATGCACATGGAAAAGGATCAAGGTATTGGTATGAAGATCACGATGATGGAGCGGGTGGCTACCGCCGCCCAGGCATTGGCAGAGAACGCCCAGGCTCAGGAGGGCCGGAGCTTCCGGGGCTTTCGGCAGCAAACGGAGCAGCTGACGGACCGGCTCATCGGGGCCATGTTCCCCCCCTACTCCGCCGCCTCCCTGTCCCGGGAATCTGCGCTGCTGGAAGCGGCGGAGCTGCTGATGGCCTGCCTCAGTCGGGTGCTGCCCGAGGGGCGGGACCCGGAGGCGGTGGCCGGAGCCCTGTTCAAGGCNNCTGTTCAAGGCCCTGCCGGAGGTCCAGCGGCAGCTCAGGACGGACCTCGTCGCCGCCTATGAGGGGGACCCCGCCGCCGCCAGCGTGGAGGAGATCATCCTCTGCTACCCCGCCTTCCCTGCCATCGCCGCGTACCGCCTGGCCCACGTGCTGTACCTCGAAAGGGTGCCCCTGCTGCCCCGGATGATGACCGAGTACGCCCACCGGATCACGGGCATCGACATCCACCCCGGCGCCACCATCGGCGACTACTTCTTCATCGACCACGGCACCGGCGTGGTCATCGGCGAGACCACCACCATCGGCGAGCACGTGAAGCTCTACCAGCATGTGACGCTGGGCGCCAAGAGCTTCGAGCTGGGCCCCGACG
>LXOW01099361.1_pt1 | contig 16772 bp, 12 predicted proteins | sample 1368591 | NCBI WGS metagenome assembly LXOW01 (sample SAMN04884650, study PRJNA319009) | bovine gut metagenome | isolation source: Cow rumen | host: Bos taurus | place: Italy: Legnaro (PD) | collected 2014-07-09 | reverse complement strand
GCGGGCCAAGACGTTGACCACCCCACCCTTTTCACCGATTTTCATCACGCCAAGCCACAACGACAGCACACCAGTCAGACCCAACGAAATCTCAAACGCTGTCTTCGATGAATCGAACGTAGAGTCCATCATAGCTGGAAACACGTTGTAGTCACCGAGGAATATCAGTTTTGCTGCCGCAATAACGAAGGCAACAAGGAAGAAGGCTATCCAAATGTAATTCAATACCATGTTCTATTCCAGTTACAATTATTCTGCAAAGGTACGGATTATTTCTAAAAGTTGCAAAAAAAACTGGATTTTTTGCATTTTAGGGATTTTTTATGTACCTTTGTCGTCCTATATCATGTAAATAACATATTTGATATTAAGCAATTATATAATGAAGAAGCATCTGTCTCTAATTGTTGGGGGGCTGTTGACATTAGGATTCACGGCATGTACAAAAGACTATTTTGACAAGGAAGCCTATGCTGCCGCACGTAAAGCAGCACTCGGCATCGAGAATCTTGACCCTACCCACACATGGGCTACAGTTGGTTCAGCCAAGGCATCCATCACTGTCAACATGAATACCGACGAAATCTATCGGATAAAAATTTATGATCAGAATCCTATTGGCAGCAACACCGCACTGTCGCTACTGGCCGAAGGAACCGTATCAAATGGTGGCAAGCTGGACTTATCGTTCAACTATAAGTTGGCACAACCTTATGCCTATGTAACCCTATTCGATTCCAAGAACTTCATGTCGGTTTATCCGCAGCTCATGGAGAACGGTAATCTAGATGTACAGATAGGAACCGCTATCGCACAACCAGCACGGCGTCGTGCCGGTATAGAGCCACACTTCACGTTTGCCAGTGCGCCCAGCGATGCCGACTTCAAGACTTCTGTCCCTGACGGATGCCTGTTACCCAATGCATATGGCAACAACACCAAGGATCAGGTCCATAACTATCAGTTGGCCGAGACCACTGACAAACAGCAACTAAATTTTTATAATGGTAATTTTAACCTCTATGTCACCGGCACAAAGACGGTCAGTTTCATCAACCCTGGTGGTGGCTCTAAAAATATGGTATTCTATATACTCCCTGGTGCTGACCTCACCTTTGCCGATAACAACTTTGACCTGAACGCCGGCGAGAATGGCAATTTCAGAATGTATGTCTGTGAAGGTGCCAAGGTAACCTTTGCTGCTGGTCTGCAGAGCTACATGGAACTTTACAACCGAGGCACTATTGAGGTCAAGGGAGGTTACAAGCCTGGTATCTATGGTCCTGGCATGTTTTTTAACGAGGGAACATTCACCGTCAATGGCGCACAGAGTTACTATTCAGGTATGAATATTTCGAACCCGCTGACGCTGAACAATCAGACATCGCAGTTTATCAACGTTGGAACGCTGAACGTTGGCGGCGTTGTTGTTGCGGGTTCTGCCCACTTCATCAATTATGGCACCGTTACTGCTACAGATGCAACCATCGTTAACAGCAATCAGGCAACTTGGGTCAACGACGGAACTTACACAACAGGCTCCTTTATCTATACTGCCGGCAGTACTGATGTCATCAACAACTGTAAACTAACATGTACCGAGAAATTCCGCATCAATCTGGGCGATACTGACATCAATTCATTCCAGTTGAATGGCGGTGCGTCGGTGGTCACCAAGGACTTTGAGGCAGAAGGACCAACTTACATCAAGATGGGGTCTAACTCCCTTTTCCAAGTAACCAATACTGCCAAATTCTATATTGCCAAGGATGTCTATGGCATCTATGGGCCGTCTACGGGCGACTATGCTGTATTCCAGGCTAAAACGATAGAGCGACTATTCAGCTGGCAGACCAATCAGGGCTTCACAGCCAACTACTTTGGACACCTTTGGGTGGCAACAGACAATCACTTTAACTTTGGCTATTCGGACGTCAGCCAATATGACTATAGCCAAGGTAAGACCGGTGCACAGCCATACTATCGGCTTGACGCTGCCACTGGAGCAAAGATGACTACCTACAATGGAGCCAACGTGACACTCTCCGATGCCGGTTGTGGCAGTGCATATTCAGGAATGCCTGTTGATAAAATTCCTGAATCCAAGGATTTCTCCATGCGCTACTGTTTTGAGGACAAGTTCCCTGATTTTGGTGACTACGACTTCAACGATGTCGTGATGACTGTTACACCGACTGTCAACGGCTCCAAGCTACGACTAAAGGTCAGCATTGATGCCGTGGGTGCAACAAAGTCTGTCTCTGCCGCCATACGTCTGGTGGGTGTACAGAATTCCGACATCAAGTCATGGCAAGCTCTTCAAGGCTTTGAACCCTTACCTGATAACATGGCATCGTTGAAAAACATTGATACTAACGAAACATTCCTTCCGGAATACCAAGCACCCAACAACTCTAACAGCGTAGTTATCGTATTGTTCCAGAATGCCCACTGGGCCATCAAACCACATGTATCCTATGCAGGTTCACCCTTGAACTATTTCTATAATACCGTACAAGACACCTACTACCCAACCGCTATGAACGTAGAGCCAAAAGAGGCTATATACGAATTGGAGTTTTGGGATGATGAAAAGGTTAGGAGTCTCACCGAAAGCAACTACGACGTCTTTATAGTTGAACCCTATAATGGATCTCCGTGGGAAGTACATACCGTACAGAACGGATTTAAGACTGATCAAGTCGTTACCCCATTAAAAGACACCGACTACGAGGACAATTACGGTGACAATACACCTTGGGCCATCATGACTCCAGGCAATGATTTCAAATATCCCATTGAGTGGCAAAATATTGGCCAAAAGAAAGGTGGTGTACTCACTGGAGTCTATAAGCAAGAGGGCCATGCTTTCGCTAATTGGGCCGAGGATCCAAATACCAACCAAGACTGGTATCTCTATCCAACCTCAGGATTGGTCTACGAATAATAGTTGAGTCACTTATCCTGTTTAAGGATATCTCGTATGGCTGCCACCAATGCATCGTTTTCTGAAGGTGTCTGTGCTGATACACGGAAGAAATGATTGGAGAGTCCCTGAAAATTGGAGCAGTCGCGTATTAGTATGCCATATTCACGGATGAGCCGCTCTTTCAACTCAGCAGCAGAAAGATGTTCCAGTTCACAAAGCATATAGTTGGTCTTTGTCTCGAAAACCCTCACACCACCCACCTCACACAACATGCCCCGTAGCCGTTGCGTCTCTGCAAGATAAGCTGTCAGATTAGAAATAACAGGCGTACCATGCTGTAATAGGAAACTGCCAGCCTCGATGCTCAGCGTACCCACAGACCACGGCTGACGCAAGGTTCTCAATAGTTGGATATTGGCAGGGGCAGAAGTGATATAGCCCAACCGAAGTCCTGGCACCCCATAAGTTTTGCTCATCGAGTGTAACAGGAAGACATTGCTAACATCTTGCATCTCATGAGCTTCCAATAATGGTTCTAGCGTATAATCCTCGTACGACTGGTCTACAACAAACGTATAACGTGGCCATCGGCGTACGACATAGTCCATATAATCCTTCTTCAATACCTTACCTGACGGATTATTAGGATTACATATCCAGTAAACGCGGTCACGCGTCATCTGCAAGACATCGTTGTTGTTGTCGTAAGTAATAATGTGTTTATTGAGCCTACACGCATCAGCATACTCGTTGAAGGTGGGCTGTGGAATGATGGAGATGCTACCATGAAATAGACGCGCTATCATGTAGATGGCCTCAGTGGCACCGTTCGTCACCATGACACTTTCGGGCGAAATATTTTCCTTTTCGGCTATCAGTTTCTCTAAACTGCGAGGCTGTGGTTCTGGATAGTTTGCTATCAGGTGGAAATGACTGTCCAAATAGTCTTTCAGCAGCGTTAATTCGGCGTGCTGGAAAACGTTTGAGCTGAAGTTTGTTTTCACCAAATCGTTGTAGCGGTAAATATCGTCACCGTGGCCCTCAATCATATACCATCCCCTTTTTCACACTAATCCGTAGCGTATCAGTGTTGAAAGTAATACCATCGCGATTGATGAAACGACTCAGCACACCCTGAGCCGACAACTCACGAGGCGAACCTACATGGAGCTGATCGGCTTCCATGAGCCACAAGCAGTCGGCCAATTGCAGAGCCAAATCAACGTCATGGGTAGAGAGGAATATCGTTTTCTGTTCCTCTACTGCCAGACGATGCAATAACTGCATGACCTCTACCTTACTGGGAAAATCGAGGAAAGCAGTTGGTTCGTCTAAATAGATTATCGGTGTCTGCTGAGCCAAGGCTTTTGCTATCATAACCTTTTGGCGCTCACCATCGCTCAGTGTTTGTACCATACGTTGCAAAAGGGCTTCGATGCCCACTAAGCGGATACTTTCAGCGACTATATGGCGGTCTTCTTCTCTCAGTCTACCCCAAAAGTCTGTATAGGGAGCCCTACCCATACCCACCAATTCCTCCACACTCATGTTCCTAATGTCCAGTTTCTCAGTGAGCACAATACCGATGATATGGCTCAAGGTCTTGTCGTCAAGACTTTCCATGTCCCTATCTTGCAGCCATATCTTTCCATCAAGTTTTGGCTGGAAGGCGGACAACGTACGCAACAAAGTAGACTTGCCAATGCCATTACGACCCAATAGACATGTCAACTCACCACAGCATATCGATGCGTTTAGCCCCTGTGCCACTATATGGCGGTGCCCCTTGGTGATGTATCCAATGCTTAGATTTTGCAGTTTGACCGTCTCCATGTGCTTTAGCTTAGAGTAATTGTTGTCCTAACTGTTCAGTCATACAGATGGTGACGAGACGATTCATGAGACCATCCATCAGGGGTACTCCGACTAAATGATAACGGTCATAATCGGGACAGAGTACCACAAGATTGAGGGCCGTGACGCGGATGCCATAGTTGCGCTGGAGCATATAACGATAAAGATTCTGCTGAATGCAGTAATGGTAGTAGGACGTGTCAGGGACATCCAATCCATGAGACGCCTTTTTGTTACCAAAAGGCGTAACGATGGGATGCCCCTGAGCATCACAGACCTTACGACTACGCTTCCAGTCGTAGATAGTAAAGGAACCATCATCATTTTTGCAAACGAGGTCGATTGTGCCAGCCAAGTTCAGGTCGATGTCGAAAACAGGCCATTCCTGACGATAAGGACAGATGTTATAATCGCTTATAAATTGCAGAAACTGCTGATGTTCGCGCTCAATGCTAATGTGCTCAATAGTACCTTCATAGTGAAAGTCGTAGCTATTAAGAAAGGTGCCATTCTGAAAGAAATTTTCCGTCTGTTCGTGTACGAAAGTACCCACCTCACTCGCTATACGACCTATGCGCTTCCACTTCTCAAGCGACTGTTCGACAGGAATGCCATAACGCAAGAACTGCTGCTCGGCAGCCCTCTGGGCATCAAACGGTTCGAAGAAATGGGCTATCAGCGTACTGACAGGCAGCATCTGACGAGTTCCCCGGTAGAGATATACATGTCCTTCCGGCAGGAAGTCAATGTCTTTGTCCTGCGGATAGCGCCCTGCATCTGTGAAGCGGCGCATTTTCTCAATCATTGCCTCTGTCCTGGATACTAGCATCTTATTCACGTTTGCACTCTTCACTTTTAACTAATTATCCCTTTGAAGTCAGCTTATTGCGCAGTCCCTTATAGCCTGACAAATAGGCCTTGGCTGAACCGAAGGACAGAAACATATCCAGACGAACAGGCATGTGGTTTTTATCGTCTGTAATATAAAAACGAATGAGTTCCTTGTTCTGGCCTTCTTCGCGCTCAATAAACGAGAAAGTCAGACACTTGTACTTCGCATTGGTATTCTTCATCTTCAACGTAGTTTTACCCGTGTACTTAAGCCAAGAATTGGTCAAGTGACGGGCATCGCTGATAGGCATAGGAATGTTATCGCCAACCTTCAGTTTCGCTGCATCGAAGTTGCGGGCACGTAAAAAGATGCTCATCATGTCGTAGATACAGTCCTTATACTCGGCATCCTTCCAGTGTACTTCGCCATCGTGGTCGATACGGTGCATCTTCAGATGGCAGTTGCCATTTGGATACGTGTACCACAGTTCGTCCACATAGTAGCGGTCGCCCTCACGAGCCCCCTTACGGAAGTAGAGCGGTGACAAGTCTTGGTCGGTGTAGCAAAGCAACGTGTCACGCATTACGAAAACATTATCCAATTGGTCGTTACCTCGCGTGATGAGACTACTACGAAAAGCCTGCTGCCCCCTGTAGTTCGATTGTACAGTAGACATAGATGCTGTGCCTACTTTCACCCAAACAAACTTCCAGTTGAAGTAGAGGTCATAGCTGAGAAATTCGCCAGACTTAAATGCGGTATTCTCTATGCCACATTGAGCATGTGCCACAATGGGCGCCAATAATAAAAAAATAGTAAAAACTATATGTTTATCAAAATACTTTGTCATATCAAATACAATATTATTATTTATNNCAAGTTCTTGGGCACGTTTGGCATTACGATTCTGCAACCTTCGACGTTCCTTATCAGCTTTCTGCTGCACTAAAACAGAAGGTTTCTGCTGATAACGCGGCTTGGCCGTGAGATTCCATTGCTTCGTAATATCCCATTTTGCCTTACACTCTATCTCCCCAGAAAAATAATACACATCCTCAGGCTGGCGGTCGGTATCGTAGTCGCCTGTATCCCAAAGGCCATTGCCGTTCTTGTCGATAAAAGCACGGGCATAGTAGGTTCCTGGCGTGAGATAGTAGAACACGACCTCGCTGTTGCTACCAATACGTTCCTGACGCAGACATTTGTCACTTTTGTCAAGTAGCTGTACCACAATGCCTGTGTCCTGTATGCCAGTGAGTTGGAACACCAATGTAGCAAAGTCATCTAACGAATTGCCCTTGATGCCCTGCTTGTAGGCTTTTGATGACAACCCATAAATGTCGACAAACGCCGCAGAGTCAACTTCCAGACTATATTCTGTATCAGGATGCCATTGGGCTAATAATTCAAAATGGCGTAGGCTTCCCTTCTGTGGTCTGAACTCAAAGGGGGTCTGATACCAAAGGGAGTCTATCTGTGAGTATAAATGGATGGCAGCCGTATCTAACTGAGCCAAAGGGGATGGTAGCTCTATATGCACCACACTAAGGGGTGTAACTGCCGACGGAATCTGGTATTTCGGTTCTAACACTTCAGCAGGATATATGCTGTCATAGGGTTGTTCGTTCTTTTTTTTCTTCTCTTGCTCTTTCTTCCATTTGTCTATCACTTTCTGCTGTTCTTTCAGACGTTTGGCATAGGGTGTCTTAGCAAAGGCCGTAATCGTATCGGCCTGGCTCACCAGTATGCCAGAGGAATCTGTCATAAGGTACTGCATTGATAATTCCAATGTATCCTTATTAATCAGCACTGTATCGCGCAACCAGTAAGTTAGGGTATCCTGCTTCTCACTGGCTTCGAGGACAAAAGCTGAGTCAGCATCAAAGTTCAGACCTTTGATAACTGGCAGCATATTGTTGCCATAGCTGAAGAAAACATTAATGCGGTTGGCCTCGGCACGTTCTGTCTTCAGTAAATAGCGGTCAGTCTGTACCTCCTGAAAAGCCATCAAGGTGATGTCGTCGGGATAGAAGTGCGTATAGCCTGCCCTGATAATATTATCGATATGCAGCGAATCGCGCCAAATAGTATCCTGACGAGTATCAGGAGCTGCCGATGGCTTGTAGGTCTGATGCGAGAAGGCTATCATCTCGCTCTTCTGAGTATAGCGGTAGTCGCCATCGTTATCTTGCAAGGCATAAACACGATATTCTCCAGGCGCTACGCCCTTAATGACGAAACGTCCTGTACCATCAGTGCGGCCGATGCGCATCAGGGGTTCCTTGCGAAACGCGCTATCTGTCAGATTATTGTAAAGACCGACGGAAATACCTTTGACTGGCTCCAGATTCGAGGCATTGAGGACATAACCCGCCACTTCAAAAGTATCTATCTGCTCTCCTGTTGAGAAAGTATAGGCATAGTTGCCCAACGGATTACCCTCATTATTATCGGAAATGGCGTTACTGAAGTCGATGGTATAGGTTGTATTGGCTTTCAGCGTATCCTTCAGCTCGACTATTATCTTCTTGCCGACAGCCTTTATTTCAGGCATCTCCAACTGTGGAGGCGACACCATCACATTTTGAGTTGGATCTTCGAGTTTGATGTATTCATCAAATTCGATAATAATCTTCTTAGAGGTGACGTTCGTAGACTTCTCGGCTGGCGTACAGCTGACAATGCGCGGTGGATCATCATCATACCATCCACCATCTGGAGAACCTATTCTGGCACAACCAATAACCATCAAGGCTATAATGCTAAGATAGAGAAGTTTCTTCATGCATTCAACTTTAATAGTTGTTCCATCTGTTCACGACTATTACTCAAACGGGGCACCTTATGCTGACCACCCAACTTACCCTTCATCTTCAGCCAGTCATTAAACAGATTAGGACGGGCTACAACTATCTCGAGATGTTGCAGGGTGATGTCCTTATAACGCTTGGCCTCATAGTCGCTGTTGATCTCCTGCAACTTCTTGTCCAGCAGGTCAGCAAACAATGCCAAGTCGTTGGGTAACTTGGAGAATTCAATGAGCCACTGGTGTCGGCATTTGGCTTGGGCATCCATGAATACAGGTGCCGCTGTGTACTCTAATACCTCGGCCCCAGTCCGCTCACAGGCGTAAGCCAATCCTTGCTCAGCATTGTCGACGATAAGTTCCTCGCCAAAAGCGTTGATAAAACTTTTGGTACGTCCAGAGATAATAAACTTATAAGGGTTGGTAGATGTAAACTGTATTGTATCACCAATCTCATAGCGCCACAATCCACAGCTGGTAGAGATAATCATAGCGTAGTTCTTGCCCGTCTCCACACCCCACAAAGGAACAATGTCGCCTCCGTCCATGGGTCGGAACTCATAGAACACCCCATAGTCCAGCATCAGCATCATGGCCTTGTCCATCGGGTCATCCTGCAGTCCAAAGAAGCCTTCGCTCGCATTATATGTCTCCATATAATGCATATTAGGCGAGGTGATGAGCTGTTCATACTGTTTGCGATAGGGCGTGAAGGCTACACCACCATGAAAGAAAACCTCAATGTTTGGCCACACCTCTTCGAGATGGGTCTTACCTGTCATCTCCATCATGCAGTTCAGCACGGAGAGCATCCATGAGGGTACACCACTGATGTTAGTAACATTCTTGTTCATCGCCTCACGGGCTATGCGCTCACGCTTCATTTCGAAGTCAGAAAGCAAAGCCGTTTCCTTCTTTGGCACACGTATCAGGTTCACCAACGAATTGATGTTCTCTATCAGAATTGCGCTGAGGTCACCCACCAGCGAGCCAGCTACATTATAGTTAGGTGCATGGCTGCCACCCAGTATCAGTCCCTTGCCATCGAACATGCGCGACTTGGGATTGTTCCTCAGGTAGAGGGCTACCGAGTCGCGTCCACCAGCATAGTGAATTTTCTGCAGGCCCTCGTCGCTGACAGGAATGAACTTCGACTTATCATTCGTGGTACCGCTTGACTTAGCATACCACCTGACTCTTCCTGGCCACAACACATCCTTCTCACCATGACGCATGCGGTCAATAGCAACCTTCAGCTCTTCATAACTGTTGACTGGGTTCAGCTTCACATAGTCATCGTAGCCCTTAATAGTGGCAAAACCATGCTGCCGACCATATTCAGTATCCTTAGCCGAAACTAACAGATGTTGTAACACCGCACGCTGAAGTTGCTCACTTTGTGTCTGATGTTTGTCCAGTTCCCGCATACGCGGGACAAAAATATGTCTTACTAAACCGGTTATGCTCATTACTTTTTGCACATTATGCTCTGCAAAGTTAAACAATATCTTTCGGAAAGGAGGCAAAAATTACGTTTTTTTATATAATAAGATTAAGAGCGAGGTTAAAATCTCGCTCTTAATCCTCTTGTGCAAATGCTGCTGCCTCTGCTTCAGCTATTATCTCTTCCCTCGTCTTCTCACAAGGTGTGGCAGTAATGTCATCAAGGGTGAACTCATCGTCTTGTCCTGTTTGTTGTTGTGGTAAAGCGACAGACTTAACATACTTAACAGACTCAATGGGTCGCTCCTGCTCGATAATAAATTGCTCATTCTCCTGTTGGAGCTTGTCAATGTCAGGGGCTACCATCACGGGCTCTTCCTCCATCTTGGTGCGGTCGGCCTTGGCTGCAAAGACTGCATCAATAAACTGCGGTTCGCGACGCAGACGCTGAAGCGTCTCCTTCGAAGCTTGTTGCTGGCTCTCCTTTTTTGAATAACCTTTTCCAGAAGCACCTTCAACACCTTCCAAAATCACTTGCGACGTGAAAACGGGACTTCCCTTGTCATCACGATTCTGATTTAAGTCACGATACTCTAATTTCACGCGGTTCTTCTGACTCCATTCCAATAGTTTCGACTTGAAGTTGACCTCTTTGTAGGCTACTTTGTCGATGTTGATAAGCTGCTTCAGTATGCGCTTCTGCATGAACAGCATACAGGCATCGTAGCCACGGTCCAAGTAGATAGCTCCCACTAAAGCCTCAAAAGCATTGCCGCTCATATAATTGTTATGGGCTGTGGCAGTGCCGGCATATTTGATTAAATCAGTAATCCCCATTTCTTTAGCCAATTTGCCCAACGTATCACGGCTGACAAGCTTGGAACGGGTATTGGTGAGGAAGCCTTCGCGCTTACCATCGAAATGTCGGAACACAATGTCGCCCACTACAGCATCCAGGATGGCGTCACCTAAAAACTCAAGACGCTCGTTGTTTAGGGGACGCCCCTTGTCATTACGCCGGCCTGCACTCTTGTGCAACAAAGCCTGCTTATAAAGGCTGATATTGTGGGGATAGAATCCCAGAATATTGTAAAGTGCTGAAAAAAGCTCCTTCTCCTTACGGAAAGGGAGCTTTATAGTGTCAATAAGATTACTAATCTGCATACTTCTTGAATACTACGCAGGCGTTGTGTCCACCGAAACCAAACGTATTGCTCAGTCCGGCACGTACCTCACGCTGCTGGGCTTTATTAAAGGTGAAGTTCAAGTTGTAGTCTATCTCCTCATCCTCATCGCCCTCTTCGTGATTAATCGTTGGTGGAATGATGTCGTTTTGAACAGCCAATACAGTAGCCATAGCCTCTACGGCACCGGCAGCACCTAACAAGTGACCGGTCATCGACTTTGTACTAGAGATATTCAGTTTGAAGGCCGCATCACCAAAGACTTCCTTAATGGCTTTGGCCTCAGAAATATCACCAACATGCGTCGATGTTCCGTGGACATTGATGTAGTCAATATCCTCGGGCTGCATACCAGCGTCCTCTAAAGCGTTTTGCATCACCAATTTGGCACCCAGACCCTCAGGATGAGAAGCGGTGATGTGGTGAGCATCAGCGCTCATACCAGCACCAACCATCTCAGCATAAATCTTAGCACCACGAGCCTTAGCGTGCTCGAGCTCCTCAAGAATCAGACAGCCAGCACCCTCGCCCATGATGAAACCATCACGGCTGGCGCTGAACGGACGGCTGGCCTTTTCAGGCTCGTCGTTACGGGTTGACAGGGCCTTCATGGCGTTGAATCCACCAACACCCGTCTCGCAGATGGCTGCCTCAGCACCACCAGCAACAATAACGTTGGCCTTGCCCAGACGAATCAGGTTGAAGGCATCAGCCAGTGCGTTCGAAGAAGAAGCACAAGCAGAAGCGGTGATATAGTTGGGACCATGGAAACCATACATGATGGAAATCTGGCCTGCTGCGATATCAGCAATCATCTTGGGAATGAAGAAGGGGTTGAACTTAGGACCATCCTCGCGATGGGCACCATAGTAGGTCACCTCGTCCTCGAAAGTCTTGATACCACCGATACCTACACCATAGACAACACCAATGCGGTTCTTGTCCTCAGCCTCCAGGTCCATGCCGCTGTCGTCAACAGCCTGCTTGGCAGCAATGATGGCCAACTGGGTATAGCGGTCCATCTTGCGAGCTTCCTTGCGGTCGATGTAGTCGGCCACGTTGAGGTTCTTCACCTCACAGGCAAACTGAGTTTTGAAATTGGAGGCATCGAAAAGGGTAATAGGCGCGGCACCGCTTTTACCTGCCAGCATGTTCTCCCAAGTTTCCTTAGGCGAATTGCCCAATGGTGTTACGGCACCCATACCAGTAACTACTACTCTTTTTAATTCCATAATATGAAGGGAATAGTGANNTCGGGGATAGAAATACCGAACTCCTTCTCAAACTCCATGATGAGCTCAACGGTATCAAGTGAGTCAGCACCGAGGTCGTTAGTGAAACTTGCTTCGGGCTTTACTTCTGCCTCATCAACACCAAGTTTGTCTACGATAATTGCCTTTACTTTGCTTTCAATTTCTGACATAATTTTTTTCTTTAAAATGTTAATAATTGATTTCTTATTCTGAAAACGCTACGACAAAGTGTCGCTAAGCGTGTGCAAAGTAACACATTTTTAATGAATTACGCAAATTTTTTTAATAAAAAAGTTCTCTGCGTTGCACATATACCCCTCACTTGTGCATGTTTTGACCTAAAATTGTGTGCTTTTGACACCTCTATTTGTCATACTGCTCACGTCTTAAAGGATAATTGTTGCGTAACTTTTCAAAATTTTCAGGACATTTCTTCAGCTGTTGACTATCCACTAAGGGGTTATACAGTTCCAGCGCATTGCCAGTATAAGAAAAGTCTTTTGGCAGCGAGGGTGGCATAATGAGTGCCGGACGAGACAGACTGAAGTGCTGGCAAATGGCATCAACTACCATGTTGTCGGCATTCGCCTTACCATCGGCCGAATAGCCGGCAATATGCGGGGTGCCAATAAACACTCTTTCCAACAACCGACGGTTCAGGTCTGGCTCGTGTTCCCATACATCAATGACGGCATCACACACCCTACCCTCTTCCAAGGCACCTAACAATGCCTGGTTATCGACTACCTCGCCACGGCTGGTATTTATTATATAAGGTACGCGCGAAAGACGATGGAAGAAGTCATCGTCTGCCATGTGCCACGTTGCAAAAGGCCCTTCCATTGTCAATGGTACATGGAAAGTAATAACGTCTGCCTCACGCTCTATAACGTCCATCGATACAAAGGTGTTGGATGATGGGTGATGAGAGATGGTTTGTTCCAAAAGCGGATCACACACTAAGACACGCATCCCCAGCCGTTCGCCAACAGCTTTCACCTTGCTGCCTACATGGCCACAGCCCACAATACCAATCGTTGCTCCTTGTAAACAGAAGCGCTCGTTCGTATCGACGAATTTTTCCTGTCGAAAATCTTGTTTCCGTTCCAGCAACAGCAGTGCACACTCCACATATTGTGCCACAGAGGCGGCATTACATCCAGGACAGTTAGTCCAGGCAATACCAGCCCGCTGCATATACGCCGTGTCTATATGGTCAAAACCTATCGTAGCCGTCACTACCAACTGCACCTTGCTGCCGCTAAGCAATCGTTCATCACAACGCGTTCTGGTACGCACCACTAAAACGTCCGCATCGCGAACGTCGTCGGCTGTAATCTCCGTTCCTCGCAGCGCTACTAGTTCATCAGCCACCAACCCTAGTGTTTCGCGGATATAGGGAATCTTATCGTCAACAACTATCTTCATAACCGGTGCAAAGATACACACTTCTCTCCAAACCGCAAACAAATTGAGGAAGAAAAGCACGATTTGTTTTTGCCTTTAATCATTGTTGTAATGGACTGATATGCGTTACCTTACGATTCATGGCAAAACATTTCGACACGTATGGTTAAAAATTAGATAGAAAATAGATAATAATCAAAAAAAAATAATGTATCTTTGCAACCAAGTTCNNAACAATTGTCTAACTTAAAATCTATTTGTATGGGAAATAAAACATTTTTTCATTGTTGTGTTTTAGCAACCGCATTGTTCCTTTCTCCTACCACCGCAAGTGCTCAGTTTGGTGGTCTCGGAAAACTGAAGAACAAAGCTAAAGAAGCTGTTCAGAAGAAAGTAGAAGACACCAAACAGGATCTTAAGAAAGAAACACAACAGCAGGCAGACAATGTCCAAAAAGATGCAAAGAAGCAGGCAGAGTTTAACACACTTAACAATGACCAGAAATGGGCTTTACGCCAGATGGTAGAAATGACTGAAGCCCCTGAAATGTCAGGTTTCTTCAGTATGAAGGACGGTGAGAAAACGCGCTTTGGTTCCGCACTTTCCGAGCAGGATAAACTGATGGAAATCCCCTTCGACACGATTCAACGTCACAAGCGTCTGGCTGACGCTGGTGTGGAGTATGCCACTCACATTCTGGATATCTACAAGACCCTGCCTAAATATCATGGCTACTATGTCACAGAAGACGAGGATCGCAAAGTATCTGCTTCAAGAAACCGTTTTGAGCGCTGGCAGGAGCAGTATAAAGCCATTGAAGAGAGAACAACTGCCATGTTAGATATGCCCATGGCAGAATTTAAGATTATCAGGGAGGGTGATGTTTACCATGTGTCAACCGCAGCCATCTTGTTACCTTTCTGTAAGGGACACCCTGTTCAATATGATGCCAAAGACAAGAAGTTCAAGTTCTTTGTGTATAAAACAAATCCCACTTATATTGACGAAGCTGAGATGAAGCGTCAGGAGCAGTCACTCGATTTCATGCGTGCTGCAGCAGCCTTGCTTAACAATCCAGACCCATCGAAGCGCAACATTATGTTCTATAAGCTCGATTTGGCTGAACAAGTAACGCGTGCGGCTATGGCAAACAACTCTCGCGACAATATTACGTATCGCGAACGTCCCAAAGGCAGTGCTATGAATACCAGCGCACTGAAAGCAGAAGCGCTGAAAGTGTTACAGAAGCGTTTCCCTGGCGCTGGCTATGAAGAAGCCATCATCACTGGTGAGGATTGGGTTGAAGTAAGGAATATCTTTGGCATTGTCATTGAGCGTTATATTTTTGTTGCAGGCGTCTTCAACGGCGGTATTGCCAAGCAGCTGATGCACCTCTCTTTAGGCAACAATCGCACCTCGAGCGGCTGGGGACCATTACAGCTCTACGGCGTTAGTGGACCAGGAGCCTATGTGAAATAGTTTTAAGACTCAAGGATATAAAGTCAAAAAATTAGGTGGAATGTTTGGCATTCCGCCTATTTTTGTTTACCTTTGCGGCAAAATAATATAAGAAGTACTATGACTTTTACAGAACTTGCTAACAACATTTTCCGTCAGGCTATCCATGACTATCATCTGAAAGACAATGTTGATGCCGACATCAAGAATCCATATCAAGGTGGAAGCATCGAACACAGTCTTTATCTGAAATGCTGGATAGACACCGTACAGTGGCATTTGGAAGACATCATCCGCGACCCACACATCAACCCAGCAGATGCATTAGCCTTGAAGCGCCGCATCGACCGCTCTAATCAAGACCGTACGGACTTGGTTGAAGAGATTGACAGTTATTTCCGTCAGCAGTACAGCGAAGTCACTCCCTTACCCGATGCCCGTCTGAACACGGAAAGTCCGGCATGGGCCGTAGACCGCTTGAGCATCTTAGCGCTGAAAATCTGGCACATGCAGGAACAAACCGAGCGTACTGATGCCGACGAGATTCACATCGGCNNACCTCTCTACCGCTATTGACCAATTGTTAGAAGACATTGAGGCTGGCCGTAAGTATATGAAAGTATACCGACAAATGAAAATGTACAACGACCCAAGTACGAACCCTATACTCTATAAAAATAATTCATAGTTCATAGTTGAGCTCCACCTGAAACTATGAATTATGAACTGTGAACTATGAAAAGGGATCATATACTCGTTATTCGCTTTTCAGCGTTAGGTGATGTTGCTATGGCTGTGCCGGTGGTTTATTCGTTAGCCCACCAGCACCCAGAGATTCGTATCACGGTACTCAGTAGAGGCTTTGCTCGTCCGCTCTTCGAGAACTTGGCTCCCAATGTAGGCTTTATGGAGGCCGACTTGAAGCACGAGTATCATGGCATCCGAGGTCTCAACGCACTCTATCGTCGCCTCACCGCCAAGCAGTTTACAGCCATTGCCGACTTGCATAACGTGCTACGCTCCGACTTTCTGAGGTTGCGCTTCAACCTGGGAAACTACCGTGTTGCACACATCAACAAGCACCGCTTAGGACGCCGTCGGCTGGTGTCTGCAACTAACAAGCGGCTGGTCCAGCAACCCTCGTCATTCCAAAACTATGTGGAAGTGTTTGAACATTTGGGCTATTCCGTTAACATCCAATTCACCAGTATCTTCCCCAAAGATGGTGGCGACCTCTCGCAACTGCCCCAAAATTGTCAATTATCCATTGCAAACAGTCAATATAATATCGGTATTGCTCCCTTTGCCGCCCACAAAGGCAAGATATATCCACCAGAGCTGATGGATCAGGTCATAGAACAATTGACGAAACAGCATCCTAATACCAGCATTTTCCTTTTCGGCCGCGGAGCCCAGGAAGACGAATGGTTCAGCAAGTGGTGTGGTAAGTATTCTGCCTGCATCTTTGTCAGCCAACACCTGACCACACTCCAACAAGAACTCATTCTCATGAGTCACCTTAACGTCATGGTGTCGATGGACTCTGCCAATATGCACTTAGCTTCCCTAACGGGCATTCCTGTGGTCCTGTCTCTTATACACATCT
>LXOW01406234.1_pt1 | contig 16773 bp, 16 predicted proteins | sample 1368591 | NCBI WGS metagenome assembly LXOW01 (sample SAMN04884650, study PRJNA319009) | bovine gut metagenome | isolation source: Cow rumen | host: Bos taurus | place: Italy: Legnaro (PD) | collected 2014-07-09 | reverse complement strand
CAGTTCATCCATCCCTCGGTGCTGAAAACCTGCCAGCTGTCCATGGGCATGACGGTGCTGGACAGCGGCAGCGTCTGGAACACGATGCCCGCCCACACCCATGAGCGCCGGATGGAAGTGTACTTCTACTTCGAAGTGCCGAAGGACAACGTGGTCTTCCACATGATGGGCGAGGGACAGGAAACCCGGCACATCGTGATGCAGAACGAACAGGCGGTCATCTCCCCCAGCTGGAGCATCCACGCCGGCGCCGGCACCAGCAATTACACCTTCATCTGGGCCATGGGCGGCGAAAACCAGGCCTTTGACGATATGGACAACATTCCTACAACCGAGCTGCGATAAGGAGGGGAAACGAAAATGGATATGAACGCGTTCAGCCTGAAGGGAAAGATAGCCTGGATTACAGGCGCAAGCTACGGAATCGGATTTGCCATCGCGGAAGCTTACGCGGCGGCCGGTGCGAAGATCGTTTTCAATGATATCAACCAGGAACTGGTGGACAAGGGCCTGAAGGCCTATGCCGAAAAGGGAATTGACGCGACAGGATATGTCTGTGACGTGACCGATGAGGATGCGGTGCAGGAACTGGTAAAGAAGATTGAAGCGGAAATCGGCGTGATTGATATCCTGGTCAACAACGCGGGCATTATCCGCCGGATTCCCATGATTGAGATGAGCGCCGCGGAATTCCGCAAGGTAATCGATGTGGACCTGAACGCGCCGTTCATCTGCGCCAAGGCGGTCATTCCTTCCATGATTCAGAAGGGACACGGAAAGATCATCAATATCTGCAGCATGATGAGCGAGCTGGGCCGGGAAACGGTCTCTGCGTACGCGGCAGCCAAGGGCGGCCTGAAAATGCTGACACGGAATATCTGCTCCGAATATGGCGGACACAATATTCAGTGTAACGGTATCGGGCCGGGTTATATCGCCACTCCGCAGACAGCGCCGCTGCGGGAACGCCAGGCGGACGGAAGCCGTCATCCGTTTGACCAGTTTATTATCGCCAAAACACCGGCTGCCCGTTGGGGAACGCCGGAGGACCTGCAGGGACCTGCGGTATTCCTGGCGTCGGACGCCAGCAATTTCGTGAACGGGCATGTGCTGTATGTGGACGGGGGCATCCTGGCCTATATCGGGAAGCAGCCGTAACGCGGGAAAAGTATTTGCCCGGGCGGACAAAAAATGGTATAATCTTCCTATAAGCAGCAGCAGATGGATCTTCGCCCGGCGGAGACGGAAGGCCGGGGCGAAAAATGAATAAGCCGGAGGTTGGCCCGTGGGGGGAAAAAGAACGATAAGGCAGTACCGCGCGATTGACTGTTCCCTGTTCGCGCTGATGCTCATCATCTTTGAGACGGTGATTGTCCGGGCGGCCACAGCATGGTTTCCGAAGGAAGCCTGGATGGTGTCGGTGGTGCCGGCAGTGACGGCGGTGGTCATGGTCCGGTGGGGCCCCTGGTGCGCGGTTCACGCCGTGCTGGGCGGCATCGTCACCGTGGCGGCGATGAAAGGGAACGGAACGCAGTTCCTGGTCTACGGGATCGGGAACCTGGCGGCCCTGGCGGTGTGGCCGCTGGTCCGGAAGCGGGGATGGGAAGACCTGCACCGGAACGGGCTCGTGCTCTTCCTCTTCGGGGCCCTGACAGTGCTCGCCATGCAGGCGGGCCGGGCCCTGGCGGCCCTGGCGGCGGGGACGCCGCCGGAGGGGCTCCTGCTGTTTGTCACATCGGACGCGGTTACCTACATATTTACCCTGGTCATCCTGTGGATCACAACCAGGCTGGACGGGGTCCTGGAAGACCAGAAACATTACCTGGGACGGGTGAACGACCCGGGCAGAGAGGGGGACGGAAGCCGGTGAAAACGAAAGGTTCGGATTATCTAATTCGGGACGAAGCCCGCGGAATCTGGCGGGTGGATCCGGAACAGGCGGTCCGGGACGACGTGGAGAAGCATTACTGGCTGAATGTGGGCCGGACCATCGTGAAGGACTGGCGCCTGTATGTGATGCTGGTGCCCATGCTGCTGGTATTCCTGTTCTGGCGCTACCTGCCCATGTACGAGCTGCTGGGGGCCTTCAAGGTATCCGATGAAGTGAAGCCGGTGAGCGAACAGCTGTTTGCGGGTTTTTCCTATTTCAAAACCCTGATGGCCGGCGCCTCCACCCTGAGCACGGAATTCTGGCGGGCCATGCGGAACACCTTCCTGCTGAGCTTCTACGGGCTGTGCTTCGGATTCCCCATGCCCATCATCCTGGCCCTGTTCTTCAACGAGATCCGCTCCAACGCGGCCCGCAGCATCTACCAGGTCACGACCTACCTGCCGAAGTTCATGTCCACGGTGGTCATGACCTCCCTGGTGACGATGCTGGTCAAACAGGGGTCCACGCTCCAGAGCGCCGGCATCATCAGCCAGTTCCTGCGGGACCTGGGGATCATCAGCGCGGAAACGGCCAACGCGGGATTGCTGAACAACCCGGCCTATTTCCGGGCGATCTACCAGATCAGCGGGATCTGGGAGGAGGCGGGATACGGCAGCATTGTATTCTTCGCCGCGATTATCGCCATCTCGCCCACCAGCTATGAGGCGGCGCAGATTGACGGCGCCAACAAATGGGCGCAGATGCGGTACGTGGTGCTGCCCAGTATCCTGAGCACGATCGTCATCATGCTGATTACCCGGATCGGATCCCTGCTGAATATCGGATATGAAAAAGTCCTGCTGCTGTACAACCCGAACACCTATGTGACGGCGGACGTGGTTTCCACCTTCGCCCAGCGCTACGGACTGGCGGGGGCCCAGAAGGGGATTGCATCCGCGGCGGAGATGATGAACAACGTCATCGGGATGCTGCTGGTGATCGGCGCGAACACGGTTGCCCGCAAGGCATCCAACGTGTCGCTGTATTGAGGAGGGGTCCGGAATGAAAAGAAAACTGGAAATTTCCGAACTGATCTTCAAGATCCTGAGCTACCTGTTCCTGACCATTTTCGCGCTGATGTGCCTGTACCCGTTCATCTACGCCATTGCCGCCTCCGTCAGCGGAAGGCACGCGGTGGAATACGGGCAGGTGGTGCTGCTTCCGAAGGACGTGCAGTTCGACGCCTTCAGCCGGATGTTCAACGACAACATGTTCTGGAACTCCTATTCCAACACCCTGTTCCTGACCTTCTACGGAACCATCTGGGCGCTGGGCGTGGCCATCCTCGGCGGATACGCCCTGAGCAAGAAGCGGCTGCTGTTCCGCAAATTCTTCAACTTCTTCCTGGTTTTCACCATGTGGTTCGCGGCGGGCATCGTGCCCCAGTACCTGAACTACCTGGCGACCAAGGACGTGTTCAACTCCATCGGCATTATGGACGACAAGTGGCTGGTGGTCATTGCCATGGGTATGGCGGCCATGAACATCATCCTGCTGCGGAACGCCTTCGAGAACGTCCCCAGCGAGATTGAGGAAGCGGCCATCGTGGACGGGGCCAGGGAATTCCAGGTGCTGAGCAAGGTATATATCCCCATGAGCAAGAGCACCATTGCCACGGTGGCGCTGTTCTTCGCCATCAGCCGGTGGAACGGATATTTCTGGGCCAGGCAGATGATCAGCAACCAGAACGAGCATCCCCTCCAGGTTTTCATCCGGCTGAAACTGGAACAGTTTACGGATCCGGAGGCAATGGCCGGATGGAACGAGGTGTATGCGTCGGACAGCGTGATCTACGCCCTGATCGTCTGCAGCATCGTCCCGATCCTGATCATTTATCCCTTTATCCAGAAGTACTTCGCCAAAGGCACGAACGCCGGCGGTGTGAAGGAATAAAAAGTTTATATTTTAAAAAGGAGGATACCCCAATGAAGAAACTGCTTTCCCTCGTCCTGGCCCTCGCGATGTTGCTGAGCGTTGCCTCCGCACTCGCAGAGACCGAACTGCGCATGGCTACCGGCTACAACAGCCCTGCGACAGGCATTGCCTTTGACGCGGAAACCATCGGCGAAGGCAAAACCCTGAAGGCCAACGGTGTGACCTACCATACCGGCGACCTGAAGCCCACCTGGGCGGCACTCGAGGAAATCCTCGGCGTGAAGTTTGTGAACCTGTACCAGGGCAACAACACCACCAAGGAGTTCGAGTTCTGGAAAGACCGACTGAACGAGGTGGACATGGTGAGCGGTACCGCCAGCACCCTGACCGAGTACGGCGAGGCCGGCAGCATCGTAAACCTGGCCGAGCACTTTGACGACCTGCCCCACTTCAAGGCCTACCTGGATGCGAATCCCATCGTCCGGCTGTCCGTGACGGGCAACACCAAGACCGGCGCCATCTACTTCAGCCCCTACTTCGACGGCGTGGACGACATCGAGCGGATGCCCCTGATGCGGGTGGACTGGGTGGAAAAACTGCTGAACGGCGAAGGCGAATTCACCGCGGAAGCCTGCCTGGACATGCCGGCGTTCTTCTATGAGCCCTATATGCCTACCAGCGGAAAGATCGAAATCGAAACCCCCAATGCCGAAGGCACGGCGGTTGAAATCGTCACCAAGGACTACGACGCCTACGGCAATATCGTGGAAAAGATGAACGCGACGGAAGGCCTGAACGGTGTGTCCGCGGTCAACATGCTGCGTGAATACATCGACAAGACCTACAACGGATACTACGGAACCAACCGCGCGGACCTGTTCATCGGACAGAACGCCGCGTGGGACGCGGACGAACTGGTGGCCCTGCTGCGCTGCGTCGTGACCAATGCCAAGACCCTGAACGGAACGGACACCATCGCGGGCCTGTTCAGCCGGGAAGACAACAACAACCAGCGGAGAGTGGACATGTACCGCCTGGCCGGCCACCTGTTCGGCGTGCGCGGCCTGGAATCCCGCCAGGATTACCTGTATGTGGAATCGGACGGCCAGCTGCATGACGCCCGCCAGGAAACCGCCACCTATGAGGCACTGGCCCGGATGTACGACATGGTCAATGAAGGCCTGATCTCCCAGGACTTCGTGGACAGCGCTGAAATGAACAGCGGCAAATACCTGGAAAACAACATGGGCTTCATGAGCTACGACTACAACCAGACCCAGACCATCATGAACGACACCAAGCTGAGCGGCATTGAAGGCGCGAAGTACATGGCCGTCATGGTTCCCGTGGCCCGCTGGTACGACGGCACCGACGAGAACGGCGTGTACATGCGGTTCACCGAATCCTGGCGCTCCGTGAAGACGGACGGCTGGGGCATCTCCAAGGCCGGCGTGGAAGGCGACGAAGCGAAGCTGAAGGCCGCCCTGGCCCTGATCGACTACGCCTACTCCGACGAAGGCATGATCCTGATGAGCTACGGCCCCAAGGAATTCATCAAGACCAATGAGGACGGCAGCTATGTGACCTTCCTGTTCAACGGCAAGGAAATGCCCGTTATCGCGGACGAGACCGCCGCGGACCTGAAGGAACTGGAAAAGGGCAACTACACCAACTTCGCCCGGAAGTGGCTGGGCTCCACCCTGAGCTTCGTCAAGAGCCAGGCCTTCGAATACCAGTGCACCAACGAGATCGGCAAGGAAGGCGCGGGTCGGATTTCCGTGGCCATCGGCCTGGGCACCATCAAGCACCCGCTGCTGGAGCTGGCGGAGAATCCCTGGTACACCTCCTTGCCCACCGTGCTGCCCAACACCAAGGTGGAAAATGATGAACTGAACACCTTTACGGAACTGACTGCCAAAGGAAAGTTCAACCAGGGCAAGGACGGCGAGAATATGTTCGTGAACATCATCGTAGCCGGATTCGCCGACGAAGGATTTGAAGATCCGGTGGCGGCTGCCGAGACCGTGGCGGACGCCTGGCACGGATTTGACTACCTGCTGCTGAAGCAGGACGCCTGGCAGCGCCTGCAGGATTACTACGATTCTCTGAACTGACCGGGACATTCTCTGGCGGTGAAATGAACTGACCGGGATTGCTCCGCCTGCTCTTCGCGGGCAGGCGGAGCCGTCCCTTCACAGATCGGAGGAAGAGCCATATGTACAAAAAGCAAATGAAAATACAGAAAATCGTCTGCCTCCTGTGTGTCGCAGCCGGCGTGCTTGTGTTTCTGTATGCCCTTGGAATGATGACCGATCTGTACGACATGCTGTATACCATGATTCCCGATCCCTCGGATCCGTCCAGCACGAAAGTGGAGGGAGCCATCATTTACTACGATATGCAGGGATTCAACCGGACCCTGCTGCGGGCCGGCATCGGGCTGATCCTGCTGGCGGTGGCCCTGCTGGTTACGCATACCCGCCGCAGATACTATATCGCGAACTATATCGCCGTCGGCCTGTTTTCCGCGGGCAGCATCACCGCTGCCGTATGGGCCCACGGCCAGATCGCGGCTTACAAAACCCAGTACCTGACAACCGTTGACTTTGAAAACCTGCAGCGGCGCCTGAGCCGCGCGGGAACCTATACGGATTCCACCTTCTGGTTCGACATCCACCTGGTTGTCTTTGCCGTTTTGCTGGTGGTGACCGTATTGCTGATTCTGAATACCCTGTGGAAGATACGTCTGATGCAGCAGGAAAAAACGCTGGTTGCCCAGGGGCAGGCAGCGGGAAAGGCGGTGTCCGCATGAACGATACGCGAATAACGGAAGAACGCCTGGAGGATAAGGTTTTCCTGCGGAAAGACCGGATGCGTTATATCAAGAACACGGCATCCTCCCGGCTGGCGCTGCTGGCCATCCTGTTCAATGTGCTGTTCTTTGTCAGCATTTATAAATCAGACGTGGGCTCCTATTACTATACAATCCTGATCGGAGCATCCATTCTCTATAACCTGGTTTTCATGCTGCTGGTTTTCCTCTGTTCCGAAGGCGTGAAGCAGTATAAAAAGAGTTATTCCCTGCTCCTGGCCATCCTGGGGATCGGGCAGATTGCCCGTGTTTTCATCATTCCTTTGAACGCGCATTCCACAGAAATCACGGTGAAAAAGGTGACTTCCATCGTGATGGGGGACGCGCAGTTTACCCGGACAGTGATTTACCTGGCTGTTTCGGCTGCCTGCTGCCTTGCGGGTGCGGCCATTAACCTGAAGAAGAGTATGACGCTCAAGGCGCATATCGCCTCCCTGGGCGGGCAGAGCAAGTAAGGAGGCGGACCATGGCGGAACTGAAGCTGCAGCATCTGGATAAAATCTATGACAACAAGGTACAGGCCGTCTTCGATTTCAATATGGATATCAAGGACGGCGAGCTGATCGTTCTGGTGGGTCCTTCCGGATGCGGCAAGAGTACGACGCTGCGGATGGTGGCAGGGCTGGAGGACATTTCCGCCGGGCATCTGCTGCTGGACGGGAAGGATATTACCCAGACGCCGGCCAAGGACCGGGACATGGCCATGGTGTTCCAGAACTACGCGCTGTACGGCCATATGACGATCTATGAAAACATGGCTTTCTCCCTGACGCTGCGGAAGGAAGACCCCAACGTCATCCATAAAAAAGTACTGGCGGCAGCGGAAATCCTGGGGCTGACCAGCCAGCTGAACAAGAAACCGGCACAGCTTTCCGGCGGACAGCGGCAGCGGGTGGCCATGGGCCGCAGCATTGTCCGCAATCCGAAGGTGTTCCTGTTTGATGAACCGCTGAGCAACCTGGACGCCAAGCTGCGGGGCGCCACCCGGCGGGAAATCCTGCTGCTGCACAAGCGCCTGAAGGCTACGATGCTGTATGTTACCCATGATCAGACGGAAGCGCTGACTCTGGCGGACCGGATTGTCTGCATGAGTATGGGACGGGTGCAGCAGATCGGTACACCGCTGGAGCTGTACGATTCACCGGCAAATCTTTTTGTGGCGGGATTTATCGGACTGCCGCCCATGAATTTCTATAATGTCCTGTTTGAAGATGGCACGCTGAAGGGGAAAGGGTTTGCCGTCGAGCTGGACGGAGAAGAAAAGGATCTGCTCGGGAACTGGTATGGGAAGGAAATCGTGTTGGGGATCCGGCCGGAGGACCTGGAAGAAGGCGGCGAGCTTCCGGTAAAGGTGACCATGAATGAGAACCTGGGGATGAATACGCTGGTGAACGGAACCCTGGGGGACGGAAACCGGATTGTGGCCAAGCTGCGGGGCTGGAAGGAATTCCGGAACGGAGACACGGCCGGCCTGAAGTGCAAGCGGAAGCATTTTTTTGACAAAGACACCACGAACGCGATCCGGAAGGAGGAGTGCTGATCATGGCAAAACAGCCCACGAAGAAACCGGAATTCCTTCGGAAAAAGCTGGTTTCCCTGAAACGCAAACCTCAGGCGATTGCGCTGGTGGTCCTTCTGGCAGCCTTCGTGTATTACAGCCTGAACATGACGAAAATCAGCAATACGACGGCGCGGATCCAGGGGCAGGGCATGGGACTGGCCGGATTCGTCACCATGCTGTTCTCAACCCTGAGCCTGGTTTGTTTCCTGCGGACTTTCCCCCACAGGAAGAAGACGAATATTCCCATGCTGGTGCTGACATTCGTGATGCTGGGCGTGATTATTTTCGCGGACCTGTATTACAGCGGAGTAGTGTATAACGCCATTCACCGGGAAGCGGATCCGATTGCCTCCACCGGGCAAAGCCAGTATATCGCGGATTCCATCGGGATTCTCCGGACCCACTGGATCCTGGTGGCGGCCGGTGCCGCCCTGACTGCCCTGCTGCCCCTGTACACCCCGCTGATCCGGAAGATCAACACTTCCGTGGAGGTGGAAGGCAATGAGGAAATGGGCGTCATCGATATCAGCGGTGAGGACGCGTAATCCATGAGCAGGAAAAGCCGTAAAGCGGCACCGGAAGAACAGCGGAGCGCAGCGGAGTATTACCAGCTGAACACCCGCGCCATTGAGGATCTGGTGACAGCCGATGAAAGCAACAGTCCGAAGGTCAGCGAGGAGGAACTGCGAAAGTACCGGTCCGGGCCGAAGATCCGCCTGCGGGACGGGGTCAAGGCCGCACTGATCAAATGGTGGTTCGCGGGGGCGGTTTGCTTCTTCTTTTTCTGGGGACTCGGGATCATGATTCCCAGCCTGGAAAACCAGATGATCGTCCTCGGAATCGGCCTGGGCTTGGTGACAGACCTGCTGGTGAACAATATTTTCCGCTATTACGCGAAGACTCCCGGGGCCAACGACCGCTGGATCATGGTGAGGCACAAGGGTGTGGCCGGCATGGCGATGAACCTGCTGTACGCCTTTATCCTCCTGGGGCTCGTGGTGATCACCTATGACATCATCAACCGGATTGCCGTGGGCATTACCGGTACGTCGGATACGGTGCCGGTAGGGGTCGAGCCGATTCTTTTCGGATTCCTGACCATGGGCTGGGATCTCCTGCTGCTGCAGGCCCGGAAATGGATCCGGCAGATTGTGGATGACGCGAAAAAACAGGCGAGGTAACACATGCACGAAATGATCGGGAACTACATCCTGGAACTGNNACATCCTGGAACTGATCCGCCGCAGCACGCCCCGGCGGACCGCCTGGAACCTGGAAAAGATCCGGGAAGGCCGGGATGTGAACTGGAATTATATCGACGGCTGCATGCTGACGGCCCTGAACGCCATGACGGAGATTACCGGGGACGACCGGTACGCCGCCTTCGTGGAGGAAGTGGCGGACAGCTTCGTGCAGGAGGACGGAACCATCGACACCTTCCGGCCGGAAAAGCACGCCCTGGACGATTACAACGAAGGCCGGATCCTGTTTCCCATGTATGAACGGACGGAAAAGGAAAAATACAAAAAGGCCGCCGAAACCCTGCACAGCAGCCTGATGGAGCAGCCCCGGACCGAAGAGGGGAATTTCTGGCACAAGGAGATCTACCCGGACCAGGTATGGCTGGACGGGACGTATATGGCGCTGCCCTTCCTGGCAATGTACGAGAACACCTTCGGGAAGGGCGAGATCCGGGATATCATGGAGCAGCTCCGGACCGTGCGGAAAAGGATGCGGGACCCGGAAACGGGCCTGTACTACCACGGATACGACGCGAGCCGGAAGGCCTTCTGGGCGGATCCGGAGACGGGACTGAGCCGGAACTTCTGGCTGCGGGCCATGGGCTGGTACGCCCTGGCCCTGGCGGACCTGGCGGAGATTATTCCGAAGGGCATGGAGGAACGGGAGGAACTGGCCAGGACACTGCGGGAACTGATGGAAAGCATCGCGCGGTACGCGGATCCGGAAACCGGGATGTACTGGCAGGTGGTGGACCAGGCCGGGCGGGAAGGCAACTACCCGGAGACCAGCGGCAGCGCCATGATCGCCTGCGCCATGCTGAAGGGCGCCCGGCTGGGAGTGCTGGAGGAAAGGTTCCGGGAGCAGGGAAAGAAGACCTTTGAGGGCATCACGCGGAACCATCTGGTAGTCCGGGACGGAATGATCGAACTGGACAATATCTGCCTGGTGGCGGGACTCGGACCGGACAGCAACCGCCGCCGGGACGGAAGCTACGAATACTATATTTCGGAACCGGTGGTATCCAACGACGCGAAGGGCGCGGCCCCGTTTGTGCTGTGCTATACCGAGATCAGAAGAATCAGCGGCGAATGACATGATTTCACGGGAGGCGGACCGGATGTACATTGAACTGAAGAACATCAACAAGATTTACCCCAACGGTTTCCATGCGGTGCACAATTTCAACCTGGAAATCGAAAAGGGTGAATTTATTGTGTTTGTCGGGCCTTCCGGCTGCGGAAAATCCACGACGCTGCGGATGATCGCCGGCCTGGAGAACATCTCCAGCGGCGAATTCCTGATCAACGGGGAGCGGGCCAATGAAAAAAGCCCCCGGGAGCGGGAAGTGGCCATGGTGTTCCAGAGCTACGCCCTGTATCCCCAGATGACGGTGTACGACAATATCGCCTTCGGCCTGACCCTGCAGGGCGTGGACGAGGACGTGATCGAGGAGCGGGTGAAGAAAACGGCGAAGATCCTGGGCCTGACGGACTACCTGGACCGGCTGCCCCGGGCCCTGTCCGGCGGACAGCGGCAGCGGGTCGCCATCGGCCGGGCCCTGATCCGGAAGGTGGGCATTTTCCTGATGGACGAACCGCTGAGCAACCTGGACGCCAAGCAGCGGGTGACCATGCGGGGAGAGATCGCCCAGATCCACCGGGAGACCGGGGCCACCACCATCTATGTGACCCACGACCAGACGGAGGCCATGACCCTGGCGGACCGGATCGTGGTGATGAAGGACGGATACGTCCAGCAGATCGGAACGCCGTATGAACTGTACTTCAGGCCCGCCAACGTTTTTGTGGCCGGGTTCATCGGGGAGCCGCCCATGAACTTCGCGAAGGGAAAGGTGGAAAACGGCGCCATTGCCTTCGGGGACCAAAAGGTGGACCTGACGGGGGCGCGGCAGGACGCCGCGGCGCTGGAAGGAAAGGAAATCGTGTTCGGGTTCCGGCCGGAGGCGGTGACGCTGGAGGCGCGCGAAAAAGCCGCCCGGATCGACTGCCGGGTGGAGCTGACGGAGATGCTGGGGGACAATACGAACGTATATATCACCTGCGGCGAACAGCAGGCCATCCTGAAGGTGGACAGCCACGACACGCCGGAGACGGACGAAGCCCTCAGCTTCTATATCCCCTGGGAAAGTATGTACGTGTTTGACGGAAAAACAGAAGAAGCGCTGTGATCAGGCAAACCAGCCGGCGGGCAGATATGCCCGCTGGTTTTCCATCATATCGTCAAAGAGCTTTTCGCCTTCCGCCGGAGGCACGGCGGAGAGCTGGGGATCGTTCATGAAAGTGGTGAACCCCAGTTTCCGGTCGCAGCGGAGGGCGGACCGCAGGGTGTTTTCCTGGTTAAGGACATGGCGTGCCACCAGGGGCAGGACGCCGGCGGGGGTCGGCCCGGCAAAGAGGGGCTCGATCCGGTTCCGGCTGAAGAAGGCATTGGTTTCCACCACGGCGCCGGCGGGAAGGTCCGGCACCTGTCCCCGGTTCGGGACGTTGACGTTGGAGACCAGGTCCCCCAGCCCCAGCAGCGCCTTCAGCAGGAGATGCCCTTCCTCCCCGGAGGGGACCAGGGAGGGTTCCTCCTCCCCCCGGACCAGGCGGTCCGAGCGGGCCAGGCGCCTTTCCAGGTCCTCCACCCGCCAGGAGACGGGGGTCAGGCTGAACTTCCAGGAACGGACGGTTTCGGGGTCCCGGGTGTACCAGGGGGCGACGAATTCGGCCAGGTGGCGGTCCCCTGCCGCGGCGATTGCTCCGTAGCGGCGGAAGAGATCAAATTTGACCCGGTGCGCACAGGCAAAATGGGAATTCATCCAGTTGCCGTCCTGACCTGCTTCATAGCCGCTTTCAGCGTATTTATCGGCGAAGCGGGCGTAAAGGGGCATCAGGTCCGTTTCGCCGAAGGACGCGGAAGTGATCCAGGTGAAGTGGTTGATGCCGGTGACCGTTGTGCGCAGATCCTGGCGGATGACACCGGGGGTGCCTTCCTCCGTTTCCAGCATGGCGCAGAGCAGCTTCTGGGTACCGAAGACTTCATGACAGCAGCCGAAGGCATGGATCCCGGGAAAGATTTCATACAGTGTCCGTACGCAGAGGGACATGGGATTGGTGTAATTGATCACCCAGGCATCCGGCGCATAATCCCGGATGGCTTCGGCGATGGTGACAAACATGGGGATGGTACGCATGGCGCGCATGAAACCGCCGGCGCCGACGGTATCTCCCACTGGCTGATAAATTCCGACCCGCTCCGGAAGATGGACGTCGCTCTGCATTTCATGGAATGTTCCGGGAAGAATGGAGATGACAACGAAATCCGCGCCTGTCAGGGCTTCCTGCAGGCCCAGGCTGACTTCATATGACCAGCGAGAAAGCGCTTTCGGATGCACGCTGATTTTTTCACCGATGATCCGGTTGCGTTCCGCTGCCTCCCGGTCGATATCATAAAGGCGGACGGTACCGCAGAGATCCGGATCTGTTGCCAGGTCCGTCATAAATCCCCAGGCCCATCCCCGGGATCCGCCGCCGATATAGGCAACGGTCAGTTCTTTCGCGTTCGGCATGCTTTACTCCTCCGTCAGGCCAGTAATCCCAGGCGGGACATGATATAGATGAAAAGGAAAATGGTTCCAAGGGAAGCCACGGTACTGGTAAAAACCAACTGTCCGGCCAGCTGGCCATCGCCGCCCATATTCTGTGCCATGGGGTAGGAAGCGGTGGCGACCGGCGTGCCGAAGATCATCAGGATCAGGAAAAGTTCCACTCCGCGCAGGCCGATCAGCCAACCCAGGGGGATAGTAACCAGCGGCAGCAGAATCAGCCGGATTAACAGGACGGCAGCAATCGGTTTCCGGTTTTTCCGGATTTCCTCAAAGATGAGGTTGGCTCCGAGGACAATCATGGCAAGCGTGGTGGCCAGGGTGGCCAGGGAAGAAACCGGGGAGGCAATAAAGGCCGGCAGGCGGATCCGCAGTGCGAAAAACAGCAGCCCGATGGCGCATCCCTGCAGGAGGGGATTCTTCAGCAACCCAAGCAGAAGCGGTTTCAGACGGACTTTTCCGCCTTCCCGGAAGATTTCGAGTACGATGACTGCGGCAATATTGAAAAGGGAAACCATAATCATCACCATGATACCGCAGACAGAAGACTGTTCCGCTCCGAAAATGCTGGCGGTCAGCGGGATACCGTAGATAATGAAATTGCTTCGGAAAATGGCCTGGATGATGACGCCGCGGCGGGAGTTTTCCTTCACGATCCGGGGAACGGCAATGAGCAGAACCAGAACCAGCAGAATCACAGAGAGAGGCCCGGCAATCATCAGTGTCGCGGAGGGCAGGTTCTCCGGCTTGGCGCTGTAGATATTATTGAACATGAGAAAGGGAAAGAAAAGCTTGAAATTGAGAGCGTTCAGCCGATTCATGAAGGCCCGGTCCGCAATACGTGTCCGGACAGCCAGGAAACCGATTCCCAGCAGAATCATGAAAGGCGCCACTGCATTGAGCGCAACCATGAAACTTTCAAACATTGTTCTTTCTCCCGTTTTTCCGGAGTAAATATGCTGAGGATGCCTGCATTATAGCAAAAAAAAAGCGGAAGGAAAAGAAGAAAAACAGGAGGGAAAACAGATGCCGGGAAAAACGATCGTCGTCGCCTGTGACGGGAGCGGGGACTATACAAGCCTGCAGCAAGCTGTTGACGCGGTGCCTGAAATCGAAGGACCGGTCAGTATTTTCCTTCGCGCGGGGAAATACCGGGAAAAAGCAGTGATCCACCGAAATCATATTCACCTGATCGGGGAAGAGCGGGACCGGACAGTTCTGTCCTGGAACGGATGCGCAAAAGATCAGTATGAGGATGGGACGGAGAGGGGAACTTTTCTTTCCTCCACACTGATGGTCACCGGCAGCGATGTGACGGTTGAGAACCTGACGGTCATGAATGATGCCGGAGACGGTCGGGAAGTTGGACAGGCAGTGGCTGTATATGCGGCAGGGGACAGGGGAATCTGGCGGAACTGCAGCCTGATCGCACATCAGGATACACTCTTCTGCGGGCCGATCCGCCTGCCCAATGTAAAAGAAGATATCCGCGACCGGGCGGGATGCGCAGAAGCGGTATACCGGGTGGAAGACGGCCCCCTCACCTGCAGCAGGCAGTATTTTGAGAACTGCCTGATCCGGGGGGATGTTGACTTTATTTTCGGTCCGTACCGGTGCTGGTTTGAACAGTGTACATTGTTTATGAATAAACGGGGCGGCTGGTATACGGCTGCCAACACAAATCAGGATCAGCCTTTCGGGTTTGTGTTCCGCCGGTGCCGGTTGACGGGTGAATGCGAGCCCGGGAAAGCATATCTGGGCAGACCGTGGCGAAAGTATTGCAGGACGGTCTTCCTGGAATGCGATATGGATGAACATGTGGCACCGGAAGGTTTCTCCGACTGGGATGAAGAACGGAAAATCAGTGAACGATGCGGTGAATGGCGTACGACAGGGCGAAGAGCAGACCAGCGGCTGCGCCATCCGGCCCAGAAACGCATGACAGACCAGGAAGCTGAAAAGATTACCGTTGAGAATGTGCTGCGGGGAGAGGATGGCTGGGATCCTGTTGACCGACAGGAAACGGCTGTGATACGATAGACACGGAAAAGAAGACAAAAAAACGAACCAACGAGCGAAAAACAGTATCTATACCTGATGTACGCATGGGGACACAACTATGAATTTGATGACCGGGACAACTGGCAGCTGATGGAGGATTTCTGCCGAAAGATGGGTGGTCAGACAGTCCGACTTTGACGGGAAGAGGAAACGTATGTATACAAGGGAATATCTGGAGCAGTATCCGTATTTCAGGGAAACAATCGAAAAAGAAGGCATGCAGGGGATTTTTGACCAGCTGACTGGCGTAATCTCCCGCGGGCATATCCTCTGGTTTACCCAGTGGCTGATGGCGCATCAGATTCCTTTTTCATTTGCCATGATGGATCTCGACAATTTCAAGTTCATCAATGACACCTACGGACATCATATCGGGGACGGGGTACTGGTCCGGGTGGCACAGGATCTGGCAGCAATCCTGGACGGAATCGGGCTTGTCGGTCGCTTCGGCGGGGATGAGCTGCTGATTGTGAACCTGAGGGACCTTACATACGATGCGGCGAAAGCTTTTTTTACACAGGTATACAGCGGGAAAGTCCTGCGGAGGAATGTTCCGCTGGAGAACTGCAGTCCGTTCATTACCGCTACAGTCGGATGCGCGATCTACCCGACAGACGCGCAGGATTTCGACGCGTTGTTCGAACTGATTGACAAGACCCTTTACAGGGGAAAAAACAAAGGACGCAACTGCCACATCATTTATGTTGCGGAGAAACATAAGAATGTCGTGATCCGGCGGATTGCAAAGCAGGGAATGTATACTGCTTTCAGCCAGATGATCCGCCAGTTTGAACTTGTGCCCGGTCTGAAGAACAAACTGCGCAGTGTGATGCCGCTGCTGATGGAGGAACTGCAGATTTCCGACCTGTATTATGTGGGGCGGAAGAATGTGCTGCACGCGGTACGGAACAGCGAAGTGGCAGAACCGGTATCAGATACGGAAAAGCTGCTGCGAAGCGACGACCTGTTCTCGGACAACACACTGGACAAGGTGAAAGCCCGGAGCCCGGAACTTTATAAAGTACTGAACACATGGGAAATTGAGACGGTCTGTGTGATCCGTATCGGAATGGACATGGATACGGACGGCTATCTGATCTGTGCAGAACCGCGGAACAGGAGAATCTGGCAGGAAGCAGAATGTGCAATGCTGTATTTCCTTGCCAAGATGTTAGCCGCCAGGATCCGGATTGACGGAGAAGTGCTGGAATAGACAATGGACAGCGGCCGGTATCCTGCTTTGACCCGGCATGTTCGGAAGGAGAATTACGATGAATATTTATGAATCCGGCGAAGATTACCTGGAACAGATCCTGATGCAGCTGGAAAGGAAGGGTTACGCCCGGTCGGTGGACATTGCCGAGGCACTGGATGTTTCCAAGCCGTCGGTCAGCGTGGCCATGAAAAAGCTGCGGGAAAACGGCTATATTCACATGAGCGCGGATAACCTGATCTCCCTGACGGACAAGGGATACGCGATTGCCCGGAAGATCTATGACCGTCACCAGGCGCTGACGAAGTACCTGGTGCAGATCGGCGTTCCGGAGGAAATCGCCAGAAAGGACGCCTGCAAGATCGAGCATGATCTTTCCGAGGAATCCTTTGCGGCCATCTGCAGCCTGATC
>LXOW01226645.1_pt1 | contig 16773 bp, 13 predicted proteins | sample 1368591 | NCBI WGS metagenome assembly LXOW01 (sample SAMN04884650, study PRJNA319009) | bovine gut metagenome | isolation source: Cow rumen | host: Bos taurus | place: Italy: Legnaro (PD) | collected 2014-07-09 | reverse complement strand
CTTGCGTCAAACTGAGGAGCCGTACCTCCCTGTCATTCTGAGCTTGCAGCGTGCATATCCAATATAGATCCTTCGACTCGCTTCGCTCGCGAAGCCATGACAAGGCCGTCTGTAACTATTTTTATACGCACTCTTGCAAGAGAGAGGAAAACAGGATAGAATAGACGCAAAGGATGCTCTCAAGAACAGGATGTGAACACATGAACTGGTCGTTTCGCAGCATTGACACCGCAAAGCTCCTCTCGCGCTTCGGCGAGGAACAGGAATACGAGAACCGCCTGGCCATCCATCTGATCGCCGTGATGGGGCTGCCGCTCAGCGTCGTGAACTTCACGGCGCAGTATATCATCGTGGGCGACACCATGCCGCTCGCGGAAAACCTGCTGATGTTCGGCTATTTTCTGCTGCTGAACGTCGTGGACAGGTGGCTGCTGCCCGCAAAGCCCCGGCGCGCGACGCTGCTGCTGTATCTGCTGGAGGCCCCGCCGATCATCCTCGCGATTTTGCTCGGCACGGTCTGGGATCCGACGCACCAGGCGACGACGATCCTGATCTTCCTCATGGCCTTTCCCGTCTTCATCCTCGACAGGCCGTGGCGCGTGATGGCGATGCTGGCCTTCTGGACCGTGCTGTTCCTGCCCGTGTGCGCCTGGGTCAAGAGCCCGGAGCTCTTTCTGATCGACGCGGTACACGTCGCGGAGTTTTTCATCGCGGCGCTCGCGATCGTGTTCCTCGTGCTGCGCGTGCGGATGCAGTTCCTCTCGAATCTCTACGAGACGCGCTATCAGCTCCACCACGATCTCCAGACGGACTGCCTGAGCCGCTACGCGCTCAAAAAGCAGACCGAGCAATATCTGAACAGGCCGCTGGTGCTGCTGCTCGCGGACATGGATCAGCTGCGTCTGCACAGGGACTTCTACGGCCACGGCGCGGCGGACGCGATGGTGCTGGCCTTCTCGGGCGCGCTGATGGAGACCTTCGGGCGCGAGCGCTCCTATCGCTACGGCGGGGACGAGCTGCTGTGCGTGTGCCCGGAGGCGGACGCGGAGGAGTGCCTGGCCGGGATGGAGCGCTGCCGCGAGACGCTGCGCGCCTTCACCTGGGAGGACAAGCGCATCCAGCTCAGCTTCTCGGTCGGCTATGTGACTGGCACGCCGCAGGACGAAAAGCAGCTGCGCGACATGATCCAGCTCGCGGATATTTACGCGCACCTCGCGAGGAACCGCGGCCTCAACCGCACGCGGGGCGGCGCGTTCAGCGACGAGAACCTGTACCAGGGCATCTTGGAGAGCAATCTCACCGCCGAGGCCGGCTCCTATGAGATCAGCCGCCTCACGGGGCTGCCCAGTATGTCCTTCTTCATCGCGCGCTCGAACGATCTGCTCTCGAATATCCTTGATGTGCAAAACGAGCCGGTCATCGGCTATATTAAGCTGCTGCACATGCGCGGCTTCAACAACGAGTACGGCTACGCCCAGGGCGACGAGCTGATCGCGCGCACAGCCTCCCTGCTCGCGGAGGCCTTCCCGCGCCGCCAGCTCGCCTCGATCACGGCGGGGCAGTTCAGTCTGCTCTGCTATAAAAACGAGGTGGAGAACGGCCTGCGGCGCGTATATGAGGCGCTGCAGGAGGCAAAGCCGGGCTTCCGCATCGAGCTCACGGCGGGCTTCGCGCAGTACGACGGCACGGAGAGCGCGATCTCCCTGCTCGACAAGGCCAAGCTCGCGCAAAAGCGCGTCGATCCGCAGAGCGGGAGGCTCTATCGCTTCTACGACGCGCACATGGACGAGGAGCGCCGCTTCCGGCAGTATCTCATCAACCATCTCGACGAGGCGATCGAGAAGAAATACCTCAAGGTCTATTACCAGCCCATCGCGCGCGCGGTGACGGGCGAGGTGTGCAACGAGGAGGCGCTCTGCCGCTGGGCCGACCCGCGCTACGGCTTCCTGACGCCCTACCGCTTCATCCCCACGCTCGAGGAAAACGCGCTGATGTACAAGGTAAACCTCTTCGTCGTGCGCCAGGTGCTCGAGGACATGGCGAAGAAGCGGAGCCTCGGCGTGCCCGTCGTACCGGTGTCCGTCAATCTCTCCCGGCGCGACTTCGAGCGCTGCGACATGGTGGAGGAGATCACCGCGCTCGTGGACGCCTCGGGCTTTCCGCGCTCGATCCTCAAAATCGAGATCACCGAGTCCGCCTTCATCTCCGATCCGGCGCTGCTCAAGCGCGAGGTCGACCGCTTCCACGAGAAGGGCTTCGACGTGTGGCTGGACGACTTCGGCAGCGAATACTCCACGCTGAACCTGCTGCAGGAGCTGGACTTCGACCTCATCAAGATCGACATGCAGTTCATGAAGAACTTCTCCGCCGGGGGCAAGAATTACATCATCGTCTCCAACATCATCGACATGGCCAAGCGCATGGGGATCGCCACGCTCACCGAGGGCGTGGAGACGCGGGAGCACCTGCAGCTTCTGCGCAAGCTCGGCTGCGAGAAGATACAGGGCTATCTCTTCAACAAGCCCAACACCCTCGAGTACATCGTCGAGCGCGCCCTCGCCGGGACGGGGCTGCGCTTCGAAGATCCGGCCGCCGTGCCCTACTATGAGGACATCGGCCGCATCGACCTCAGCGAGCCGCTCTCCGGCGTGAGCGGGGAGGAGAGCTTCGACTTTGACGAGGAGATCCCCGCCGGCATCCTCGAGCGGCGCGACGGAAGGCTGCGCTGCCTCAGGTGGACGGAGCGCTACATGGAGATGCTGCGCAGGCGGGATCTGCTCGAGGAGGGCGAGGCGCGCTGGCCGCTCTTTGCCGACCCCGCCCCCGCGGCCTTCATGTACTTCGTGGACGAGTGTCTCAGCACCGGCGGCTGGGTCAGCTTCCGCAGCCCCTACAAGGACGACGGGCACGCCTCCATCTATCTGCACCGCGTCTCAGAGCACAGCTACCGGGGCGCCCAGGCGCTGCTGATCGTGGTTCTGCCCACACGGGGGGAGTAGGGCTTTGTCACGGAGAAGGTATGATACTTGAAAAGATACAATAAACCTCTGAAAAAAAGCTTCCTTGTCGGCATCACGCTGTTCCTGACGGCGCTCTGCCTCGTGCTCTCGACCGGACAGTACTTCGTCTTCCGGAAGACGCTCTACCGCCAGTACCGGGACTACATCCGCAACGTCCTGACCTACACGGCCTCCGGCATCGACGCGGACGATCTCGCCAAGTGCATCCGCACGGGGGAGGAGTCGGACAAGTACAGGCAGCTCCAGAGCTTTCTGGATCAGATCAAGGAGAACAGCGAGCTGCATTTTCTCTACATCGTCATCCCGCTGAACACGGCGGAGCGGGACAACATGCGCAACGTCATCGCCGGAGCGACGAAGTTTGAGTATGAATACGAGAGCGACGAGCTCGTCAAGCTCGACGAGCTGACGGGGGATTCCTACGCCCCGAAGACTGCGGAAAAGTACCTCAGGGCCTACGAGTCCGGCCAGCTCAGCTTCTTCGAGGAGCGCAGCGAGTGGGGCGACGACTATACGGGGCTGCTGCCGCTGTTCGACTCCGCAGGGAACAAGGTGGCCGCGCTCTGCATGGACGTGGAGATCGCGCACATCCACACGCAGCTCGCCGCGCAGACCCTAAGCACCATCCTCGTGATCGCGCTGCTGGGCGCGCTGTTCGCTGTCATTTTCATCGTGTGGACGGACAGCAACATCACCTGGCCGATCCGCCAGCTCGAGCGCAGCGTCGTGCAGCTCGCGGTGCGCAGCCACGGCCAGCGAAACCCCGACGCCCTGGTGCTGCGCGTGCCGCCCATCCATACGGACAACGAGATCGAATCGCTCGCGCAGGCGATCGGACAGATGAGCGAGGACATGCGCGACTATGTCAAGAGCATCCTGGACACCGAGCGGGAGCTCGCGCGCATGAACGTCATCGCGCACAAGGACGCGCTGACGCACGTCAAGAACAAGACCGCCTACGAGCGCTGTTCGGAGGAGCTGCAGGAGCGCATCGGGCGGGAGAAGCTGGAGTTTGCGATTCTGATGGCCGACGTGAACCGCCTCAAGCAGATCAACGACGCCTTCGGCCACGAGCGCGGCGACCAGTATCTCAAGAACTGCTGCGCGATCCTCTGCGAGGTGTTCAGCCGCTCGCCGATCTTCCGCATCGGCGGGGACGAGTTCGTCGTGGTGCTGACCGGGGAGGACTACCTGGAGCGAAAGCTGCTGCTGAGGCGCGCGCGGGACGTGTATCAGGCTGCCGAGGAGCTGCCGGAGGCCGAGCCCTGGGAGCGCGCCTCGGTCTCTCTCGGCCTCGCGGAGTACCGGGAGGGGCGCGACAAGCGCGTCAAGGACGTCTTCGAGCGCGCCGACCGTCTCATGTACCGGGAAAAGGACAACAGGAAGGGCGAGAACGGAAACGGATGAAGATACGGGACAGGGGGCTCGCAGGGTAACAGTTCAGCCCTCGTGCCCACTGGGGGGGAGTTCAGAGGGGGGAACGCCCTCTGATTCCCGCCCGTGAGAGCGGGAACAAAATCAGATTCGTTTTTGACGGGGCTTTGCCTCGGCAAAAACACCCTGAGATGNNCGACCAAAGCGCGGCGTCTCCCGCAAGCCGCGCTGCGATAAGCGCGAGTGAATCTAACTGTTCAGCCCCCTCCGGGGGCTGAACAGTTACCTCGCAGGGGGCTTGTTCCGCATCGTTCTCTTATTCGTGGATGACAAAACCGCGCAGCTGTGGTATCATATTGCATAAGAACCATACGCGAGCGCGCTGTTTCGGAAAGGGGCTGGGTCTGTGGAGAACAACAAATGGTACAAGGAGATGTGCGTCTACCATATCTGGACGCGCAGCTTCTGCGACGGCAACGGCGACGGGATCGGCGATCTCTGGGGCGTACTGTCGAAGCTCGACTATATCGAGAGCCTCGGGGCGAACGCGATCTGGTTTTCTCCGATCTATCCCTCGCCGAACGCGGATTTCGGCTACGATATCTCGGATTACAAGAACATCCACCCGGACTACGGCGATCTCGATATCTTCCGCGAGCTGCTCGAGGCCGCGCATGAGCGCGGGATGCGCGTCTTTCTCGACCTCGTGATGAACCACAGCTCGGACGAGCACCCCTGGTTCCTCGAGAGCCGCAAGAGCCGCGACAATCCCTATCACGACTATTACTACTGGCGGCCCGCCAAGTACATCCGGGGCCGCCGCATCCCGCCGAACAACTGGACGAGCCACTTCGAGGGCGAGGCCTGGGAGTACGACGAGCAGCTCGACGAATACTATCTGCACCTCTTCGCCAAAAAGCAGCCCGATCTCAACATGGACAACCCCCGCGTGCGCGAGGAGTTCAAGGAGATCATGCGCTTCTGGCTCGACATGGGGGTGGACGGCTTCCGCGAGGACGTCGTGACCTTTATCGCGAAGACTCCGGGACTCCCGAACGCCTACCCAAGGCTCCCGGCGGTCAACGGCCTCAAGCACTTCTCGAACCTCCCGAAGGTGCACGACTACCTGATGGAGTTTCGGAAGGACGTGCTCGACCACTACGACTGCTTCACGGTCGGCGAGAGCCCGATCACGACGGCCGACACCGCCCTGCGCTACATCACCGAGGGGCCGAATCAGGTGCTCGACGAGATGATCGCCTTCTCGCACATGGAGGCCGACTGTATCCTGACCGATATGGTGCCGCGCCCCTTCAGCCTCCACAAGCTCAAGCGCGCCATGAGCGAGTGGCAGTATAAGCTCGCGGACAAGGCATGGAACGCCCTGTATCTCGAAAACCACGACCACGCGCGCGTCATCTCGCGCTACGGCAGCGAGCGCTACCGCGTCGAGAGCGGGAAGATGCTCGCGGCCATGTACATGCTCCAGCGCGGCACGCCCTTCATCTATCAGGGGCAGGAGATCGGCATGACGAATCTCCGCCTGCCGAAGGTGGAGCTCTACCCCGACGTCTCGACCCAGAACGCCGCGCGCATCGCCTCGCATCTGCTGCCCCGCAGCGCGGTCTTGAAGCTCATCCAGCGCGGCGCGCGAGACAACGCCCGCAGCCCGATGCAGTGGTCGGCGGAGCCCTATGCCGGCTTCAGCACGGTCGAGCCCTGGTTCACGGTGAACGAGAACTACAGGGAGGTCAACGTCGCCGCGCAGGAGGACGATCCGGACTCCCTGCTGAACTTCTACCGCAAGCTCGTGCGCTTTCGGCGCGACAACCCCGTCGTCCTCTACGGCGACTACCGCGAGCACGACCCGAAGAACAAAAAGCTCTATGTCTACGAGCGCAGCTACGGCGCGGCGCGGCTGCTGGTAGTCTGCTCCTTCACCGCCGAGCAGCTCCGCTTCGACGCGCCGGAGGGCTTCTCGCTCGATCGGAGCCTGCAGGTGCTCGGCAACTACGAGATGAATTTTGTGATCGCCAACGGCTTCACCACCCGCCCCTACGAGCTGCGGGTCTACCTGATGGAGTGAGATATGAGAGAGATCAAGGAAAAAGCTTACGCCAAGCTGAACCTCTCGCTGGACGTGACGGGCAGGCGCGACGACGGCTATCACGAGCTCGTCATGCTGATGCAGACCGTCTCGGTCGCGGACGAGCTGACGCTGACTCTCGACGGGAGCGGACGGCTCACGGCCTCGTGCAATCTGCGCTTCATCCCGACGGACGAGCGCAACCTCGCCGTGCGCGCGGCTCTCTGCTATCTGCGCGCCGTGGGCGCGGAGGGGCAGGGCCTGCGCATCCGCATGGACAAGCGCATCCCGGTCGGCGCGGGCATGGGCGGCGGCTCGGCGGACGCGGCGGCGGTGCTGCGCGGCCTCAACCGGCTCTATGACGGGCATTTCACGCGCCGGGAGCTCGAGACGCTCGCGCAGAGCATCGGCTCGGACGTGGCCTTTTGCGTTGCGGGCGGCAGCTCGCTCGCGCGGGGCAGGGGAGAGGTGCTCGAGGATCTGCCCGCGCTGCCGGACTGCGTGTTCGTGATCGCGAAGCCCGAGTTTTCGATCTCGACGCCTGAGCTCTATAAAAAGCTCGACAGCGTGCCGCTGCGCCGCCACCCTGACACGGCGGGGCTCTTGCAGGGCATGGCGGCGGGCGACCTCGCCGCGGTCTGCCGCCGGATGTACAACGTCTTCGAGGACGTGCCCGACCGCCGCATGCGCCCGGTGGGGGAGATCAAGAGCGTGCTGCTCGACCACGGCGCGCTCGGCGCGATGATGACGGGCACGGGCTCGGCGGTCTTCGGCGTGTTCGCACAGAGGGACGCCGCCGAGAGCGCGAGAAAAGCCCTCGCGCGGGAGTACCGCTTCTGTGCGCTGGCCGAGCCTGTCGCGCGGTATATGGACTGAGCACGGGGCATAGGATACCGCATAACAATTTGTAGGGGAGGGGCTTGCCCCTCCCGCTGTAAGGAGAAACTGCTTCTATGACTCTACGGGCCGTTCTGGCTATTCTGCTGTGTAAATTCCTGCGTCTCGTCTCGCGTCTGCTGCACCGGGGCGGGACGGCGATGCCCGGGCGCGTCGCGCTCAAGCTCTGCCCGAATCTGCTCGAGCTGCTCGCGCGGGACGTGAAGACCGTCGCGATCACCGGCACCAACGGCAAGACGACGAGCGCGCGCATGATCGAGGAGGCCTTCTCCCGCGCGGGCAGGAGCTATCTCACCAACCGCTCGGGCGCGAACCTCCTGAGCGGGATCACGACGGAGTTCGTGATGAACTGCACGCTCTCGGGAAAAGTGAAAAAAGAATACGCGGTCATCGAGTGCGACGAGGCCGCCGCGCGCACGGTCTTCGGCCAGCTCAGGCCGAAGCTTGTCGTCGTGACGAACCTCTTTCGCGACCAGCTCGACCGTTACGGCGAGGTCACGCACACGCTTGAGAACATCCGCGAGGGGCTGCGAAAGGCGCCCGACGCGCGGCTCTGCCTGAACGCGGACTGCTCGCTCTGCTCCTCCCTCGCGCTCGACCTGCCCAACGAAGTCGTCTGGTTCGGCGTCGATCAGGGCGCGGCCCCGAGCAGGGAAAGACCCGCGCTCTCCGACGCGACCCACTGCATCCGCTGCAAGACGGAATACGAGTACGACTACATCAGCTACGGCCATCTCGGCGGCTTCCGCTGCCCGAAGTGCGGCTACAGCCGTCACGCGGCCGACTACGCCGTCACCGACGTGCTGGAGCTGCGCGGCAGCGGCAGCAGCGTCGCTGTGCGCGCGCGGGGCGAAAAGCGGCTTGTGGAGGTCAATCTCCCGGCTATGTACAACATCTATAACGCGATCGGCGCGCTCGCCGCGAGCTGCGAGATGGGCGTCTCGCTCGATACGGCGGCGGAGGCGCTCGCGGGCTTCCGCTGCGGCTTCGGGCGCATGGAGGAGTTCGCGCTCGGCCAGAGCGGGGCGCGCATGATGCTCGTCAAGAACCCGGCGGGCTGCAACCAGGTCATCGAGTTTTTGCAAGATATCAAAGAGCGCTTCGTGCTCGTGGTCTGCCTCAACGACCGCGGCGCGGACGGGACGGATATCTCCTGGATCTGGGACGCGGACTTTGAGAAGCTCGCGGATATGGCCGGGCGCATCGAGGCGATCACAGTCTCGGGCGACCGCGCGGGCGATATGCGATTGCGCATCAAGTACGCGGGCGTCGAGGACAGGCACATCCGCGTCGAGCGGGACTATGAAAAGCTGATCGACTGGATGGCCGCGCAGGAAAAGCCCGTCTACATCATGCCGACCTACACGGCCATGCTCGAGCTGCGGCAAAAGCTCGTGCGCCGCTGCGGCGGGGCGGATTTCTGGGAATGAGGGGGAAGGCGCGATGGAACTGAAAATCTGCCATATGTACCCCGACGTGCTGAATCTCTACGGCGACGGGGGCAATATCCGCTGCCTGACGCAGCGTCTGCGCTGGCGCGGGATCGACAGCAGCGTCACGCGCCTGCCCATCGGCGAGCGCGCGCGTCTCGGGGACTTCGACCTCGTGTTCATCGGCGGCGGGCAGGACTTCGAGCAGCAGGTGCTGCTGGAGGATCTGCACCGCGGCAAGGACCGGGAGATCCTCGCGGCGGTGGAGGACGGCGTGCCCTTCCTCACCATCTGCGGCGGCTACCAGATGCTCGGCGCGTACTACGAGACCTACGACGGCAAGCGCTGCGACTTCATCGGCGCGCTGGATCTCTATACCGTGGGCAGCCCCGCGCGCATGATCGGCAACTATGTCTTTCGCTGCGGCCCGACCTCGGGCGGCAGCCTCGTCGTCGGCTTTGAGAACCACACGGGCAAGACCCGCCTCGGCCCCGGTGTGGAGCCGCTCGGCCAGGTGCTCGCGGGCTTCGGCAACAACGGGGAGGACGGCACGGAGGGCGCGCGCTACCACAACGTCTTCGGCACCTACAGCCACGGCCCGCTGCTGCCGAAGAACCCCGCGTTCTGCGACTTCCTGCTGCTGACCGCGCTCCGGCGCAAGTACGGCAGCGCGGAGCTACAGCCGCTCGACGACGCGGCCGAGCTCGCCGCGCACGACGAGATGGCGGGACGGATAATGAAAAATGAATAATGGATAATTGTGGTGTCCGCTGCGCGGACGGATCAAAACAATACGGCTTTGCCGCGTGTCATTCTGAGCGAAGCGAAGAATCTATTTTGCGGCGAGAGGCTTGGCTGAAAGATTCTTCGTCGCTGACACTACTCAGAATGACAATAGCTGTAAGGGAAGAGGAACACCCGGTTTTATGAGAGAGATCGACCTGCATATCCACACGACGGAGTCTGATGGGACGTGTACGCCCGCGGAGGTCGTGCGCCTTGCCGCGCAGCACGGGCTGCGCGCCGTCGCGATCACGGATCACGACACGGCGGCGGGCTATCCCGCAGCGGCGGCGGCGGGGGAGCGCCTCGGCGTCGAGGTCGTGCCGGGCATAGAGATCAGCACCGAGCTGCGTGGCCCGGTACACATTCTCGGCTATTACATCGACCCGCAATCCCCCGCGCTCGCGCCGGTGCTCGACCGGGTGATCCGCGACCGGGACGAGCGCAACCGCAGAATCGCCGCGCGCATGGCCGCCGACGGCCTGCCCGTCGATTACGACGAGATGCGCCGCCGCTTCGGCGCGGCGATCGGGCGGCCGCACTTCGCCGAGCTCCTGGTCGAGCTGGGCCTGGCGCGGGACGTGAAGGACGCCTTCGACCGCTATGTGGAAAAGGGGAGACCCTATTACGAGCGGCGGCGCTTCCTCTCGCTCGAGCAGGCGATCGGCTGCATCCGCGACTCCGGGGGTCTGCCTGTGCTTGCGCACCCCTTCCAGTACCGCCTCGACGAGAGCGGCCTGCGCGCACTGATCGAGACCGCGAAGGGCTTCGGCCTTGCCGGGATGGAATGCCGCTATTCGGGCTACGATGAGGCGCAGACGGCGTATCTGCTCGCCCTGGCCGAAGAATACGGTCTGTTCCCGACCGGCGGGAGCGATTTTCACGGCGCGGTCAAGCCCAGCATCGCCCTCGGCTCCGGTACAGGCGGGCTCGCCGTGCCCTATGCGTGGCTGGAGGGGATGAAGGAATACTGCAGGAGGAGCGGATGATCTGTGACGCGGGGCGGCACAGATCAAAACGCGCATCTTTTGCTTGTAATTCCCCGGAGAGCGTACTATAATAAACCCAATTGAATGAGTTTGGAGGATTCCTCATGGCCAATACCAGACGCCGCGCGGGCGATCGAAAGGACGGGCGTCTGCTCCGTTCGCTCCCGGCCTACAACAAGTTCGTGCCCTATATCATGCCCGAGCGCGTGGATCGCCTTGTGAACTACGAGGAGAGCATGGAGATCACCGCGGTCGACAAGCTGCTGCGCCGCCTCCGCGTGGAGGGCTGCAAGGGCATCGGCCTGCTGCATTTTCTGATCGCCTGCCACATCCGCACGGCCTCGATGCTTCCAGGCGTGAACCGCTTCATCGCCGGGCGGCGCATCTACGCGCACAACGATATCAGCGTCGTCATGACCGTCAAGCACAGCATGTCGATCGACGCGACGGAGACCTCCATCAAGGTACACTTTGAGCCGACGGACACGCTGCTCGACGTGTACCGTAAGATGAACGAGAAGATCGAGGAGATCAAGACCGCCGAGACCAACAACAACACCGAGGAGGTTGCGGAATTCTTCGCGAAGCTGCCGCGACCCATCATCCGCTTCGCGATCTGGGCGCTGCGGGTGATGGACTATTTCGGCTGGCTGCCGGAGGCGCTGACGGAGGCCAGCCCCTTCCACGGCTCCATGATCATCACCGACCTCGGCTCCCTGCGCATCGGGCCGGTCTACCACCACATCTACAACTTCGGCACGCTGCCGGTCTTCATCGCCTTCGGCGCGAAGTACAAGAAGTATGAGATCACCCGCAAGCGCGAGCTCGTGGAGAACAAGTACATCGACACGAAGATGGTCGTGGACGAGGGCATTGTGGACGGGCACTACTATTCTCAGCTCATCCAGTCCTACCGCTACATCTTCCAGCACCCGGAGATCCTCGTGAACCCGCCCTCCCGCGTGAATGAGGACATATTCTAATTTGCCTCTTGATTTTTGACGCAAATCCTGTACAATAGCCTTATACTTTATGATGATTCTGGAGGGACTACCCATGACTTATGAAATCGACGTCGCCGGCCTCAAGCGCGAGCTGCCCCTGTGCAAGGTCAGCGACGAGCTGTACATCGGCGCCTTCGTCATGTTCGGCGACGTGGAGCTGACCGTCCACTGCGCCGCGGAGCTGCTCAAGCGCGCCCCGGAGTACGACTATCTGCTCGCCCCCGAGGCCAAGTCCATCCCCCTGCTCTACGAGATGGCGCGGCAGAGCGGCGCGGACAAGTACTTCCTCGCCCGCAAGGGGCCGAAGGCCTACATGTCCGGCGTGTTTGAGGTGACGGTCAAGTCCATCACCACCCTGGCCGTGCAGAAGCTGGTCATCGACACCGCAGACGCCGAGCTCATCAAGGGCAAGCGCATCCTGATCCTCGACGACGTGATCTCCACCGGCGAGTCCCTGCGCGCGACCGAGGAGCTGGTGCATCAGGCCGGCGGCATCGTGGCCGGGCGTATGGCCGTTCTCGCCGAGGGCGACGCCGCGAAGCGGGACGACATCATCGTGCTCGGCGCGCTGCCTCTCTTCAACGCTGACGGAACGGTGAAAGAGTAAAAGATTATGAGGGCCACCCGCGAAGCGGGTGACCCTCAAGTTATATCATCAGCAGCGAGCCGTCCAGCACGGCCTCAGCGAGTTTTTCTCCCTCGTAGCGGAGCTTGAGCGAGAAGAAGGGGCGCTCCTCGTCGAGCAGTCGGAGGAACACGCGGTCGCCCTCCCAGATGGGCTTGCGCAGCAGCTCGTCCCGGTCGAGCCAGGCGAGCTCGCCCTCCTCGCAATCGGCGCGGAGCGTCCCTTCCCAGCGGTCGGCGGTGAAGAGGTGCATGTACTCCGTGCCCCACTCGTCGGAGACGAAGGTCACGATCCCGCGGAAGCGCCAGCGCAGCAGCCGCAGCCCCGTCTCCTCGCGCACCTCGCGCAGCAGGCAGTCCTCCGGGCTCTCGCCCGGCTCAAACTTGCCGCCGACGCCGATCCACTTGTCGCGGTTGCAGTCGTTTTCCTTCTTGACGCGGTGCAGCAGCAGATACTCCCGCCCGCGCTCGATATAGCAGAGCGTCGTGTTCTTCATGGGTGTACGCTCACCTCGCCGCTGTTGAGGCGACCCGTCAGCCCGTCCCCGTAGCGCACGAGCAGGCTGTAGTCGCGGTTGAGATCGATCACCTCGGCCTCCGCGACGGCGCAGCCGTCGGAGAGCACGGTCACGCGCTTGCCGAGGACGTTCAGGCGGCGGCGGTAGGCCTCGAAGCACTCGTCGCTCCCGAGACTGCGGTAGCGCGCGAAGAAGCGATCCAGCAGCCCGGCGGCGGCCGCAGCGCGAAGTCCGGGCCGCTCGCAGCGCGGCAGCACCGCCCCGGCGACGCCCTCCAGTTCCTCCGGGAAGCCCCCGGACGGTGGCAGCAGGTTCAGCCCGATCCCGAGGATCGCGTAGCGCAGGGAGCTGTTCTCCACGTCCACGGAGGCCTCGGTCAGGATGCCCGCGACCTTTCGGTTATCGAGAAACACGTCGTTGACCCACTTGATCTGCGCGGGGCGCCCGGCGAGCTCCTCCGCGAGCTCCGCGACCGCGACGGCGGCGCAGGTCGTGATCTGCAGCGCCAAATCGGCGCTCTGCGTCGGCCTGAGCAGGATGCTCAGATACAGCCCCGTGCCTTTCGGCGAGAAGAAGACGCGCCCGCGCCGCCCGCGCCCGCCGGTCTGTTCCTCGGCAATGGCGACGGTGCCCTCCTGGCAGCCGTCTTCGGCCCAGGCTTTGAGCAGGGTATTCGTGGAGCTGAGACTGCGGTAAACGTGTACGTCCAGCCCCTCCGTGCGCAGCAGCGAACGGACGGCCTCGCGGCTCAGCACGTCGCCGCCCGTCAGCCGGTAGCCCCGGTTGGTGCTCGCCTCGATAACGCAGCCCTCGGCGCGGAGCTGGCCGATCGCCTTCCAGACCGCGCTGCGCGTGACGCCGAGCGCGGCGGCCAGCTCCTCGCCGGAGATGGCCTCGTCCCGGTGCGCGCTGAGCTGTGCCAAAACTTCATCCTTGATACTCATATTCTCATCTCCTGTGGAGGAAAGGACGCAGCCGCCGCGCCAGCGCGAGAGCCAGCGCGCACTTGGCGGCGTCCGGAAGCAGAAAGGGGAGGACGCAGAGACTCAGCGCACTCCACAGCCCGACCGCCCCCTCCCCGCGGTGATAGACCAGGATAAACCAGAGCGTGCCGCAGGCATAGCACAGCAGCATCCCGAAGACCATAGCGAGCGCGAGCGTAAGCAGATCCTCGCCGCGCCGCTCGGACGCAAGCCCGATGAGCAGGATCGTCGGGAAGAAGCCGAGCAGATAGCCGCCCGTCGGCCCGAGCAGGACGCCCGCGCCGTTGCGAAAGCCTGAGAACACGGGCAGCCCCGCCGCGCCGAGCAGCAGGAACAGCGCGAAGGCCTGCAGAGCCTTCCGCCGCCCGAGCAGCGCCGCGAGCAGGCAGACCGCGAAGCTCTGCATCGTGAAGGGGATCGGCCCCGGTACCGTGAGCCAGGAGCAGAGCGTAAGCAGCACCGCCCCCTGCGCGCACAGCGCAAGCTCGCGCGTGGAAAAGGACTTAGGCATGGAAGACTCCCCCCCTTGTCCAACAGTATACGCGCAGGATGTGTGGATTGTCAACCGGTATCTGATGAAGAGTTGACAATTATTTGCGAATGTTGTAACAGTGCAGCCCAAAGCGCAGAGCCTCCCCTGACGCGCAAGCGTTAGGGGAGGTGGCGCGCAGCGCCGGAGGGGTTCTGCGTGAACCGGCGACCCTTCAGTCGCCTGCGGCGACAGCTCCTCCTTTCATGAAGCTGCCCAAAGCAATTGACAGAATACGGCGCAATGTGTAGAATGAAGACAACCTCGCAAGAGACCACTGGAGCAATCCGGGCAAGAGGAGCGCTGTTGAACGGCGGTTGGCCACTTCCCTGCAAGCCGTGCTCGGGCTGAGCCCAGCCCTTGACTCATTACGGCGCACGGGGTAAAATAGCTGTGAAACCAAAACGAAAGGGTGATATGATGTCCGACTGTCTGGTGCAGACCGCGCTGGGCGCGATCCGCGGCATCGAGGAGGCGGGCTGCCGCCGCTTCCCGGCGATCCCCTACGCGATCACCGAGCGCTTCACGCTCCCGAAGCCCTATGGCCCCTGGGAGGGGGTGCTCGACGCGCGGGGCCAGCCGAAGGACTGCTGGCAATTCACGAGCTTTCGCGAGGAGTCCGACGAGGCCGGGCGCTTCTATCGCGAGGAGTTTCGCGCGGGGGCGGCCTTTGACTTCGCGGAGAGCCCGATGTACCTGAGCGTCACGACGCCGCCAGAGCCGCGCGGCTGTCCGGTGCTTGTCTTCATCCACGGCGGCGGGCATGAGACCGGCATGGTCGGGGAGCTGCCCTGGGGCGGCTGCACCGAGTACGCCAGGCGCGGCGTGATCCTCGTCTCCGTCGGTTACCGGCTGAACGTTTTCCACCTCTTCCGCTCGCAGAACTATGGCCTGCACGACCAGCTCGCGGCCATTCGCTGGGTGCGCGAGCATATAGCGTCCTTCGGCGGCGACCCCGAACGCATCACGCTGATGGGGCAGTCCGCCGGTGCCATGAGCATCATGGATCTCTGTTACTCCGACGCGCTGCGGGGCCTCGTGCGCGGGGCTATCCTGATGTCCGGCGCGGGCCTCGTCCCGGCGCCGACCGGGCCGTGGACGGAGGAGCAGTCCCGCCCCTTCTGGGACGCGGTGCGGGCGCGCGCGGGCGTCGAGACGGATGAAGAGCTCAAGAGCGTGGACGCGCGCAGGCTCTGGGAAGCCTGGTATGAGCAGTCGCGCAATCCCTACGATTTCCACGCCGTACAACCCGGCATCGACGGGAAAATCATCCCCGCGCTCCCGCAGCGCCTGCGCATCGAGGGAAAGATCCTCAACATCCCGATGCTCGTCGGCGTGACGGCGCAGGATTTCATGCCCTATGTGATCTTCGATATGTGCTACGGCCTTGCGCTCCGGAGCGCCCTCGCCGGGCGCGAGCCGGTCTACTGCTATCTCTTCGACCGCGTCCCGCCCGGAGACCGCTTCGGCGCCTTCCACGGGGCCGACCTCTGGTATCTCTTCGGCAACATGGACAAGAGCTGGCGCCCCTTTGGAGCGGCGGACGAAGCGCTCAAGGATCAGATGATCGACTACGCGGTGAACTTCGCCCGCTACGGCGACCCGAACGGCGCGGGTCTGCCTGTCTGGCGCGCGGTGACGCGGCGGCAGCGCGGCTTTAGGCACTTCGACGGCGCGGATGAGGGGCTGATCCAGCCTGTCGAGATTCGCCGCAAAATGGCGCACACCTGGCTGAGAGATAAAGGGCCGATGTAAACACTGAGTGGGACGCGCGGAGCGCGTCCCACTCGTCGATTCAGTTCGCGAAGCTCGAGATCTCGCCGCCGAGCTGCATGGCCTCCATGATGCGGTAGCGATCCATCTGGAGATGCTTCTTCATGGTCAGCGCCTCCTCGATGGGGATCTCGACCATATAGCCCTCCTGCGTGCCGATGATGACGTTCCCGCGCCCCTCGGCGAAGGCGCGCACGGCGCAGTAGCCCATGCGGGTCGCGGTCTCGCGGTCGCGGGCGTGCGGCGCGCCGCCGCGCTGGATGTGTCCGAGCACGGTCACGCGCGGGTCGATGCCGATGGCCTCCTTGATCTGCTTGCCGATATCCAGCGCGCTGCCCACGCCCTCGGCCACGACGACCATGAAGTGCGTGTTGCCGGCGAGACGCGAGTTGCGGATGCACTCGATCACGTCCTTCTCAAAGTCGAGCTCCTTCTCCGGCACGAGCACGGCGGTCGCGCCGACGGCGATGCCGACGTACAGCGCGAGGAAGCCCGCGTTGCGCCCCATGACCTCGACGACCGAGCAGCGCTCGTGCGACTGCATGGTGTCGCGCAGCTTGTCGATGCACTCGATGGCGGTGTTGCAGGCGGTGTCAAAGCCGATGGTGTAGTTGGTGCAGCCCACGTCGTTGTCGATGGTGGCGGGGATGCCGACCACGGGGATGCCGAGGCGCGACAGCTCCAGCGCGCCGCGGAAGGTGCCGTCGCCGCCGATGGCGACGATGCCGTCCAGCCCCAGCATCTTGCAGGTCGCGACGGCCTT
>LXOW01436006.1_pt2 | contig 16783 bp, 16 predicted proteins | sample 1368591 | NCBI WGS metagenome assembly LXOW01 (sample SAMN04884650, study PRJNA319009) | bovine gut metagenome | isolation source: Cow rumen | host: Bos taurus | place: Italy: Legnaro (PD) | collected 2014-07-09 | reverse complement strand
CGAAGCAAATCCAATTAACGGAAAAAAATATGAGATTTTCATGGTAATTTATGTTGAAGAATAAAAACCGAATGCTACATAAAACCTAAAATAATCTCCGCGGGATTATCCTCGATTTATAATAAAACATATTCCTTGAGCAGTCCTGGAGGGACAAGACGCACGAAGTACAATTAACTCCATACAAGCGATACAGGAACGCAGTGTAGGGATGCACGGACGGGCGAGGAAGAAGGATACGGAAACTTATTGACATTTGACTCCATACGGATTTAGAGTTATGATGAACTTAAAGGCACTGGGAAAGGAATCATAAAAGATTTTACTAATATCAAGAAATGGCAGAACAAAAACAGGATGGAACACAGACTCCCAAGGAAATGAGTTTCTGGGAGAAATATACCCTTGTTATCACATTCTTCGTGACAGTGATATTGAGTATCGCAGTTTATGGCGTGGCCGTGTATATCCAACACGAGCGTTTTGTGGAAAGCCAAGAACGGATAGTCTCTATCTTTAGGTGTCAAACAACCCACCCCACAAAGCAACTGGTTCGATTTAATAAAACTATACAGCAGCAACAGGAAGAACTGGAGCAGTTTCACCAAGAGATAAAGTCTCTTCTTGACTTGGAGTTCAACAGGATTCAGAACGAATTTGAGTCGTTTGAAATATGGGCAGGAATCATCACCATTATCTTTTTGATATTTAGTTTCTATTCTCTTTTCAAAACAGAGCAATTTGAGAGGCAGGGAAAAGAAACGTTGGATTTCATTCGAAAAGCAGAAGATGAGGTTTCGATAAAGATAAAAGGTATTGAGACAGACAAAGAAAAGGAACTAGGAAAGATTTCCAGTGGGTTTGACGATTGGAAAAAGGAAATGGATAAAACTATACAAACGTCCATTCGTACAATTGGTGACGAAACAAAAGAAAGTATAATAAATCAATACGAACAGACTTTTCAAGATGCTTTGAAGAATCTTGAGCAGGACTTCGTTAAGAACTCCGAGTCTAAGATAAAGGATTTGTCAGATGTATCTTCCGAGGAAATGAAAAATCAGTTCGAAAACTATAACAAACAGTTTAATGAACTGATGGCAGACCTTAAGAAACAGTTTGAGGCTTTTAGACATTATAAGTTTGATACAGAAGAAGATATAGACGAACTATTCGGGGAAAAAGACCAAGAAGTGACCGAGCTAGAAGAACAAGAACAGCCTTCTGATACAGAACAATGATAAATTACAATAATGACCAGCTACTCTGTATATTTTAGACAACTTAACCAAGCAGATTCTTTTTTGCGAAGAACGGAAGAAGATGCTAATGATGTTCAAGTATCATATAGGAATTTGATTGAATGTCGTAGGGCATTATTTGAGCTGAGGCGTTCATTCTTATTCACCGATAATGGGCATAAGGACGTGATAGAACTGTCAACTGTTATTGTGAAGTTGCATATGGCTGAAGATGATTTTATTAAATCTAAGACAAAGTATCAGACAAGTATAGCTATTGCAGCTTCTTTTTTGGCAGAGATAATCAAAGATGCTGTTGTAAATGCAGAAAGGTTCCCTTATCCAAAATACAGGAATGATGTACGTGCAATTTTGCGTCTTGTGAATGAAACGGAGGCGAGGGGTATTGATTATTCTGCCTTGGCATCCACAATAGCCAATGTTAATTGTTTTCTGGCTTTCTGCGAACAAAAATCAGATATAAAAACCACTGCAAGGATATATAAATCTATATTGGAATCACTTTGAAATAAAAAATGGATCGCTGCCTCCGTTCTTATGCTCAGCCGGAGTCGCGATAGGGGCGAAAAGGCTTCCATCATAGTCAGAGCGCCCCAAATGAAAAAAACAGTGCTCAGCAAGTTTTTCAAAATGATTGAAGAATAACTGGGCAAACAATTCATATTTTATCTAACAGAATGCAATCCATCCTCATCACTGGCTCGGCTGGATTTATAGGTGCCAATCTGGTGCTTCGTCTTTTGGAGAGCAAAGAGCTTGTCAAGATTGTTGGCCTCGACAACCTCAACAATTACTATGATACGTCGCTCAAAGAGTATCGGTTAGGACTGATTGAGGCTAAGAGCCAACAGCGAACGGCTAACAGCTGGACCTTTGTAAAAGGCGATCTCGCAGATAAGGTTCACATCAACCGCCTGTTTGCTGAACATCACTTCGACATCGTGGTTAACCTTGCCGCCCAAGCCGGCGTTCGATACAGCATCGAGAATCCCGATGTCTATATCGAAAGCAACATCGTTGGTCTTTACAATATTCTTGAGGCCTGCCGTCACTATCCTGTGAAACATCTGGTCTATGCCAGCAGCAGCAGCGTTTATGGCGGCAACACTAAAGTTCCTTTCAGCACTGACGACAACGTGGACCATCCTGTGAGCCTTTATGCTGCCACCAAGAAGAGTAACGAATTGATGGCTCACTGCTATAGCAAACTCTACGATATTCCAACAACGGGTTTGCGCTTCTTCTCAGTATATGGGCCAGCAGGGCGACCAGATATGGCTTATTTTGGTTTCACCAACAAATTACGGAAAGGCGAAACAATACAGATTTTCAACTATGGCAACTGCACGAGGGATTTCACATTCGTTGACGATATTGTGGAAGGCGTTGTGAAAGTTATGAAGAAGGCACCCGAGAGAAAGACCGGTGAGGATGGTTTGCCCATGCCGCCATACGCCACATATAATATAGGTGGCGGTCAGCCGGAGAACCTTTTGGACTTTGTGCAGATTCTGCAGGAGGAATTAGTTCGTGCTGGAGTATTGCCCAAGGATTATGATTTTGAAGCACACAAACGACTAGTACCTATGCAGCCTGGCGATGTGCCCACAACATACGCGGATGCAACAGCCCTTGAAAGGGATTATGGTTTCACACCGAAGATCACGTTGAGAGAGGGGTTAAGGAGGTTCGTGGAGTGGTATAAAGAGTATTACAAGTAACCGCTCCTGTCACATTTGTGGTGCGGGCACGTACAAAATAGTTTTGAGATGAAAAGCCAGCAAGCCAGCCATAATGAACTTCAAAGCCGTGAGATTGCTCATCTGAACAAGGGTGTGGAAGAGCTAAAGCAACAGCTGAAGGACAGTCAGCATGAACATTGGCAATGAAGATTCTGTTCTTGACTATGCCTTTATATTCTTCGCCCTGGAGAGCTGTGACATCAATCACATGGTTCCGAGGCATGTCTCAGGAAGCTTATCCTGAGGCTCCATAAGAAAAAAGTGTAGAAAAAGCAGTTTTTACCCTGCTATATCGGGCTATGAATTATCGTGCAAACGAGAACAAAAACAAGGATACCATACTTGAATTTTGTCGAGTGCAGCCGATAATCATCAAGGAAAATGAGTTAAAACAGGATTTTACTAGAATCTCAGAAATTGGAAAATGCCCTATACACGGGCGTCTCCTGATGTTTTGCGGAGAAGTGGACGTTTACTTTTTGCGCGTGAACTAACCACTAATTCAATAGAAATAGGCATCCAAACTTTGTATGGCTGATTATTCAACAAATAATAAGCGAATAGCGAAGAATACACTTCTATTATATTTTAGGTCGATACTCCTAATACTGATAAGCCTCTATACTTCTAGGGTTATTCTCCAGTCATTAGGTGTTTTGGATTATGGTATATATAATGTGGTGGGTGGAGTTGTGACGATGTTCACAATGATAAGTACTTCTATGTCTTCGGCTTCACAACGCTTTATTACATACGCTCTTGGAGAAGGAGATTTTGAAAGACTGAAAAAAGTATTTACAACCAGTATAACGCTTCATATAATAATCGGAATACTGATAGTTTTACTTATTGAGATTTTTGGAGTATGGTTTTTATATGCAAAACTTAATATACCAGACAATCGATTAGACATCGCTTTTTGGGTGCTGCAACTGAGTATTTTTACGTTGTTTGTAAACATTATAGCAGTCCCTTACAATTCTGTCATTATTGCACATGAGAAAATGTCTGCATTTGCATATATCAGTATACTCGAAGCCGTTTTGAAATTACTTATCGCCTTTGGATTACTATGGTCTCCAATTGATAGGCTTTTGTTGTATGCAATCTTGATGTTTGTGACATCGCTATTGATAAGAATGATATATACAGTATACAGCCATCGAAAGTTTGATGAAACTAGAGATGTTAAACTTGGTATAGAACATGGACTATTTAAGAGAATGTTCTCTTTTGCAGGATGGAACCTTTTTGGTAGTGGCTCTTTACTGTTAAGAAATCAGGGTGTTGATATTCTGTTAAATCTTTTCTTTGGTGTTACAGTAAATGCAGCAAAGGGAATATGTAATCAAGTTCAGTCTGCTGTTTATCAGTTTGTGTCAAATTTCCAAACAGCACTTAACCCTCAATTGACCATGTCAGTAGCGCAACATGACTATAGTAGGACGCATTCACTGATAATACAAGGTGGACGATTATCTTTCTATATGTTAAGCCTTTTTGCTGTTCCCTTAATAGTTGCATTGCCTGAGGTAATGTCGTTGTGGCTTGTAGAAGTACCTGAATATTCTGTTATTTTTATTCGATGGACTCTCATTTATTTATTATTTGATTCTTTATCACGATTTCTTATTACTGCTGTATCTGCATACGGAAAGATAAAAATCTATCAGATTGTTGTAGGTGGCACGAAACTTCTGACTCTGCCATTAGTGTATTTTTGGTTATTGTTGGGAGGTAGTCCGGTTTCAGGTATTCTGGCCAACATTATTATAGAGATTATCTGTTTGATTCAACGGCTATATTTTAATTCGAAATATAATGGATTATCAAGGCATTCATACATATTTAAAACAGTAATACCTTGCTGGGGCATTTTTGCTATAGCCATTATCCCTTCTTATTTAATAAGACTTTATGTGTCATCCAATATAATAGTTCTTGTTTTCACAAGTTTACTAATTACTATTCTTGCTATCGGTTTTGGGGGCTTGAACAAATCAGAACGACAGATTGCTATTGATAAGGTTAAATCGATAATTCATAAACACTAGAAATGAGCACTATTAATGAAATAGTAGAATCCTATTTGTGCTATGGATGTGGAACATGTAATGTGGTGTGTAGCCATCAAGCCATCACCATGCGGTATGACAATATTGGCAGACTGCTTCCTGTCATAGATGAAAAGAAATGTACCAATTGCGGGTTGTGCTATAATCATTGTCCAAGCTTAGACATGACTGGCATACAGTTACCTGATACTGAAGACAAGTATGTTGGGCATTGTGAGAAAGTATACACCGGAAAGGCAACAGAAGAGAGGATATATCGTAATTCTCAAAGTGGTGGACTTGTTACAGCGACAGTAAAATACCTTTTAGAAACAGGGAGGATTGATGCTGCCATTATGTGCAGGGTGGATGATGCTATAGAATATACCCCTAAGGCTGTTTTAATAACGACGCCAGATGAACTATTTTCGTGTCAGAAATCATCATACGTTCCAGTTGATATTGTTTCGGCACTAAAGCAGGCTGATCAATTCAATGTGGCTGTTGTTGGAACAGGATGCCATATACAGGGTGTGAAAGCATTACAGAATTATAACAAGAAATATAAAGAGAAGATAAAATATACCTTTGGTTTGATTTGTGATCGGACACTTTGCAAGACAGCTACAGATGTGTTATTTTGTAATAATTTCAAAGATGCCCCCAAACGATTAGTTTGGCGTGATAAGTCTATAAATTACAAAAATGCGAGGATAATAATAAAAACGACCGACAATAGAACGGCTCATGTCCCAACATGGAAACGCCATGCACTAAAAGATCCATTTACAAATCCTAGATGTAGGTTGTGTTTTGATAAGCTGAATACAAAAGCGGATATAGTATTTGGTGACCCATGGGGGATGAGCAAAGTTGACTGGAAAGGTGGAACGTCTGTGGTTATTTGTCGTTCATTGACAGGTTTAGATGTTATCAATGGTCTTTTGAATGACCATAGGGTAGAGTTAGAAGAAGCTCCAATTTCTGAAGTATTAACAGGTCAGTATATTGTACAGCGAAAGAAAAATGTGTCTGCGGCGCTGGCTTATTACCAAAGTAAAGGATGGCTAATGCCAAGTTATTCTATCCATTTGATTTCCTCAAATGAAATACCACAGTTAAGCNNTTAAACAAAATCTTAGATATCTGAAAAAAACATGTATTAGGAGGTCTGTATATAAGATAATCAGATTGCCCATTAGAATAATCAAAAAAATAATAGGATAAATAATGAAACTTGTATTAACAGGAGTTGGAACCAACAACAAGGGGGCTGAGTTGATGCTTTATGCAATACTACAGGAAATTGAACGTAGGTTTAAAAATGCAGAGGTGTATATTTCACCAAGTGCAATCGTTCAGGGACTTGATTATATTCAGACAAATGTAAAACTTTGTTATTGGCCGTTTGGTAATTTTGTAGGGAAAACTCATCTCTATGGTATTTTCCGAAGATTACATCTTCCTACAGAGATAGTTAAAGATCATTATGCAGTTACAGCTGACTATTTTATCGACAGTAGTGGATTCTGCTTTTCAGATCAGTGTAAAATGTGGGGAGATAAACCTGAATGGTGGGAAAAGCTTCTGAAGCGTCAATATACTCATGGAGCTAAGATTGTTTTTCTACCTCAAGCATTTGGACCATTTGATATGGATATGACAAAGGATGCTCTAAAAGTCTTAAACAAGTATGCTTCAATCATCATGCCTCGTGAAAAAACATCTTACAAATACTTAGAGGAATCCGGATTAGTCGATATGGGTAAAGTTAAGATGTTTTCTGATTTCACTTCCTTGGTAGAGGGGGTATTTCCAGTAAAATACGAACATCTGAAAAATGGTATATGTATCATACCTAACATACGTATGCTAGAAAAAGGTGGATTATCTTTTGATCATTATAAACAATTGTTGGCTTCTATAGTGAAAAAAGGGAAAACATCAGGTCATATTGTTTATCTGCTAAATCACGAAGGTGAAGAAGACGAACAATTGGCAATGAATTTGAAATCAGGGATGCAAGAGGATATCGAGGTCGTGACAGGATTGAATGCTCTTGAAATAAAGGGATTAATAGCTTCAGCTTACGCTCTTGTTTCATCAAGATTCCATGGCGTTGCTTCTGCTTTAAACAGCTGTGTTCCCTGTTTGGCGACTAGTTGGAGTCATAAATATCAGGAATTGTTCAATGACTATGGATTAGATAATAGATTACTGCCTTTAAATGGTTTTGATCAGGCAATGGTAATGGTAGATAATCTTTTTTGTGAGAAGAAGAATTCGGAATTGAGAAATTTGTTAACACAAAGAGTTCCTTTAATCAAAGCTGAGACAAAACGTATGTGGCAACTTGTATGGTAGTAAGTTGTCATTCTTGGAGTAGCTCATAATGAGTTTCTGCGGATAGACGTGAAGTTAATAGTGCGAGAGGGTGTAGTCTTTTACGATGTGAAAGTACTGTTGAATCGTGACATCATAGATGGTCGTTTATAATTATGAAGAAAGTAAGTATCCTTATCCCCTGCTACAATTCAGAGAAATGGTTGGCAGAGACACTTGACTGCTGTCTGCATCAGAGCTATACCAACATAGAAGTAATCTTAGTAGATGATGGCTCTACAGATAACTCTTTGTCTGTTGCCCGTGAGTATGAACAGAAAGACAGTCGTATCCATGTGTTCACCCAGCCCAATAGCGGAGGGTGCAAAGCCCGTAACTTAGCTTTTGAAAAAAGTACAGGTGATTATATTATGTATCTCGATGCAGATGACTTGATGTCGGACAACAAAATTGAGGTACAGATGAAAAGATTGGAGGAAGAGGGTGATGCTTATTCCGTTGCCGTATGTCCTTGGGAAACGTTTTCAAATGGGATTTTGCCATCAACCTTTAATGAACGGTTTTTATATAAGGATTATTCCTCTGGCCTTGACCTTATAGAAGATGCATGGTATAATGGCGATTGGTATGTCGTTACTTGTTACTTGTCTCCTCGACAACTGATAGAAGATGCTGGTCCATGGGATGAGCGACTGACTAAAATCCAAGATTCGGAGTTCTTTTGCCGTGTAATTTCAAAAGCAACAAAGATTCTTTATTGCTCTGATGCAAAGTTTTACTATCGACGTGGATATGTTTCCGTGAGTAGTTCAAATCGTTTTTCAGAAGACAAGTTGCAATCTGCGCTATTGGGTAGGATTTTATACAAGCAGACTGTTTTACCATTGCGCGATACTCGCAAGATTCGACATGGAATAGCCCGAATCTTTTCCGAGGTAATGCTAAATTCACCTTACGGTTCTGAATGGTATCTTGAAGCAAAGAGGCAGATTGAAGAAGTTGGGGAAATACCTTTTCATCCCAGTCCTTCCAAAAAGGTGGCTGTGTTGGAAAAACTTGTTGGTTTTGAACGACTGATGTATATAAAGACAAAGCTTATGCAATGGGGTATCAAACGAAAATAATGGTGATACGTTATTAAAACTGTTAATTAGACTATGACCTTCAATAGTTTATCCTTTGTTTTGTTTTTCATTGTTGTGCTGCTTGTTATTGGAGTTGCTGATAAATATGTGTGCAACGTAAAGTTTAGGAATGTGCTACTGCTGGCAGCCAGCTATTGTCTTTATGGCTCCTTCAACATAGGATTTCTGCTCATCCTATTGTTTATTACGGCAATAAACTATGGAGCTCCAATAGCGATACAGAAGTTGGAAAAGCGAAGAAAACTGGTCTGTGCACTTGCCATCGTGCTTTCACTTCTTCCGCTTTTTATCTACAAGTACCTCAACTTTTTCCTCGCAGATGTATTGGGATTGGTTCAATTGCAGGAACAGTGGACCTGGTTGAGTCGGTTGGTGTTGCCGGTGGGCATTTCGTTTTTCACCTTCCAAGCCCTCACCTATACGATTGATGTGTATAGGGGCAAGATGGAGTGTAGGAAAAATATTATTGATGTGGCCTTGTTTGTCGCGTTTTTCCCCACGGTGCTCTCGGGTCCTATCGAGAAAGCGCGCAATCTTTTGCCACAAATCGAGAAACCTGTGGGCGTTTCATTAAGGTCCATTACCGAAGGTGCCACAATTTTTATCTACGGTCTGTTCAAGAAGGTGGTCATTGCCGACCGCTTAGCCTCATACGTAGATTGGGCCTACGGAAGCTTTGAATATATGCACGGTGGCACATTGGCCTTGGCCGCCATTTTCTACAGCATACAGATCTATTGCGATTTCAGCGGCTATTCCGATATGGCCTGGGGCGTGGCGAAATGCCTGGGATTCAATATCACCCGAAACTTCAAATTTCCCTATTTTGCCACCAGCATCAAGGAGTTCTGGCACTGTTGGCATATCTCATTGACCTCTTGGTTTACGGAGTATGTGTATTTTTCCTTGGGAGGCAATAGGGTCAAACTGAAGGTGCGCTGGATCTTCAACATCTCTATGGTGTTTATCCTTAGTGGAATCTGGCACGGAGCGGCCTGGAATTTCCTAATCTGGGGAGGCCTCCATGCGGTGTATTATCTTGTCGAATATGCCCTTGGTTTACAACGGAAGGATTATGTCATGCCCAAATGGCTGAAACTTCCCTCGGGTATGGTGGTTTTCCTATTAGTGACCTTGGCTTGGATTTTCTTTAGGGTGGGTGATATGACACAGACCATAGGGATTATCCAACGGTTTTTCACCGTAAAGACGTTTTCGGTTTCCGTGGGAGCTTCGGCTTTTATTTTTGCTTGTAATATTGCCTTGCTTTTGGTGTTTGTCGTTATGGAGATTCTTTACAGCAAGAACAAAATCCTTACCGAGCATAACGGCACGCTTTGCACGGTGACCAACGGCATGCTCACGGTGGCTTTGCTGCTCATGATTTCTCTTTTTGGCACACAGTCCGATAGTTTTGTTTATTTCCAGTTTTAGCATGCAGAATATCAAACATAACATCCTATATTCATTGCTCGTGCTGATAGGCTTCTTTGTGGCTGATTTCGGGATAGAGCGCTTTCTTCTGCACGGTGTAAAGGAGAGTTATGGACTGAACCAGCATTCCGATATGCTGATCATAGGGCATTCCCACATTATGCTAGCCACCGACAAAGTGCGTATGGAAAAAGAATTGGGGATTAAGATATCGAAATACACCCGCGAGGGCGTGAATGTGTCCGACCGCAAAGTGATGGTGAAACAGTATCTGGATTCGCCTTATTCCGATTCATTGAAGATTTGCCTTTACGGTGTGGACTTGTGTACATTTACAGGTGATGGATTAAGTGCAAACTCCTATAAGCTGTTCTATCCTTTTATTGATGAAAACAATTTTGCCAACTACATTCGACAACAAGCCAATGCCAAGGATTATTGGACTCACAAGCTGATGCGTAGCAGCCGGTATAATGAAGATGGGTTGAAAAATGCTGCCATTAGCGGATGGCTTCACAAATGGAGCAACCGCAAGACGGGACAAATTGATATTGAAGCCTATAAAAAGCGACTGGCCGATGGCAACGAACGACACATCACGATGAATAAGGAATTGATGGCAGAGTTTACAGAAACAATGGAGCTGATAACCCAAAGAGGTGTGCGAGTCGTTCTAGTCAATACTCCCACGTTGGATCTGCTGAATGACTATGAGCCGGAAAAATTTGCGCAGATAGTGGCATGGTTTGAAGACTATGCCCAGAAGAACGATCTGGTAGAGTATTGGGATTTCAACCCCCAATATTCTTCTCGACACGATATGATGTATGACCGTCTGCATCTTAATGTGAAAGGCCAACAAGTGATAACTGGTGAACTCATCAAAAAATTGAGAGCGTATGAGTAGATGGCGAAAAATACAATCTTTAGCTGGGTCGGCAGAAATGTGTGGATGGCTTTTGCTAGTTCATCCTGTTTTATCTCTTCTGACTAATCGTCAACGCGAATTAGAGCAGTATGCTACTGTGGATGTCTCCGCTGCTATTTCTATCATATACACCATATTGTGTTTTATTGCTGTAATACTGGAAGGTAGAAAGCATTACTCTTTTTTAGGTCGGAAAACATTGTTCCGTACTCCTATGGTGTGGTTTCTTATTTACACATTATACGGTTTGGTGAGCATGTTCTGGAGCGTCAATGTCCAACTAACGGGTTATCGCGCCTTTGAATGTCTCACGATGATGTTGTTGATGTTGCAGGTGTGGCGACGACTGTTCGCCCAACATGATTTGGCAAAGGTAATGGATTGGTGCATGTTATGGGTGGGGCTTCAAGTTATTTGCCAAATCATCTCTACATTACGCTGGACAACAGATCCCTTGCGGGTGCTTGGTTCATCACAAATGGTGGCCACTACTTTTTTCTTTATGGCCCTGTACCATCCCCATAAACGGTGGACACATTGGTTAATCATGGTGATGGCTATAATGAGTGGCTCAACTGTGGCCTATATCGGTATGGCTATAGGAACTGTAAGTATTTTCTGGGGTAAAACCAAATACAAAGTACCTGTGTTTATTTTTGCCTTGTTTGCAGGTATGTTTATTTATAGTTATGGTCCTCAAAAATTCATCAAAGATACAGTGTTTTATGACAAAGAGGCCATAGCTCTGGATCAAACGAGTGGTCGCGATCAAGTCATGGAAACAACACTCTTTTCACTTCAACAGAATCCAAAGGGTTACGGTTTTTTTGCAGGAGAACCATACATCCTCTATCAAAGCTATCAAGGAGCCATCAACGGTCATAATTCTTTTTTCAGTGCTGCCATGGGATTGGGGTATGTTGGGATTGTAATGTTGTTTATCTTTTTCTTAGGAATGTTCAGGGTGACCTTCTACCGAGGAATTCCCCGAGAGTATCGCCAGCCATTGATTGGCTGCTTCTTTGTTGGATTCCTCCATTGTATGGGAAATCCAGGTATAGGCTCACGCATATATGGCAGCTGGATGCCTGTGATGTTGCTGTTTACTTTGATCTGCAGTTTTTATGCTTATTTTAAAAACCATCAATATGCGAATAACATGGGTAACTAGGAGTTTTTTAGATTACAGGATTCCAATATATCAGAAAATCAATGAGCTTTGTGGCGACCAACTGACACTAATTTATAATGAAGAGGTTGTTCCCAAGCATTTAACAAAACAGCTGAAAGAACTGTTGGGTGAACGCTGTATTCCCATGAAGGGTGAGATTCGTTTAATGGGGAAGAAAAGCGCTCCTGTGTCCAGCACAAATAAAGGAGGTTCAAGGATTCCTATCCAAAAAGGACTGTATAAAGCATTGAAGAAATCAAAACCGGAAGTGATATTGAGTGATGGTTTTTTCCAATGGACATTCCCCTGCGTTTTCTATAAGATGTTTCACAAACAAGTAAAACATATTATGTGCTATGAAGGTTGGAGCCATACGGAAAGAAACGTTGGTAAACTCAACACGATTTACAGAAAAATTGCCAAGTCGTTTATAGATAGGATATGTTGCAACGGCACACTTTCGCGCGATTATGTAAAAAGTCTCGGTTTTCCTGAGGATAGAATCAGTTTGGGCAACATGGCGGCAGACACTCGGTTTTTTGCAGATGAATCTGGATGCTTATCCGAAGAAAAGAAAATCGAGTTTCGACAGGACAACCATTTAAATGAAACGGTTTATGTGTTTTCTGGACGTTTGGTGCAACTGAAAGGCATTGCGGAATTGTTAGAGGCTTGGAAGGAGTTTTCTGTTGGAAAAGAACAGCAGGTTTCGTTACTCCTTGTGGGTGATGGGCCTCAGAGAGCATCCCTTGAACTTTTTTGTGCCAATAACCATTTGGACAATGTTGTTTTTGTTGGGAAAGTACCATACGCGAACTTGCCATTGTATTATGCGTCAAGTTCTGTGTTTATCATCCCAACCTTGCAAGACAACTGGAGTTTGGTGGTGCCAGAAGCTATGGCATGCGGACTGCCCATCCTTTGTTCGGTGTATAATGGCTGCTGGCCAGAACTTGTGCATAATGATAACGGTTGGACATTCGATCCGCTTGAGAAACAATCAATGGTGAAAAAACTGAATGATAGTTACAACCATAGACATTCTTTTGCTGTTATGGGCAAACGTTCCAAAGAGATTGTTGCAGAGTTTGCGCCTGACAAAGTGGCCAGTCTAATATATGATACNNCGTTTTATATATCTTATGGATAACAGTTTGATTGTCAGACTGTCGCGTTTATTACCAGACAAGCTTTACCTTTCGCTGAAGTTTTACAAAAACTTCAGGCGATTCCCCAATTGGAAGAATCCTCAGACTTTCAGTGAGAAACTTCAATGGCTGAAACTATATGACCGTAATCCGGAATATACGAAAATGGTTGACAAATATGCTGTTAAGGAATATGTAGCCTCAATTATTGGTGAGAAATATGTTATTCCTACGCTGGGAGTATGGGATAGACCTGAAGACATTGAATGGGAAAAACTTCCCGACCAGTTTGTTCTTAAAACCACTCATGGAGGGGGTAGCAATGGCGTTGTCATTTGCAGAAACAAGGCGGTCTTTGACAAAAAGAAAGCGATTGATAGTATGAATGAAAACTTAAAAACAGACTTGTATGTTGTTTGGAGAGAGTGGCCTTATAAGAACGTTCCTAAACGAATCATAGCAGAGAAGTATATTGAGCCTAGTCCAAACACTAAAGACTTGCCTGATTACAAGTTTTTCTGTTTTGATGGAGTTGTGAAAGGATTATTTGTTGCTACAGAAAGGCAGAACCCGAATGAAGAGGTGAAGTTTGACTTTTTCGATGCCGATTTCAACCACTTACCTTTCCGTCAAGGACATAATCATGCAAAAGTTTACTTGAAAAAGCCGGAGAACTTTGAACTGATGAAGAAGATAGCCGAGTTGTTGTCGAAGGGTATGCCTCATGTTCGAGTCGATCTGTATGATCTTGGTGATAAAGTGCTATTTGGCGAATTGACTTTTTTCCATTTTAGTGGAATGGTACCGTTTGAGCCTGAAGAATGGGATAAGAAATTTGGAAATTATATTCAATTACCAAACAAATGAAAATATTGTACATTCATAATTCTTACAGTGACAAAACCCCGACTGGCGAAGAACATGCTTCGCGTGAGTTGGCCGCGTTGCTTGAGGAACACGGTCACGAGGTGAAGTGGTTCAAGCGTAGCTCTGATGAAATCACGAGTAAGGCAAGAGCCGTTAAGGCTTTTTTTACAGGGATATACAATCCAAGCAGCGCCAAGGCATTGGCAAAGATGTTGGACGACTATCATCCAGATGTGGTGCAGGTGCAGAACCTATACCCCTTTATTTCAACATCCATTTTCAAACCATTGAAAAAACGTGGTATTCCTGTGGTGATGCGCTGCCCCAATTACCGTTTGTTCTGCCCCAACGGCTTGTGTTTGGATGCCCAAGGAAAAGTTTGTGAAAAATGTTGGGGTAAAGGGCATGAATGGTGGTGCGTGAAAGGTAATTGCGAAGGGAGTTTCAGCAAGAGTTTGGGGTATGCTTTACGAAATCGTTATGCTCGCAGATCAGGAAACATAATGAATGGCGTGGATGTCTTCATCGTGCAGTCGGAATTCCAAAAGAAGAAATTCATAGGACAAGGCATCCTTGAACGAAAAATAGGGATACTGCCGGGCATCTCCCCCGATGTCAAGCAGCCCGAAAACGACGTGATGGGCGAATGGGTGAGTTTTGTGGGCAGGGTGAGTGCCGAGAAAGGCATATACGAATTCATTGAGGCCGCCAAACAGAATCCCACAATTCCTTTCAAGGTGGCTGGAAGCCTCGACAAGCAGTTCTCCATACCGAAAGACTTGCCTGCCAATGTGGAGTTTGTGGGCTTCCTGAAAGGTGATACGCTGAACGAATTCTACCTGAACTCGCGTATCATCGTGGTGCCGAGCAAGTGGTACGAGGGTTTCCCGAACGTCATCTTGCGTGGATTTATGCTTGGTAGGCCAGTAATTACCACAAACATAGGGGCCATGCAAAGTATTGTAGAGACAGGCAAGGATGGCATCCTTGTGGCGCCGGGTAGCGCGAACGATCTCTCTAAAGCCATTGCAAGGCTTTATCCAGATATGGAACTATGTAAGCAATATGGTCAGGCGGGGCGCCGCAAGGCGGAGACCCTCTATTCGCGCGAGCGCATTTATGAAGAATTGATGAAGATTTACGAACAAGCGAAGGAAANNTTTGCGATGGATTTACTTAAGAAAGTAATCAACAAGCTATTGATGAAGACAACCGTCTCGCATCTTCCGGCTAATAATAAAACAGTTTATCTTACTTTTGATGATGGGCCAGAGCCTGGAATCACAGAGTTTGTATTGAATGAACTGCAAAAGTATGATTATAAAGCCACGTTTTTTTGTACAGGGGAGAATGTGGAAAAGTATCCTGAATTAATTGAAAGAATTGTAAACGAAGGTCATGCTTTGGGCAATCACACTTTTTCTCATATAAAAGCATACGATCTTGGAGCAAAAGATTTTGTTAAAGATGTTGAAAGAGCCAACGAGGTTATACATACTCACCTATTTAGGCCTCCCAATGGTTGTTTGACATTAGGGGCTTGGCTAAGATTGAGAAGACATTATAAGATAATTTATTGGACAATTGGATCTGGTGATTGGTGCAAGGGAACATTTGACTATGAGACTTCAATGAAATTATTGAAAACGACAAAAGCAGGCGATATCATCCTTTTCCATTTTTCAAATAACCTAGAAGAGGGCACGAGGAGATTATTGCCAGACTATTTTGAATGGATGGGGAAAAACAGATTTATTTCAGAAACAATAAAATTATGATAGAAATAAGAAATAGATTCTATACACAGCGTTTTTTTGCGAGAAAAACAAAACTTAAGGATTTGTTTTTCCCTGTAACTTACACACAATATGAAGGAGATGTCCTGAGTATACCTTTTTTCTATAAAAAGATTCCAGGTGAATCAATAACACTGGACTTAACGCAAGATTTGAATAATCTATGGAAAGGGATGAAAAGTAATACCCGCAATGAAATAAAGAGGGCAGAAAAAGAAGGTTGTATATTTGAATACAATTTTGATTACGAATCATTCGTGCCATTTTATAATGAATTTTGCATAAGCAAGAATCTTAACAGTTCTGTTGATGTTCAAACTTTAGCTAAATATGACAAAACAATCATTACACAAGTTAAACACGATTCAATAATATTAGCAAAACACGCTACTGTGGTTAATAAAGAAGAGGGCTGTGCTTTGTTGTTATACTCTTGTTCAATGAGACTAAAAGACGATGTGGATAGAAAATTGATAGGATGGGGAAATCGTTTTCTCCATTGGAAAGAGTTCGAGTATTTCCAAAGTATTGGTATCTCACGTTATGAATGGAATGGTGTCTGCACAGATCCTGAACAACAGGAAGTCTATAAAATATCTCAGTTCAAAATGGGGTTCGGGGGTGATGTGAAAAACACTATGGGGCTGCGCTCTCCATTGTTTGTGTTAATTAAGAATTTGCAGAAAATGTTACACGATTGAATATATGAGTGTTTTGGTGTCAATTATTATTCCTATTTACAATGCAGCTGCATCTATTAGAAGATGCATAGATTCCGTTTTGTCTCAGAGTAAAGATATAAGGAAGGAAATCATTTTCGTGGATGATGGAAGTACGGATAATTCTGTGGAGGTAATACAATCATACAATAACTCTGATTTCATAGTTATAAG
>LXOW01003398.1_pt1 | contig 16783 bp, 15 predicted proteins | sample 1368591 | NCBI WGS metagenome assembly LXOW01 (sample SAMN04884650, study PRJNA319009) | bovine gut metagenome | isolation source: Cow rumen | host: Bos taurus | place: Italy: Legnaro (PD) | collected 2014-07-09 | reverse complement strand
TCCTCGACACCGACGAGAAGCTGGCGTTCTTCCTGGAAAACGAGATCACAAGCGCCGACGAGATCCATGTATAATATGCCGGAGCGGGGGAGGCTTTCAGCCTCCCCCGCCCGTTTTTTCCGCAAGCTTCAGTTCCGTCAGTTTGTACTGCTGCTCGTTCAGGCCGCACTCGCCGAGCGCCCAGGAGAGGACGCCGAGGCGGAAGGCGTAGACCGTGATCGTCTCGTGGTCGCCGTTGTCGCACTCGATCAGATCGACCGCGAGCCCCGCGCGCAGCAGGTTTTGGATGACCTCCCGCTCGCTCTTGAACTTCCGCTGTTCGAAGAGCTCCAGGCGCGGGCCCGCCTGCGCGAGGCGCGAGAGCTCCTCGCTGTCAAGCAGCAGCTCGGTCTCGCCCCAGTCCTCGCCCGCGTCGAGGCTCAGCAGCGCGCGCACGGGCAGCCCCTCCTCGTCCCAGAGCTGCAGCGCCATGCGCTCGGCGGCGTAGAAGCCGTTGCTCGTGCCGACGAGCACGATCTCATGCGGGATCAGCGCGCAGGCGCGCAGCAGCGATTCCAGATAGTACCAGCAGCTCAGGTTGTGCTCCTCGATGATGTGAAAGCCGCTCTCCCAGGCGAAGAGGCACACCGCGTCCGGCGCGTAGCGCTCCACATACTCGGCTGCGGCGTCGGTGTTGAGCCGGTGCAGCCCGAGATCGGAGCCGCCGGGGAAGTAGAGCAGGGTCTGGGTCTCCGGCCCGGTCTCGTCCGGGATATAGAACAGACCCAGGGAGCCCGTATAGAGCGTGCCCTGTCCGTGCTTGGGGCGGTAGAAGACGCCGAAGGACTCATAATCCCGCCCGCCGACCGGCCCGTCGTACTGGTGGCGCTCGCAGTAGCGCAGCCAGCGCAGGCTGTCGCGATAGTCCCCGAGCGGGCGCAGGAGGGAGGCCGCGTCGCAGAGCTCGCGGCGCAGCAGCAGCTCCCAGGCGCTCTCATAGAGCCGCGCGCGGCAGTCCTCGGCGCGCGCGGCGCTGTCGGCGTAGCCGTGGAGTTCCTCCCAGACCGCCAGCGCCTCGGCGAGAAGCCCGGCCTCGGCCGCCGTCTCCGCCTCGCGGTAGCGCAGCGCGTACAAATCCACGGGCGCGGGGCTCGCCTCCGGCGTCTCCTCCGCCTCCGCCGTCGCCGCGGGCAGAGCCGGGTGCTCCTGCCTCCACCACACCGGCGTGAGCCCGGCGAGCAGCAGCAGGCAGACGGTCAGCACCGTGCGCAGAAAGCGCTCCAGCCGCTTTGTATTCTCCACAGCCTCGCCTCCTTTCCCGACAACTATATACCGCCGAGCGCGCAGCGTCAAGCGCGGACGCGGGAAGAACAAAAAAACCGGCGCGCCGCAGTATCGCGGCGCGCCTTTTTCACTCAAACCGTATCAGCCGCAGACGGCCTCGGCGTCCAGAAAGTCCATGTCATGCGCCTTGGCGTAGGCGGCGACGGGGCTGTCGGCCTCGCCGATGAGCAGCAGCGTCTCGGGCGCGCCGTCAAAGGCGTCGGAGGCGATCTCCGTCACGCTCGCCGGGACGTAGACGGCCAGCAGCGCGCCGCAGTCCGCGAAGACGCGGCTGCCCAGCGTCGTCAGACCCTCGTTCAGCATCACATAGCGGAAATCCGTACCGGCGAGCGCCCCGTCCTCGAGCACCGTCAGCTCCTCGGGCGTGACGCAGTCAGGCGCATCGGGGATGAAGCGGACGGCCCAGAGCATGAGGTCGCCGCGCACCTCGAGCTCGTCGCCGGGCTGGAGCGTGGGCTGGCCGTGCCAGGTATCCGTCCAGCCGAGGAAGACGCAGCCCTCGTACTCGGGCGCGTCGGGGAGCGTGACGCTGTGGGACAGCGCGGGCTCCTCGGCGTCATAGCGGAAGGCCTCGAAGGCGATCAGATCGCCGTCCTCTTCATAATAGCACACGAAGGTGTGCTTCCACACGGCGAGCAGCTCGGTATCCCGGTCGTTCGGCAGCAGAGCCTTTTTGTTGTTCACGGTCGAGATCGTGCGCGTCGGGTAGGCCCTGCCGTCCTGATCGAGCCAGGCGGCGAAGGCGTTCAGCTCCTCGTCCTCGCCGGGCTCAATGCCGTCGGGGAAGGGCTTCGCGGCGGGCTGGGTGTTCGGCGTGGCGGGGTGCCCCGTTGGCGCGCCGGAGGCGTTGGCGCTCGCGTCCGCGCCGTAGTTGTAGTACATCGGGTAGTTGACCGCGTTGGCGTAGTCCTCCAAGCCGGTCGGATCGAGGCTCACGACGATGGGCTCATACTGCCAGACCGCGTAGACCGTGAGATCGTAGGCCTTGAGGCTCTCGGCGGGCAGCACCGAACCTGGCGCGCAGACCGTGTCGATCGGCTTCTTGCCGTAATCGACGTCCGTCATGTGGGCGTTATAGTTGGATGTCAGGATAACCGCCCAGCCGAGCAGCGTGCGGTGCGCCTTCGAGACCGCGCCGCTCTCGGGCAGCGTGATCTCGGGCTTGTCGCTCATCGTGTAGTACAGCGTCTCGGGCAGCTCGCCCTCGCCGCCGTTGAGGTTGAAGCTCAGGGCGTAGTGCCTGTCGCCCCAGACCGCGTAGAGCGTGACGTCCTCCTCGGCGTAGTAGTAGACATAGTTGCTCTTGCCGAAGCTGAGGCGCGCAAGCCCCTCGTCGGGCTCTGCGGCCTCGGGGTTCGTGGAGAAGCCGAGCAGATCGTAGCCCTCGCGGCGCAGGTTGGAGCCGATCAGCAGGTAAGAGTAGACGCCGCTCTTCTGCACGACGCCGGTCGCGGCCTCGCCGCTGCCGTCGTTCTTCATGACCGTGATCGTCGGCGCCTCGCCGTAGATCGCGTAGAGCGTCACATCGCCCGCCATTTCGACGGTGTTGGGGCCGGAAAGGGGCGCTTCCGCGCCGTTTGCGTAGCGCGGGAAGGCGGCCTCGGCGGGCGCGGCGTCGGGCGCGTAGTCCCAGCCGACGAACTGCCAGTTCCCGTCGTCGTGCAGCACCGTGGCCTGCGTGCCGAAGTACTCATAATAGAAGTCCAGGCTGTCGGCCGAGCCCGCGGGCATCGTGATATCGGGGATCTCGCGCGCCCCGTCGTCGTGCTCGCTGCCGCGGTCGAAGTGCAGCGTCCAGGCGTCGACCCAGGAGGCAGTGAGGGTGATATCCCCCTTGAGCGGCGCGTCGAGATCGTAGGGCTCGCCGTCGAGCGTCCAGCCGCAGAAGTGCTTGCCCGCGAACACCGGGGTGGGCAGCTCGCCGCGCAGCGTCATCCTGGTGCAGAAATCGAGCGTGACCTCGCTCTCGCCGTCGATCGTGCCGCCCGCGCAGTCGAGCGTCACGGTGCAGGGCTCGCCCCACTCGGCGACCAGATAGATGTTCTGCGTGACCGGGCTGTCCCAGTCGTATTCCACGCCGTCGCGGTACCAGCCGAGAAACCAGTTGTCCCTGTTCTCGGGCTCGTGGTCGGGGCAGACGGCGGCCTCGCCGTCCTTCACGAGCATAAAGGGGAACTCGCTGTCGTCGCCGCCGTTGGTGTCAAAGAAGATGAAGTGCCAGCCCGCGAGCGCGGTGGTCACGTCGATGCAGAGCTGCCCCTGCTCGCTCTCGAAGCCGAGCACGCCGTCTTCCTCCCAGCTCTCGCCGTTTTCCAGCGCGTCGCACAGCGCGGGGATCTCGCTCACGTCGAGCGTGCTCAGAGAGGGGTTGCCCGTCGTGTACAGCGCGGTCAGCGCGGTGTTCGCGCTCACGTCAAGCGAGGAGAGCAGGTTGTCGCTGCAGTCGAGGTACTCCAGGAAGGGGAAGAGCTCGACGCCCGCGAGGCTCCGGATGCTCAGCCCCGCGCAGTCGATCGACGTGACCTGCGATACGTTCGCGGCATAGGAGACCAGGCCGACGGGCTCGCCGTAGGCTTTGATCAGGTAACTGCGGAAATTGCTGTCGGGGAAGTTCGAGGAATTGAGCACGACCTGCTCCTCGTCGATGATCGGGATGATCGTCGGCAGGGGGAAGATGATGCCGCCGGGATTGTCGCCGAGGCCGCTCGCCGCGGCGGGCAGCGCCAGCGCGCTCAGCAGCGCCAGCGTGAGGATCAGAGCCAAAACATGCTTGCGTTTCATGGTGGTTTCTCCTTCGTACCACGCAGATCACTGTGAAAGCTGCGCTTCACAGTATTTATAATTGATTCAAGCGCCCGTTCCTCGCCCCTGACGGGGCAAGCGGAACGGATGCGCAAAAAACCCCATGCGGTGCAGCTTTCATGCGTCGCGGCAAGGCTTTCGTCGCATGGGGATTTATACTGCGATTCTTGTGCGGCAGTGTCAGAGCCCGGCCGCGGCGCGCAGGGCTTCCACCCTGTCGGTGCTTTCCCAGCGCACGCCGAGATCCTCGCGCCCCATGTGGCCGTAGGCGGCGAGGGGGCGGTAGATCGGGCGGCGCAGCTCGAGCTCGCGGATGATGGCCGCCGGGCGGAAGTCAAAGACCTCGCGCACGGCCTTCGAGAGCGCCTCCTCGGAGACGAGGCCGGTGCCGAAGGTCTCGACCAGCACGGACACGGGCTCGGCTACGCCGATGGCGTAGGCCAGCTCGATCTGGCAGCGCTTCGCGAGGCCCGCCGCGACGACGTTCTTCGCCGCCCAGCGCGCGGCGTAGGCCGCCGAGCGGTCGACCTTCGTCGGGTCCTTGCCGGAGAAGGCGCCGCCGCCGTGCGGCGCGGAGCCGCCGTAGGTGTCGACGATGATCTTGCGCCCGGTGAGGCCGGAGTCGCCCTGCGGGCCGCCGATGACGAAGCGGCCGGTGGGGTTGATGAAATACTTCGTGTTCTCATCGAGCAGATCCGCCGGGATGGTCGGATAGACGACGAGCTCGAGCATATCGCACCGGATCTGCTCGAGCGTGGCCTCGGGCGCGTGCTGCGTCGAGAGCACCACCGTGTCGATGCGCACGGGGCGGCGCTGCTCGTCGTACTCGACCGTGACCTGGGTCTTGCCGTCGGGGCGCAGGTAGTCGACGAGGCCCTCCTTGCGGACTTCGGTCAGGCGCTTGGCGAGCTTGTGGCTCAGCGAGATCGCGAGCGGCATGAGCTCGGGCGTCTCGTCGCAGGCGTAGCCGAACATCATGCCCTGGTCGCCCGCGCCGCCGACCTCGTCGTTGGTGCCGAGGGCGATGTCGCCGGACTGCTCGTCGATGTTCACGATGATGCCGCAGGTCTCGCAGTCGAAGCCGTACTTGGCGCGGTCATAGCCGATGTCGCGGATGACGCCGCGGGCGATCTTCTGGATGTCCACATAGCAGCTCGTGCTGATCTCGCCCATGATGTGCACGAGGCCGGTGGAGACCGTGGTCTCGCAGGCGACGCGGCCGTTGGGGTCCTCGGCGAGGATCGCGTCGAGCACCGCGTCGGAGATCTGGTCGCAGATCTTGTCGGGATGCCCTTCGGTGACGGATTCAGAGGTAAAAAAGGTGTGCATAGGTTCTCCTTCGCAGATTATTGCTTCTTTTCGTGTTTGTTTCTCGGTCTGGCCGCGGCGAAGGCCAGGCACAGCGCCGTGCCGAGGATCGCCGTCGTCACCATGTTGCTCAGCCCCGCGGCGAGCCCCTGCGTGAAGGCGAAGCGCACCCGATCCTCGCCGAAGAGGATATCGAGCAGCGGCGCGACGAGCCCCCAGGCGACCGCGTGGCCGACGATCTGCCAGGTGTTGAAGATCAGTATGTCGTTCTGGCTGAACACGCCCTCGCTGAGGCGCAGCTTCCTCGCGGCGAGGCCGCTCACGACGCCGAAGCAGCCCGAGGCGAGCACCCAGCTCCAATAGATTCCGAAGCCGGCGTGCCAGTCGATCAGCGCGTGGCCGAGCAGCCCGGTCAGCGCCCCGGCGACGGGGCCGAAGAGCGCGGCGAGGAAGGCGAGCAGACCGTATTGCAGACAGATGTTGGTGTCGGGCACGGGGCTTTCGAGCGAGACGAAGCCCCCCAGGACGAAGAACAGCGCCGCCCCGACGACGACGGCTGCTGCTGTGACAAGCGGCGTTTTTTTCACACGGCATGGCTCCTTTCACGGTTCGCTGGCGGAGTTGAGGGCGGCAGCTCGGCCTTTGAAGGGGCTGAATAGAGAGAAAAAACGCCCTGCCCGCGGCAGGACGCTCCAAAAAGCTTTGCCTCATCTCGCGTCTCACCGCCGGATTTGGCACCTTATTGTATATCAGTATATCAACAGGTTGCCGGGCTTCACAGGGCCGTTCCCTCCGCCGCTCTTGATAAGGTGTTCAATTGTATACAATAGTATAGCAGAGTTTTCGCCCTTGTCAAGAAAAATGTCGAGGCCGGGCGCGGCTTACGCATGAACGTATGTAACAGTTTAGCCCACAGGGGCGACCTTGCGGTCGCCCCTGTGGCAGAACAGGGATATTTGGCCGGGCGACCGCAAGGGCGAAGCGAAGCGGAGGGCGCCCCTATACCCATAGCTTCGTTCATGCGTTTGCCGCGCGAGGCCGCCCGCGGTCGTTTTACGCGATCTTCAGCGACTCCCAGAGCGTGTGCATGTAGCTGAGCATATCGGCGCTGAGATTGCGGTAGGCGTACTCGTTATAGAGCGCGGTGAAGTCCCCGAGCTCGGGATAGAGGATCGCCATGGCCTCCTCGCCGAGCTCCTCGGCGTAGTCCGCGTTCTCATAGACGAGGGAGTTGGGCGAGGCGTAGTAGATATACTCGGCGTTGGCGATGGCCGGCTCCTCGGAGAGCATGTAGTTGATGAAGATCTCCGCGAGCTCCTTGTGCTGGCAGCAGTGGGGATGCACATGGCGTCGACGAAGTAGTTGGTGCGCTCGGGGTAGTAGAAGCGCAGATCCACGCTCTCGGCCTGGGCGTCGAGCATCGTGAAGTAGTCGCCCGCGTAGTAGGCGCCGATGGCGGCCTCGCCGGACTCCATCATGTTGTAGATCTCGTCCATGACATAGCTCTTGACCAGCGGGGCCTGCTTCTTGAGCTCGGCCAGCGCCTGATCCCAGTCGGCGGTGTCGGTGCTGTTCACGTCGAGGCCGAGCTTGTACTGCGCGGTGCCGAAGGCGTCGCGGGAGTTGTTGAACTGGAGGATGTTGCCGGCGTACTTCTCGTTCCACAGCAGATCCCAGTCGCCCGCGTCGGCCTCGTCCACGACGTTGGCGTTGTAGATCACGCCGATCACGCCGTAGGTGTAGGGCACGGAGTAGAGGTTGTCCGGGTCATAGTACAGGCCGCGGAAGCTCTCGCCGATGTACTGATAGTTCGGGATGTTGTCGAAGTTCAGCGGCAGCAGCATGTCCTCCTGGATCATGCGCGCGATCATGTAGTCCGAGGGGATGACCACGTCGTAGCTGACGGCGCCGGAGGAGAGCTTGGCGTACATGTCCTCGTTGCTGGCATAGGTGTCGTAGTTGACCTTGAGCTTCTGCTTGTAGGTCGCCTCGTACCACTTCTCAAACTCGCGGATGGTGTCGAAGGAGCCCTCCGAGCCGTCGGAGATATATTCGCCCCAGTTGTAGACGTTCAGGGTCAGGGCCTCGGACTTGCCGCAGCCGGTGAGACACACGGCGCAGAGCAGAACGGCGCAGAGCAGCAGAGCGGTGAGTTTTTTCATGGGAACCTCCTTGTGGATAATGAAAAAATAAAAATGAAAAATGAAAAATTGCGGTGTCGCTGCGCGACGGATCGGAATCACGAGGGGGCGGCTCCCCTGCGTAAGGGGAGCTGTCAGCTATGCTGACTGAGGGGTCGCGTGTCGGCCGTCAACATACCCCTCCGGCGCTGCGCGCCACCTCCCCTAACGTTTCACGTCAGGGGAGGCTCTGCAACGCGCTTTTCACGCCACAGCCTTCTTTTTCTTCTTTTTCGCCTTCCTCACGTTCTGCGCCGTCTCCTGATCGGTGAGGTTGGAGATCAGCAGCAGGGCGAGGATGACGAAGAAGATGATCGTCGCGAGGGCGTACATCTTGGGGGTGACGGTCTTTTTCGTCATGTTGTAGATGCGGATCGGCAGGGTCTGGAAGCCGTTGCCCGCCGTGAAATAGCTGATGACGAAGTCGTCGAGCGAGAGGGTGAAGGCCATGATGAGCCCGGTCAGCACGCCTGGGAGGATCTCCGGCAGCTCGACCTTCCAGAAGGCCCTGAGGGGCGTACAGCCGAGATCCATCGCGGCCTCGGGCAGCGCCTTGTCCATCTGCTGGAGCTTCGGCAGCACCTGCAAAATGACGTAGGGCAGGGAGAAGGTGATGTGCGCGATCAGCATCGTCGCGAAGTTCAGGCTCGTGGCCGCGCCGAAGAGCCGCCCGACGAAGACGAACATCAGCATCAGCGAGATACCGGTGATGATATCGGGGTTGATCATCGGGATATTGGTCACGGTGTCGAGCGCGGCGCGCAGATAGCGGTTGCGGAGCCGGTAGATGCCGACCGAGGCGGCGGTGCCCATGAGCGTTGCGAGCAGGGAGGAGGAGACGGCGAGCAGGAGGGTATTCCGCACGGCCTTGAGCGTCTCCGCGTCGCGGAAGAGCTCGCGGTACCAGTAGAGCGTGAAGCCCGAGAAGACCGAGAGCGATTTGCTCGTGTTGAAGGAAAAGACGAGGAGGATCAAAATCGGCGCGAAGAGGAAGAGCAGCACGAGGCCGGTATAGACTTTGGCGGCAGGTTTCATGTCTCTCCCCTCCTCTCAGGCCATCGCCTTTTTGTTGGCGCTGCGCTGCATGAAGGCCATCGCGGCCAGCAGCACGACCATCAGGATAAAGGCGATCGCGGCGGCGAAGTGCAGGTTGTTCGCGGCGTACTGGCCCTCGATCGCGTCGCCGATCAGGTAGAACTTGCCGTTGCCGAGCTTCTGCGAGATGTAGAAGGTGGAGATCGAGGGGATCAGCACCATCGTGACGCCGGAGATCACGCCGGGCAGACTCAGCGGCCAGATCACGCGGCGCAGCACGCCGAAGCCGTTGCAGCCGAGGTCGCGCGCGGCCTCGAGCAGCTTCACGTCCATCTTCGCCATGATCGAGTAGATCGGCAGGATCATATACGGGAAGTAGTCGTAGACCATGCCGATGACGACGGCGCTCTCCGTGCCGATGATGTGTACGGTCGGGATGTGCAGCAGCGACAGGGCGGAGTTGAGGATGCCCGTATCCTGCAAAATCGTCATCCAGGCGTAGGTGCGGATCAGAAAGTTCATCCACATCGGGATCATGATGAGCGTGATCATGACCTTCTGTGTGCGGGGCGAGGAGCGGGCGATGATGTAGGCCGCGGGGTAGCCCATCAGCAGGCAGATCAGGGTCGAGATCACGGCGAGCTTGAGCGAGCGGCCGAAGATCAGCAGATAGGTGTAGACCTCGCGCAGCTCCCCGTTCTCGTCGGCGATCTGGGAGGTCGCGGTGAAGAAGCGCGCGATATTCGCGGTGGTGAAGTGGAAATCGTTGTCGGTGAAGGCGTAGTAGGCCACGAACAAAAGCGGCACGACGATGAACAGCAGCGCCCAGGCCGAGTAGGGCCCGAGGCAGAGCCGTTCGATCCGGCTCGCGCGCCGCCGGACGGCGTTGCGCGTATTCATGCTTCGCTCTCGCTTTCCGCCGCGCCGAGCTCCCCGAGCTCGCCCAGCTCCTCGAGCTGCTCCTCCTCGAGCTCGCCGATCTCGTCGAGCTCCATCGAGAAGGAGGAGTAGTCGCCGAACATGCCGGAATATTCGGACTTCTTCATGATGTGGATCGCGTCGGGGTCGATCTTGAGGCCGATGTGCTCGTCCACGTCCACAAAGTCCGTGGTCTGGATCATCCACTTGAAGCCGTCGATGTCCACGATGATCTCATAGTGCACGCCGAGGAAGGTCACGGAGGTGACGACGCCGCGGAGCATCCCCTGCTCCTCGGGCACGATGTCCACGTCCTCGGGGCGCACGACCACGTCCACCTTCTGCCCGCGCTCGAAGCCCGTGTCCACGCACTCGAACTCGTGCCCGGCGAACTTGACCCGCCGGTCGCGGAGCATCACGCCGTCGAGGATGTTGCTCTCGCCGATGAAGTCGGCGACGAAGGCGTTTTCCGGCTCGTTGTAGATATCCGGCGGGGTGCCGATCTGCTGGATGCGCCCCTCGGACATGACCACGACCGTGTCCGACATGGTCAGCGCCTCCTCCTGATCGTGGGTGACGAAAACGAAGGTGATGCCGGTGGCCTTCTGGATCTTTTTGAGCTCCTGCTGCATATCCTTGCGGAGCTTCAGGTCGAGCGCGGCGAGCGGCTCGTCGAGCAGCAGCACCTTCGGGTTCGAGACCAGGGCGCGGGCGATCGCGACGCGCTGCTGCTGGCCGCCGGAGAGGCTCGCGACGCTGCGCTTTTCAAAGCCGGTGAGCGCGACGAGGCGCAGCATCTCGGTGACGCGGCTCTCGATCTCCGCCTTCGGCACGCGCTTTTCGCGCAGCGGGAACGCGACGTTCTCAAACACGTTCAGGTGGGGGAAGAGCGCGTAGCGCTGGAAGACGGTGTTCACGTTGCGCTTGTAGGGCGGCACGTCGTTGATGCGCTCGCCCATGAAGACGATCTCGCCCTTGTCGGCGCTCTCGAAGCCGCCGATCAGCCGCAGGGTCGTTGTCTTGCCGCAGCCGGAGGGGCCGAGCAGGGTCAGAAACTCGTTGTCGTAGATATCCAGCGAGATATTGTCCAGCACGACCTGCCCGTCGAAGGACTTGGTCACGTTCCTGAGCTCAATGATCTTCTTCATACGCGCCTCCAAGACAGAAAAAACGACGTGTGCCGATACACACGTCGCTTGTAATTGCAGCCGCTCTGCCCCGCGAGGGGCGCGGAGGGGCTATGCCGCCCCAGACTGTCTTTTGAATGGATCAAGAGTTTATAGCAAAGAACTTTTACTTACTCTTATTGACCATTTTACAAGTTTGTGTGCCGTAAAGCACCGGTTTATAGTAACCAACTTAACTTATAAAACTTGCGCTTTTAACGCAATCAATAAGGCAACAGAAGTTGCCGCCGCACCTTGCGGAACTCGGCATTCGACCCGGCTGTCCGTGTGGCCTTGGCCCCGAAGGGCGGTCGTTATCTTGCTTCGGATAAACCCTATCCAATTGAGACGGCTCATTTTAGCAGTTTTTCCTAGCTATGTCAACCGCCTTTTCGCACAAATTCGGGGGGATTTCCGCCGTGAGCTTCGTTCAAAAGACTGCCCTCCACGGCTTACGCATGAACGACAATGTGCCCGTAGGGGTCGGCGTCCTCGACGACCCGCCGCCGGAACGTCGGTCATACACCGTAGGGGGCGATCCCCTGATCGCCCCGCACTTCGTCTGGGGATCGAACTCTGCGGGTCATGCAAGGCTGATGAAAGAGCTAATACGCACATTTTTATATAACATAATTAGACTGGTTTTGCTTGGACTCTATCAAGACATTTATCAAATCTCAGGTATGCAGGATGATAAATAGAAACAATACATGGTTTGGCACTGTTTGATAGTGCTAATTCCTTCTGACCATCTGGCGTCTGCGTGATGAAATCATGGTAGACAGAGGAAAAGATGCCCCCGCAGCCACAGAGAAAAATGATATTTGGTGATAATAATTCAATCTCTTTCAGAATGAAGTTTTGATATTCCTTAACATAAGTCTTTAGTCTTTTCGCTCTGGTATAACCAGCACCACCGCGTTTGTTAAGGTTCATATACCCGATTGGAGCAGAGGCTTCCCGTTGTGGATCATAACGGTCTAAAACAGCTTTAAAGTTCTTTGTATATTTATTGCGTGTGGGGTGCGATGGTTGGTCATTGAACCAAAATGGATGTATTGCCCCATCCTGTTGGAGCTTTTCAAGTCCAATGTTCGATTCTTTTAAGACAAACAATACATCAGCCTTTTCAGTGCCATCGTACTTGCCATCCAGACTGCTGACGCCATCAATGCAAAATGATGATTTGAAGCCTTCGACTGCGCCAGCCTCAATTCCCTTTGGGAAGGTAGCTTCCCAATTGAGATCAGCTTCATGCGCTTCCCACCACAGTTGAAACAGCTCGCTTAATGTCTGGACATTCTTTACTTGAGTCTCGATACTCTCAAAGGTCATTGTTACCCTCTCCTTCTCAACAATGATAGCTGTCAGTTCAATAGTCACTGCGCGACAGCCCCCCTTGCTCGGAGAGCAAGGGGAGCCACTGTTGTGCGGGCCGATGAGGGCATCGGCCCCTACGGAAACGCATCTCTCAGAGGTCGATACGCTCAAAATGCCTGCACGCCCTCTTGTACGAGACCGCGGTCATCAGCGCGCAGGCCGCGATCCCGAGTGCGAGCAGCAGGAGCTGGCGGGGAAGCTCCTCCGTCCCGAAGGCGTTGAGCCAGCCGAGACCGGGAACATAGTGCAGCGCCTCGGCGAGAAAGACGCAGAGAAACGCGGCTATAGTATAGATCACAAAGGGTTTGCCGAACTTGTAGGCCGTCTTGAAAAAGCCGCCGACGAAAACCCAGTTGAAGAGCCCGAAGATCAAAAAGGCGCAGCCCAGGGCGAAGAGGTTGGCGTTCATCAGCGCGTTCTGGCGGTAGGGCAGCGCGTCGACGAGCACGGTCATCCGGCAGAGCACCGCGAGCGCCATGAAAAGCAGCGAGCAGAGCTCGACGGCGCAGACGAAGAGGTATTTGCCCGTCACCACGTCCCTTTTCGCGATCGGGAGCAGGGCGGAGAAGACGATATCGTTGGCCTCGCGGGCGTTCTGGAAGCTCTGGAACAGCCCGAGCGTCACGAAGAACACGCCGCAGAGCACGGGATAGCCGGGCAGGAGGAACATGAGCCCGAAGGGGATGAACAGAAACGAGAGAATGTGCGCACTGAGCCTCAGTTCCTTGCGCAGGATGTTACGCATGAGTCTTGCCCCCTTCCAGCCGAAGCATGGCGTCCTCGAGGGTCTCCCCCGCCTCGGCGCAGCGTTCCATAAAGCCCTCCTTGGGCAGGGCCGCGACGATCCGCCCGCGGGAGATGTACACGATGTCGTCGGCGCACTTCTCGATATCGGAGATGATGTGCGTCGAGAAGAAGACCGCGACGCCGTCCTTCTTGAGCTCGGTGAAGATATCCAGCAGCTCGTTGCGCGAGAAGGGGTCGAGGCCGCTGGTCGGCTCGTCGAGGATCAGCACCTCGGCGCGGTGGGAGAGCGCGAGCAGCAGATTCACCTTCACCTTCATGCCCTCGGAGAGCTCCACCGGCGTCTTTGTCTCGTCGAGCGCGAAGAGCGCGAGATATTTCCGGTAGGCCGCCTCGTCCCAGGCGTCGTAGAAGCCCTTGACGACCTGCACGATATCGCGGATCTTTTTGCGCGGGTACCAGTTGACCGTCCCGGTCGAGTAGCCGATGCGCTTTTTGATCTCCATCTCGCTGCCCGCGAGCGGCAGGCCGAAGTAGGCGACCGAGCCGCTGTCCGGGTGGATCAGGTTCAGCATGGCCTTGATCGTCGTGGTCTTGCCCGCGCCGTTGCGGCCGATAAAGCCTGTGATCCGCCCCCTCTCCACGCCGAAGGACACGCCCCGCAGCGTGAACGAGGGGTAGGTTTTCACAAGGTTTTGTACTTCAACAACACTCATAGAAGCCTCCATAAGCCTGAAAATGTATGTTTGTCCGTGTGTAGGGGAGGGGCTTGCCCCTCCGCCGACCTTGTACCGTATCCACGGGAGTGGCAAGCCCCTCCCCTACGGCTGTATTTCTATCGTTTTTCCCTCGCGCCCCGCAGCAGCACGAACGCCGCGAGCAGCAGCAGCGGCAACCCGCCGATCAGGGCGTTCGGCAGGGGGCCGAGCAGCGGGCGGACGCCCTCGGCTGTCGTCAGCAGCAGCGGCGTCGCCGCCGTCGCGTTGAACGCGCCGTGCGCGAGCGCGGGGATCCAGATGCAGCCCGTCTTCTCGTATACGAGGTCGATGAGCGTCCCGAGCCCGACGCAGATCAGGCAGAAGAGCAGCAGCCCGGTCACGGGCGCGCCGAAATAGACCGTGCCATACTCGTAGCCCGCGAGCAGCATGATCGGCCAGTGCCACGCGCCCCAGATCGCGCCGCCGAGGACGCGACCCCTGACTGTGCCGAAGCGCGCCTTGAGCCGGGGGTACAGCGTACCCCGCCAGCCGACCTCCTCGCCGAGCGAGGGGATCACGTTTATAAGCGGCGCGTAGAGCAGCGCCCCGCCGTAATTGAGCGCGGCGTAGGTCTCCGGACTCACGCCCTTTTCCGCGAGCTGCGAGAGCGCCTCCTCGCCGAGCGCCGCGCGCAGCGCGTCCGCGCCGCCGAAGGCCGCCGGGAAGAAGAGAAAATACAGCGCCGCGCCGAGCGCGGTGAGCACGGCGGGCCCAAACCAGGCCGCGAACACCCATCTCCATTTCCCCTTGAACGCAGGCTTCCAGCCCATGTCCCGAAGCGGGATGCGCGCGAACAGCGCCGCCAGCAGCGGCGCGAACATCGAGAGCGTCAGCAGGAGGCTGTACGCCGTCACGTTCCCCTGCCCGTAAACCCAGGCCGCGAGGCCCTGAACCGGCCAAGCAAGGCCGAAGGCAAAGAGGAGATAGGTACGCAGGGATTTGTCGTTCATTTGAATGCTCCTATTATCTACCGTAGGGGCGACCCTTGTGGTCGCCCGGCGCAGAAAGCTTATGCCCTGTACAGTCTACAGCGAATGTGTGGCCCGAATGCGGGCGACCGCAAGGGTCGCCCCTACTCTGTTTCCTTAGATGCGGTCACGTTCTCACCATCCGCACCATGCCGATCACGAGCGTGAGGCCGAGGGCGGCGGAGAAGCCGGGGAGGAACCATGCGCCGAGACCCGTGCCGCGCGCGGTGCAGAGCATCAGCCAACTGAACAGCGCCGCCATTTCCACGCGCATGAGCGCGAGCATATCCGCCGCGGCCTGGAGCTGGCGCGGGCTCTGGGGCTTTGCGCCCAGCATACTCACGCGGATGGCCGGGCGGCCGGGCGTGTTCCAGGTCTGGGGGAAGAAGCTCACGACGGCGAGGACGGCGTACATGACCCAGGACAGCACGAGCAGCCCGAGCAGCGAGCCCTTGCCGCTCCAGTCTGTGGGATTGCCCAGAAAATCGTAGTGCAGCGCGACCTCGTCGGGGATCTCCCGCCAGCGCAGGGCGACGAAGAGCGTCGCGCCCAGCAACAGCAGGAAGCCGAGGCCGGTCATGATGTGATACCAGAGCTTTTGCCGCATAAGAATCACTCCTAATCCTGTGTCATTCTGAGGAGCGTCAGCGACGAAGAATCTTTGGCGATAAAGACCCTTCGACTCGCTGCGCTCGCTCAGGGTGACATAGCGTTCTTGTGTCATTCTGAGGAGCGTCAGCGACGAAGAATCTTTTAGATCCTTCACTCCGCTGCGCTGCGTTCAGGATGACATATCAGCTCTATTATACATCCAGCTCCGGGGCTTCGTCCAGCGTTTCGGAGACATATTTGCCGTTTTTTTTCCGCTGCTTGACGCACTCGGTGAGCAGGTATTCGATCTGCCCGTTCAGGGAACGGAAATCGTCCTCCGCCCAGCGCGCGAGCGCGTCATAGAGCTTGGGGGACAGGCGCAGCGGCACCTGTTTCTTCGCTTCGGCCATTTTAATACAGGCTCCCCGAGTTCACGACCGGCTGGGCGTCGCGGTTGCCGCAGAGCACCACGAGCAGGTTCGAGACCATCGCGGCCTTGCGCTCCTCGTCGAGCTCGACCGTGTGGTTCTCGCTCAGGCGCTCGAGCGCCATCTCCACCATGCCGACCGCGCCGTCCACGATCATCTTGCGCGCGTCGATGATGGCGCTGGCCTGCTGGCGCTGCAGCATGACCGCCGCGATCTCCGGCGCGTAGGCGAGGTAGGTGATGCGGGCCTCGACGATCTCGATGCCGGCCTTGTCGACCTTCTGCTGGATCTCGTCCCGGATGCGCTGGGCCACCGTGTCGCTCGAGCCGCGCAGGCTCCCCTCGTCGGCCACGCCGTCGCCGGTCGTGTCCACGCCGGGGGCCACGTCGTAGGGATAGAGGCGCACGATGTTGCGCAGGGCGCTGTCGCACTGCAGGGAGAGGTACTCCTTGTAGTTGTCCACGTTGAAGACGGCCTTGGCCGTGTCGGTCACGCGCCAGATGACCGCGATGCCGATCTCGACGGGGTTGCCGAGGCAGTCGTTGATCTTCTGGCGGGAGTTGGAGAGCGTCATGACCTTGAGGGAGATCTTCTTGCTGCTCAGCTCCGCGGCCGCAGCGGCGTCGGCGTTCTTGCCGAGGGCGACGGCGTTGAGAAGGGCGGCGCTGCTGCCGCCGTCCACGTCGCCGGACTGGTTGAGCTTGGTCTTGGCCGCGGGGTTCACCGCGACGCAGAAGGGATTGACGAAATAGAAGCCCTCCTCCTTGAGCGTGCCGACGTACTTGCCGAAGAGCGTCAGCACCAGGGCCTCCTGGGGCTTGAGCACCTTGAGGCCGAGGAAGGGCAGCCAGCCGACCAGCAGCCAGAGGACGCCGAGGACCATCGGCACGATGAAGACGTTGTGCCCGTCGTCGAGCATGACGCCGCTGAAAATCACCACCGGCAGCGCCGCGAGATACAGCAGCGAGAAGAGCAGCAGCATGGCCATCCCGTTTTTCTTGTTGTTCAGAACCTTTTCCGTCATGGGAAAAACCTCCTTCTTTATGATATCAAAATAATATCACATTGATGTGCGTTTGTCAAGGGGAACCGAGGGGGGACACACGGCTTGCGCATGAACGACGATGCGGGCGCAGGGGCGCTGAACTTGGCGCCCGTCGCCGGAACGTGTATGCACGCCCG
>LXOW01159578.1_pt1 | contig 16794 bp, 6 predicted proteins | sample 1368591 | NCBI WGS metagenome assembly LXOW01 (sample SAMN04884650, study PRJNA319009) | bovine gut metagenome | isolation source: Cow rumen | host: Bos taurus | place: Italy: Legnaro (PD) | collected 2014-07-09 | reverse complement strand
GTTCTGGAACGACGAGTGGGCGTCCGGGTCGGAAAGCAGCAAGCCTGAGGAGAACATGTGGATGAAGCGGAAGCTGGCCACGCCGATGAGCGCGGGCAAGGTGTTCGTGGCATTCCAGATGAACTTCCAGAACAGGGGCTCCGGGAAATACATTCTGGTGACGCTGACGGGCGGGCCGAATTTCGACCAGGAGATCGTGGGCTTCGGGATGACGGGGGACAACTGGGACGGGGATTCGTCGGGCAACCGCTATGCGTCGATGACGATTCCGTCGTCGGTGACAGGCAATACAACCTGGAACACCAAGGGAAGCGGTTACGGTCTGGCTCCGGGGCGCGGCGAGGACTATGTGATCGTTGGCGAGCTGGACCTGTCGGAGAAGAAGACTCGGCTGTGGGCGTTCTACAAGACAGCGGCGATTCCGCAGGAATACGACACGGCCCTGGGGAGCAAGATCGCGGAGTTCGAATGCCCGGGGCTGGCGGGGAAGACGGTGACGGGCGTGAAGATTGGGATGGGGAGTCCGGCGGGGTCGTGGCTGGGTCAGGCGTATCTCGACGAGCTGCGGCTGGGGTCGTCGTGGGACGAGACGCTGCTGTTCAACAAGCCGGAGGTGTTGCAGTACGCCTACGGGGTGACGAACGGGACGGACGGGCAGGGACACACGCTCTACAAGATCAGCGACGGGCAACTGGCGGGGCACGATCCGGTGAACATGAGCTTCCTGCTCTACCACCGGTCGGGCATCGAGTCGGCCAACATGCGGGTGCTGGATCCGTTCGCGGACGGGAATGCGTCGGAGGCGGCGAAGACGCTGGTGGGGTGGCAGGCGCTGTCGGCCGGGAGCGGATCGACCCGCTGGGGCGCGACGTCGACGTGGACGACGAACAGCAGCGACAAGCGGGACCACATCAACCTGGCGTCGAACTACACGGTGCAGGTGAAGATGACGGCGACGGGCGGGAAGACGAACCTGGTGTCGAGCGCGGTGGAAGGCGGAGGGGCCGTGGCGACGGACCTGTTCATCGGTGAATACGGTGAAGGGGAGGGCTACGACAAGTACATCGAGCTGTACAACGGGCTGGAGGAGGACATCGACCTGCGGAACTACTACCTGGCGCGCATGTCGCCGGAGAGAACCCAGACCGTGGCGTTCGCTTCGATGACCAACTACACCGCCCAGGGCAAGTTCTTCAAGTGTTCCAGGGTCACGTCGTCGTCCGACACGAACGTGTGCATCCTGCCGAAGCATTCGACGGTGGTATTGCTGAACTTCCAGGGCGGATCGAACAAGGCGCGGATGGGGGATGTGCTGACCGGCAAGGGCTATCGTTGGATCATGATGACGAACGACGTCCTGGACGCGGGCGGCGACGTGCCGATCCTCCTTTTCAAGAAGGACGTGTTCGAAGGGGCGGACGAGAGCGGAAGAAACGCGAACAGCCCGACGAACAAGCCGTGGCTGGACGCGTGCGGCTATTCGAAGGGGGTGACGGAGCGCTACATCATGAGCCGCAAGGTGGAATCGGAGGTGCTGCCGCGGTCGTATCCGCTGCTGATCGAGCACGACGAATGGGACCACCGGCGTTGGGGGTTCGATTCCTCGGACTTCCCGGCGTATTCGGACTTCCTGACGACGGCGGGGGTGTACGACAGCAACATCGGCCTGGGCGGGAACATGGAGTTCACGGTGTACGACGACGACACGGAGCCGCCGACGATCGGGAGCGGAAGCAAGATCCGGATCGGGTCGTCGGAGCTGGAGGCGCAGCCGGGGACGACGGAGACGGTGCTGACGGGGTGGACGTTCCACGAGGACGGGAACTCGTCGGTACTGACGACGAACGCCTGGGAACGGAGCATGCTGACGAACGCGGCGATCACGGTGGGGCCGCGCTACGCGGCGTGGCTGGCGACGCAGGGGAAGGGTTTCGTGAGGGGCGACGGGACGGACGTGAACAAGGATTTCGGTGGAATCACTTCGATGGCGAACGCGGGGTGCCTGGTGGTGGAGCCGAAACCGGGGTGGCTGACGGCGGGGACGGACCACACGTGGGTGCGGTTCCGCTTCGGGATGGTGAAGGCGGAGGACCGGATGTTCAGCTTCGCGGATCTCGCGAAGACCACGAACTCGTTCAGCAGCGCGACGCTGGAGTGGTCGACGACGGGACGCGACGCGGATGATGAATGGACGGCCATCGCGTCGTGGAACCCGCAGGAGGAGACGAATACGTGGACGCTGCGGAGCTTCGACCTGTCGGAGTCGGCGAGCGGGATTCCGGCGGACGTGGCTACGCTGTACCTGCGGGTGACGTTGAGCGGCTTCAGCGGACAGGGGTCCCAGTGGTGGATGGACAACGTGCAGCTGACGGGGTACCCGGACGAGTTGCGGGTGAGCGACAAGGAGTTGTGCGAGAGCGGGTTCTCGTTCGACGCGAACGTGTACGACGCGAGCGGGGTGGACCGGGCCGGGATGAAGTTGACGATCGGCCAGGTGACGAACACGCCGGCCTCGTGGTCGACGGGAGACGGGGTTTCCACGGACAGCCTGGCGCGGGCGACATTCCCGGCCGTCTCGGACAAGGCGAAGGTGACGGAGTGGTACACCGACTCGCTGTCGGGGCTGCTGCACGTGGGCCTGACGGCGAAGGATCTGGACGACGACCGCACGGTGGGCGGCGCGAACGTGGACCAGGAGGAGGCGGAGGGACACTTCGGAATCCTGCAGGTGTACGACGACGACGAGGACAAGCCGGTCGTGGCGATGACGGGGATGCGCGCGGTGGGCGGCACGAACATGGTGCAGTGGAAGTTCGTGCAGCAAGGGTCGCTGATGCCGACGGCATGGGACGACGCGCTGACGGTGTCGCGGCTGGGGGCGAAGACGGACGGTTCGCCGGAGAAGAACATGTCCTGGCTGAGCGCGGCGGATGCGGCGGAGGCTCCGGCGGGGGCGGTCGGGGTGCGGCAGAAAGGTTGGCAGCACGGGACGAAGTACTGGTACTTCACGGTGACGGCGGCGACGAACACGCAGATCAGCAGCATGCAGATGTTCAACCACATCAACAGCCAGTACGGGCCGACGCATTTCAAGGTGTCGTTGCTGGAGGGCGGGGCGGTGGTGTCCGGTCCGACGGCCCCGACGTATTTCCTGGGGAGCGAGGAAGCGGACTGGGCTGGCAACACGAGCCTGCTCAAGACGTGGATCCACAAGACCCTGTCGCTGAATTGGACTCTGGAAAAGGGGAAGACGTACGAGGTCCGCATCCAGGGGTACGGCGGGAGCAAGCGGCAGGGCGTGGGGGCCTACTGGGGCGTGTACGACCTGCAGTTCGGCGGGAGCAACAACGAGACGAACGGGATGACCTTCAAGACGGACGCCGACCTGCGGGAGGGCGGGAGCGACTGGCTGCACGGGAGCGTGTACGACACGTACAGCGGCCTGGACGCGGCGGCGGAGAAGACGCCGAAGTTCACGCTGACCGGCCCTGACGGGAACACGCTGGCGGAGAACCGGCCACTGGTGTTCGCGACGGCGCTGGAGGAAAACGGCCAGAAGAAGAGCGAAGGGGAAGGGCGGTTCACGGCCACGGTGCCGGGAATGGGATACATGGACCGGAAGCTGGGGCGGTACGGCGGCTGGGTGTCGGCGTGGGACGCGGACGACGACCGGACGGAGGACAGCCTGGAGGCGCGCGTCGGCCTCGCGCTGACGGTGGTGGACAACGACGTGAAGGAGCCCAGCGCGCCCGCTTCGGTGGCGGTGAACGGAGTGCCCGTGCCGGGCACGGCGCCGGACCGCTACAACGTGACGTGGACGAACAAGCCGGAGTTCCTGGTGTCGTTCAACGTGGCGACCGACCAGGCCCCGACGCCGGAGGAACTGGCCAGCGAGGAGTGGTGCACGGCCCACGGGGTGAAGAGCACGACGAACCAGACCGCGGTGACGGGAATCGGGGAGTACCGGGTATCGCTGGCGAACACGGCGGCGGCGATTTCAAACGCGCCCGGATTCAGCGTGGCCGTGACGAACGGGGCGGTGGCGAACGGCGGGTTCGAGGAAACGAACGCGGCGAAGCGGGTGTGGTCGCTGACGGGCGGCGAAATCGTGCGGACGAACACGGCGGTGGAGGGGGCGTATTGCCTGCAAGTGCCGAACGGGACGGCCGGCAATTCGACGAACATGCCCAGCAATCCGCAGTCCCAGATATTCCTGTTCGACAACCGGTCGGGGCAGGCACCGCGGATCGGCGGGTCGTTGCAGTATTACCTGCCGGTGGCGGCGGTGAGCAACGGACCGGAGCCGCGGATGCGGTTCGACGCCTTCACGGATTCGTCGATGACGGAACGGATTTCGTCGAAGACGTTGATCCTGCGCAACCGCAAGGATGAGGTGACGGAGGCGGGGTGGAGGACTCGGACCTTCAACTACGACGCGGCATGGGACACGGCGACGACGACCTTCGAGGGCGGTGCGTTAGGGAACGGCACACAGGGGCCGAAGATCAACTGCGTGGTGCTGACATTGTACAACACCGGGGCGGGGAAGGATTGCTATTTCGACGACGTGCGGATCGGCATCAAGGTGGGGGACGGGACGGTGGGGACGATGCTGTACGAGCCGGACGCGGCAGGGCAGGGGCTGGCGGTGAAACACCTGTTCGCGGTGGACGCGGACAACGATCGCCTGGGGGACCGCTTGGCGGGGCCGACGGCGGCGTTCTACACGGCGTACGACATCACGCCGCCGACGCCGGTGGCCGTCAACCACGGGACGGGCGCGAGCACGCTCGGGCTGGACGACCCGACGACGCAGATGCATCTGACCTGGAACGCGAGCGCGGTGGGGCCGGACGACAACCGGAAGGAAAACGGCGAGTTCGTGAACTCCAACTACAAGGCGATTCCGGAGTCGCTGCGGCCGGGCAACGGGAACGACGTGCTGTCGCCGTGGGCGACGTACAAGGTGTACTATTCGCCGTACGACGCGAACGCGGCGACGAACCTGACCGATTACGGGACGATCACGAACTACATGTACCAGAAGTTCCTGGCGCCCGGCGCGGAAGGCGACTCGAAGGGGCAGGGGCGCTACACGGGCTGGTCGAACGCGGTCGCGACGAAGGCGGTGGCGGACGCGACGGCGCCGGCGAACGCGTACGCGGCGATGACGAACCGGGAGACGGGCGGGGTGACGCTGTACGACCTGGAGAACGACCAGGACTACCTGTTCGTGGTGGTGGGCGTGGACAAGGCCGGGAACGAGGGGCCGGCGACGGCCGCCAGCTGGGCGACGAACAACACGATCAAGTTCGAGCTGAAGAAGGGATGGCGAATCGCGAAGGATGATGCGTCGGTGCCCTCAGCGTGGACGGCGGGAATGACGAACCAGGACCGGATGATGTCGGCACTGGCGTGGACGGCGTCTGGCGGCTCGTACGACACGAACCTAGTATTCTCCGGCGAGGTGAAGAAGGAGTACGACCTGCTGTATTGGGACGCGCATAGCTTCCACGAAAATCCGGAGAACCCGTGGAAGCGGGTTGGGGATTCGGTCCAAACGAACTGGTTCGTGGACGACGGCGGGCCGACGCGGCGCGGGGACATCCGGTTCTACCGGGCGAGCTACAAGGACCGGTGGCAGCGGTTCCGGACCGTCGACGGGGTTCTGACGACGAATGCGCAGACGCCGCTGGTGAGCGAGGAAGTGTACGCACAGACGGCGGTGCCGCTACGGCCGGGGCAGAACCTCACGGCGTTGCACGGAGTGCCGTACACGAACACGCTCCGCGGGGTGTTCGGCGGGCTGGACGAGCTCCCGGGCGGCAGCGGCGATTTGGACAGGACGTGGATTACGTTCTATCCGCCGGGAGCGACCGAAATCGGCCATGATGACACGAACCATGACGACCAAGTCTACTGGTTGAACGGAAGTGGAAAATGGCGCAAGTTGGGGGACACGAATGATTGGTCGGACAGACAGCTGGACACGAATCTGTTCACGCGCGCGTTTTCGATCGACCTGCCGAACACAATTCCGACGAATTATCCAACGTTCACGACAGAGTATCGGCACCCGGGTAGCGGCCGGCTGGAAATCGTGACAAACCTGCTGTGGAAGCCGATTGTGCAGGTGCCGACGAACGGGTTCAGCCAGGAGATTCACTGCCCGGCCTCACCCAACGATCCGCCGGTGTTCAACATCGTGGCACTGCGGCTGCCGGTGGCGGCGCATCCGGGCGACATGAGACTGACCGAGTGGGGGTTCAGCCCCGGGGAGAAGTGGGACGGCGACTTGATTTACACGATCGACACGGTCACGCGGGAGCCGAACAAGATGTGCTACTGCGACAGCAATGACGGAATTTGGAAATTCGTGTCGGGAGGGGAGGTGCCCGGGGGATACTTCAAGCCGAACGATGTGCTGGTCATCGTGTCGAGAAAGCCGCAGAACAACGGCACCACAAGCTGGACGTGGACATATCATCCGACGAACTTCTACTCGCTGCCGCACCGGAACATGATCGAGCGGTAGGGAGCTTCAAGAAACAGGGCGGAACGGCAGCCAGGCTTCGCCTTCCGCTTTTTTGGGAAGGGCATTGCACCGGGGGGACGAGCGCGTGATGAAAAGATCGAGCCGCGCTTGTGTGCGCTACATGCTTTCTGCGCTGGGAGGTACGACAATCCTGTCACGTCCCACTGTTCAGAAGATTGGCGCGGCTGAAAACCACATCTTCCGGAAAAACCGCCCGCTTTCAGTCAGGCGGTTGCATGACGCACTGCGACAGGGGAAGGCTTCGCTATACGGTTTGCAGCGGGTGCCCGCCCAGCCATGGGGCGCGCATGGAAATTATGTGGCCGGGTTTAGAGGACGAGCTTCAGGCGGAAGTGGCCGGCGATGGGCGCTTCGGGCTCATCAAGTTCGACTTCGACGAGAATGCTGGTTTCGCCGTCTTCGGCAGTGATGGGCAAGCCGATGTTCTCCCAGGCGACTTCGCCGGTTTCGGGGTCGGGCAGGAGCGAAGGCGCGTGCTGGAGTTGGTAGGTGCGGCCGGGGATCGACTGCCACTGGACGGTGACCACGGTAGCGAACGGTTCCTCCGTGCCGGCCGGTCGCTCGATGGTTCCCGGGGGGGGCACTTCGATGCTTTCGAACGCCATCAGACTGCCGGAGTCTTCGATGGAGGTGCCGGCCAACACTTCTTCCCAGTCGGTCATGCCGTCGTCATCGGAGTCGATGCCCGAGGTGTGGAGGCGTTCGAGTGCGTCGGCGTAGGCGGCGTCGGCATCGCCTTCGAACTTGGCCATGGGCTGCCAAGGGCCGAGGTCGAGGAGCAGACGGCCTGAAGCGGGGACAGGGGCGTTGGCACTACGGAAATAGGAGGCTTCGTTGGAGGAGGCGGCGTCGTAGGCGACAACGCGAATGACGGTGCCAGTCGGGGGGCGGCTGGCTATCGTAAAGGAGAAGAAACCCTCGCCCGGCTCAGTGTCCGCACCGACGTAGGTGTTCGTCAGAAACTTCGCGGGGCGGCCGAGTTGCGCGCTGGTGAAAACATCGATGCGCGCGCGGGGGGAGTAGGCGGGGCCGTCGAGCTTGCGCTCGAAGACGTCGGTCAAGGGATGGACGTTGCCCACCCGCAGGGGTTCGGTGAACTGTGCACGGGTCACCGGAACGAATGTCGCAGCGGTCGCGAAAAGCACCGCACAAATGGCCGTACGTGTTTTCATGGCATCATCACTCTACCGCATCCGTGCATTGTTTACAAGCTCCAAGCCATTTTTGCACGGCCTGCGCGGATTGCGGCAAACCGGGGGGAGGAGTCCGAAAACCCGCTTGACGCTCCGCCGCATGGCGTGCAGGATTCCGCCATGCCGACAAACAAAAACAACACCTCCAACGCCGCGCCCGCCGCGGGCGATGTCGAGCGCCGCAAGGCGTCCAGGCGCATCGCCGAGACCGCGGCGGGCATACGGTCCGCCATCCTGCGCGGAAGAAAGCCCTCCATGAGCTTCCCCGTACGGTCACTGTCGAACGTGCGGTACGACGCCAAGCGCGGCCACTTCGAGATCCTCGACAAGAAGTCCACCCGCACCCTCACGTACAACACCGTCAAGACGTTCGCCCAGTCCATGCGGCTCTTGGCGACCACCAAGAACGACCTGCTCGACCGCAACGACATCGCCGGCAAGCGCGAGGTCTACTACAACAGCAAGTCCTGGGGCGAATGCCGCTTCGACGCGCAGCCGGAAAGCGACACGCTGCTGGACGACATGGAGGCGATGCTCGGCGTCAACCGCGAGCAGCTCGGGTACATTCCCGAGGAGCGCGGCGGAGACGTCTGCGGGCCGCTGACCGTCATCGACCTCGACCCCGTGAGCGGCCGCGACATCCGCATCGACTGCGCCGGGCTGGGTACCGGTGCGTGGAGCATCCCCTCGCGCGTCGAGCATCTGCGGTTCGAGACGGCGGCGAAGCTGATCCTGGTGGTCGAGACCTCGTCCCTCTTCCAGCGCCTCGTCCACCACCGCTGGTTCGAGACCGCTGACGCCATCCTCGTTTCCATGAGCGGCGTGCCGACGCGCGCGTGCCGACGCTTCGTGCGGCGCCTGGCCGACGACCGGCGCCTGCCCGTCCTGGCCTTCACCGACGGCGATCCCTACGGCTACTGCAACATCTACCGCACGCTCAAGGTGGGCTCCGGCCAGGCCGCGCACATCAACCGCTTCTTCTGCGTCCCGCAGGCCCACTACCTCGGCGTGACGCCGCAGGACATCCTCGACTACAACCTCGAAGACGCGACGCACCCGCTGGAAGACGCGGACGTGAAGCGGGCGAAGGACGCGCTGAAGAACGATCCGTTCATCCTCCACCACAAGCCGTGGCAGGACGTGCTGAACCAGATGCTCAAGATGGGCGTCCGCATCGAGCAGCAGGCGTTCGCGAAGCACGGGTTGAACTTCGTGCTGGAGACGTATCTGCCCGAGAAACTCCGGAAGGGCGACTTCCTGCCCTGACGGAAGCCCGGCGGCATCGACTCATTCTGCCGTGCGGGTCTAGGTATCGCCCCAGGAGCGGGGCGGGTTCCCCGTTCAGGGTACGGCGTGCCGAAGGACGCAAGCGGCGACGATGCCTCCCGGCGGGAGGCCTGCGGGCGGGAAAAAAGATGTGACTTTCGGGGGGGGAAAGGGCAGAATGGAGGATTATGAAAACGATAGCTTTCCTTTTGTCCGCTTGCCTGCTGCTGGGGTCTGCCGCGGCGGGTGCCGCCATGCCGTCCGATCCGGAACAGTTGCAGACCGATGCGTACGTGCAGGTCGTGCAGGGCGACCAGAGTTTCGATGCCGGGCGGCTCGACGAGGCCCTCGGGCAGTACCAGGATGCCAAGCGGCTGTACGAGCGGCTCGCCGCCGGGTTCCCCGACTGGGAGCCGCGCATCGTCCGCTACCGCGCCGCCTACTGCGACAACCGCATCGCCGAAATCAACCAGCGCGTCGGCGAGCGCGCCGCCATGACGACCGCCCAGACGGCCGCCAGCGCCACGGCGGCCTACTACGGGACCCCGTCGGACTACAATCCGGGCTATGAGTCCGGCTATGCCCCGGCGCCGCTTCCGCCTTCCGGCTCGCCCAGCGTGCCCGAGTCGCTCTACCAGAACGCCATCCGCCGCGCGGACGCGCTCCAGTCGCAGCTCGATTCGGCCCGCAACGCGGAGCAGCAGGCCCGCGCCGAGCTCGCCCGCGTGCGCGGCGACCTCGAACGGGCGAACCGCAGCCTTTCGCAGCGCTCGGTCGAGGCGGATTCGGAGCTGGCGCGGTTGCGGGACCTGCAATCGCGGCAGCAGGCGGAGGCGCAATCGCTGCGGGCGGAGAACGAGCGGCTGAAGGCGCAGCTGGCGTCGAAGGCGGACCTCGAAGGGGCGCTGAACGACGTCGAGCGCCAGCTCAACCGCGTGCGCGACGAGAACCGCGAGCTCCAGGACCAGCTCGCCGATTTGCGCCAGGACCTCGAGGACTGCGAGGGGCGCGTCGCGCAGGCCGCCGAGCTCGCGGCACAGGCGCAGGCGGATGCCGCCGCGCTGGCCACCGCCACGCCGGAACCGGAAGCGGATCCGGAGCCGCCGGCATTCGATCCGTCGGCTTTTGCGTGGCCGGAGCCGGAAGAAGAGGATGCCATCGCGGACGACGCAAGCATCCCGGAGATGTCCGATGGCAATGGCGGCGACCTCGACGAAGACGAGTTCTTCGAGGAGTCCGCCCCGGCCGCCCCCGCCGCTCCCGCGGAACGCGTCATGGCGACGTGGCTGCCGCGCCCGATACCACGCGGCATGGACGCGGCCGATTTCGTGCGCGTGTTGCTGGCGAACGGCGAGACGGAGACGGCCTTCGCGACGGTGCAGAAGGCCCGCGAGGACGACCCGGACGATCCGGCGCTGGCGACGCTCGAAGGCGTTGTGCTCATCCGCCTCCAGCACTACGCCGCCGCCGCCGAACTCCTGCACGCGCTGAGCGTGGAGCATCCCGACGACGCGGCGATCCACGCCAATCTCGGCGCGGCCTGGCTCGGCGAAGGTTTCTATGCCGGTGCGCGCGAGGCCCTGCGGAACGCCATCGAGCTCAATCCCGACATCGGCGGCGAGTACTACTACAACCTCGCCCTCGTCTGCGCGATGACCGAGCCGCGCGACTTCGATACCGCCCGCGATGCCTACCGCCGCGCCCTCGACGCCGGCGTCGCCCCCGATCCCCAGCTCGACGCCATCCTGCCATGAGCCGCCGCATCCGCCATCCTGCGATCGCCGCACTCGCCCTCGCGCCGCTCCTCCTCCTCGCGGCCGCCGCCGGTTGCGGACGCGCCACGCCCGAAAAGCTCCTCCAGGGGGCCGCGCGCGACATGGAGGCCGGCCGCATCGAAGCCGCCGCCGGCAAGCTCGAAACCGTTCTCGCCGCCGAACCCGACGGTCCCGCGGCCGCCGACGCAAGGAACCGCCTCGGCCTCGCCCGCCGCGCCCTCGGGCAGTACGAAGAAGCTGCCGAGGCCTTCGCGCACGCCATCGAGCTCGCGCCGGCCGCGTTCGATCCGCTCTACAACGCGGGCGCCCTCGCCCTCGAACGCGGCGACACCACCGCCGGCGTCCGCTACCTCCGCAAGGCCACCGACCTCGATCCGGCCGACACCCGCGCGCTGCTCCTCATCGGCGAGCACATGACGCGCATCGGCCGTCTCGACCAGGCCAAGCGCGTCTATTTCGAGGCCCGCAAGCGCGACGGCCGCTGCGCCGCCGCCGCCGTCGGTCTCGGCCGCGCCGCGATGCTGGAAGGCCAGCTCCCGCAGGCCGAAACCCACTTCATGGCCGCCCTCGAAATGCAGAAGGACTATCCCCCCGCCCTCTACGATCTCGGCGTCCTCCATTCCACCGCCGACGGCCTCACCGACCAGGCCGCCGAGTACTTCCGCCAGTATCTCGCCGTCGCGCCCAACGGCCCGCGCGCCGCCGCCGCCGCCGCGCGTCTCGGCGGGGAAACGCCGCCGCAGACCTCCTTCCAGGCCCCGGCCCACGCCGATCCCGGACGCCAGGTCGGGCTCCAGTGGCGCCAGGCCCAGGCCGCGCTCGCCAAGGGCGACCGCGAAGGAGCCGCCCTCTGCGCCCTGCGTGCCCTCGAAGCTGCGCGCGCCGGCGGCAACGCCTCCCAGCGCGGCGAAATCGTCGCGCGCGCCCTCGACGCGTTCGGCGACAGCGTGGGCGTGCTGCTCGAAGCCGGCGAGTACCATCTCGAAGCCGGCCGCGCCGACGAAGCCCTCCGCATCCTCTCCCGCGCGCAGACCCTCGAGCCCGACAATCCGCTCGTCCTGCTCGACCTCTCCCGGGCCGCGGCCGCGCTCGACGAATGCGACACCGCCGTCCTCTCCCTGCGTCGCCTCGTCGAACTCGAACCCGACAACGCCGACGCCCGCTGGGAACTTGCCGCCCTCTATGGCGACAAACTCGGCATGACCGCCAAGGGCATCGCCGCCTACCGCGAGTTCGAGCGCCGCTTCCCCTCCGATCCGCGCGCGTCGCAAGTCGCCGCCCGCATCGCCGCTCTCGAAGCGGACGACTCCTAGCTCCTCTAGACGTCCAGAATTCCAGTCTCCCAGAACCCAGTCCCATGCCTGCCAACCCCGAAACCCTCTCTCTCCCCATCCCCCTCCGCCTCGTCGGCACCGTCCTCCTCGCGGGGCCCGAAGTCGAAGGCGAGTTCATGCTTCCCCTCGCCACCTACGAAACCCCGCTCTGGCCCAGCGTCGAACGCGGTGCCCGCGTCACCGCCCGCTCCGGCGGCATCCGTGCCGTCGTCACCGGCGAAACCATGACCCGCTCCATCCTTCTCGACGCCCCCGATGCCGTAGCCGCCGCCGACCTCGTCCGCTTTCTGGAAGCCTCCCTCGACGATCTCCGAGCCGTCACTTCAACCACCTCCCGCTTCGCCCAACTGCAGAGCCTCCACTGCGAGCAGCTCGGCCACCTCGTCTACGCCCGCTTCGCCTTCGCGACCGGCGACGCCTCCGGCCACAACATGGCCACCCGCGCCGCCGACGCCCTCATGGACTGGATTCTCGCCCGCCGCCCCGAGACCCGCTACGGCTCCATCTCCGGCAACCTCTGCTGCGACAAGAAAGCCTCCGCCGTCAACGGCATCCTCGGCCGCGGCAAATCCGTCGTCGCCGAAGCCGTCATTCCCTCCCGCCTCGTCTCCCGCTACCTCCACACCACCCCGCAAAAAATCGCCGAACTCACCTGGCGCAAGAACTGGGCCGGGACCTCTCTTGCCGGCACCGTCCGCTCCGCCAACGCCCATTTCGCGAACATGCTCCTCGCCTTCTACCTCGCGACCGGCCAGGACGCCGCGAACATCGTCGAAGGCTCCCAAGGCTTCACCCTCGCCGAAGAGACTCCCGACGGCTCCCTCCGCTTCTCCTGCACGCTGCCGAACCTGATCGTCGGTACCGTCGGAAACGGCAAGGGCCTCCCCGCCGTCACCGAGAACCTCCGCCAACTCGGTTGTCTTGAACCGCGCGAACCCGGCGCCAACGCCCGGCGTCTGGCGGCCATCTGCGCCGCCTGCGTCCTCTGCGGCGAACTCTCCCTCCTCGCCGCCCAGACCAACCCCGGCGAACTCATGTCGGCCCACCTCCGCCTCGAACGCCAGGGCCAGTAAGACCCTCTTCCAAGCCCAAATCGGTATCTCGCAGCCGCACGGAACCGTTCGCATGGCCGGGGAATCCCGCAGGCTGGCGGGCAGAAAAGTGCACGCCCTGCTACACCGTCCTGCATGCAGCTTCGGATTTTCTGTTTTTTCCGGGAGGGCCCGGCTCCGTCCGGGCCGAGTTCGAGGGATTCGACAGGAACCATTCCTGTACAATCCTTTCACGAGGCCGCGACAGAGCGCGGCCCTCCCGGAGGAAACCGAACGATAACGCCATGCACTGCACTACCCGAAATGCCAACGAGAGCGCGGGGCAGGGCTACTTCAGGGGGATGCCGCGGGCTTCGAACCAGCGGGAGAGGGCGGAGGCGGATTCCGCGGTGAAGGAATAGTCGTCGGAGAAGGTGCGCCAGCGGAGCCCCTTGCCATGCTGCACGGAGGTGAGGGCGAGGCGTTCGCCGCCTTTCCACCAGTCGATGCCGGGATGGCCGCAGCACATGCAATAGGCACCCGTGCTGGGGCCGTCCTCGAACCGGATCATCGCCGTGAAGGCGGCGACGTCGGCCGCGTTGGTGACGACGGCGAGGACGGGCTGGCGGTCGATTTCCTCTTCGGGCACGCAGCAGTCGAAGCCGCCGTCCCGGACCACGATGCGGTCGGCTTCGGATATGGTCTTGAAGAAGTACGCCTTCTCCGCGCGGGCGAGCTCCAGGAGGGATATCCGGATCGGCGCCTGGGTTCCGACGACGAAGACCATGTTCGTTTCGGCGTCCACGGAGATGTTCGAGAGGGTGTCTGGATTGATGCCCGCCGCGCGGCAGTAGTTGAAGGCGAAGGACGGCTCGAGCGGCGGGAAGGGGCGCTTCTCCGAAGGTTCCCGCGAGAGTTCGCCCACCTTGCCGGAGGAATCGAAACGCAGAACGACCGTCTCTGTCTTTTCCGTCTCTTCGTTGTCCGTTTTCCAAGGCCAGCGTCCCGGTTCGCAGGTGAACAACCATGCCGTACCGCCGTCGGCATCGACAACGGTCTGAATGACAAAGGGAAACAACCCTTTGCCATAGTGGAAGAATCGCTCGACGGCCTCTTCCAAATTGCGGGGCGGCGACAGAAAGCGGTACCCGTAGTCATTCTCGACATGGTAAAGCCCCGTCAGGGCGTCGAGTTCCGAAAGCAGCTCTTCGAGCTCGATTGCGTCGGCGCGGAACGTGATGCCGGGAAGCTCGTTCGTGACGGAGCGGTCGATCCGGATGACGAACGGGCGGATATCCTCCTCCGGATTCATCGCTTTCACCTTCGACTCGATGTCGGCGAGCACGTCCTCGAACGTGGCATTCTCGTAGGCGACGGAAAGCCTCGGCTCATCCTCTTCGTCGTCGAAGGAAAGCTCCGGCACGGACAGCCCATCCGCAAGCGCGGAAAGCGCGAGAAGCGGGAGGAAGAACAGCAGACGTTTCATTGTTTGTTTCCTTTCAGCCTTTGCGTTTCTTGGCGGACTTTGCGTTGAAAAAGGCGCTACTGCAAATCCTTCGCGCCGATCATGATTTCGTTGCCGATGCGGTTGCCGGCGTCGCCGTATTTCTCGTTGCCGAAGTTCTTTTCCAGCGGCGCGAACATGTAGTCGAGCACGTCCGTGATCCAGGCCCGCTCGTCCTCGTCCTCCGGCATGTGTTCGAGGATCCACGCCATGTTGTCGATCATCTTGTTGAGGCCCGCGCCGTCGAGGACGTTTCCCGCCACGAGACGGTCCGCAAGCTCGGGATATTTCGTCCTGAGCTTGTTCTCGGCCCACTTGATGGCGCTCTCCTGCAGCTTGGTGAGGTTCTCCTTGCGGATGCCGGGAGCCTCCTTCAGCCGGAAGAACGACTCGAAGAGCGAGGCGCCGTGGAAGATGGACTCGAGGACGTCGCCGAACCTGTAGCCGCGCGTCTTCATGCCCTGCGAGATGGAGGCCGGCTTGTTGAAGATCCGCAGGTGCGCCGTGGAGCAGAAGATGCCGAACGTCTCGCACTTGAGGAAGAGCCGGCGCCGGGGGCCGTTTCCGTTGCCGCCGTTCTTGAGTCCGTCCTCGTCCGGGATCGTGAAGAAGTGGAACGTCCTCATGCCGTTCAGGAGCCCGCCCGCGCCGGCCGGCACGTCGTAGCCGCGCGGCATGTTGAGGTGGCCGTCGACGTGCGCCGTCTGGTAGGGCTTCGCGTGCGTCGAGGTGCGGATGTAGAGGTCGTTCGCCTTGTCGAGCCAGCGCGCGATGTCGCCGTTCTTGTCCTCGATCGAGAACGAGCCGCGGTACATGAACTCGCCCTTCTTGAGCGCCGCCGCGTGGAGCGCGTAGGTGAGCGCGACGATGTTCTGGTTCGTGGGCTTGAAGAGGTTGGGCCTGCCGCTCATCAGCGCGCCGAGGACGTCCTTGCCGAGCTTCACCTGCGCCGAGAGAAGCGCGCGAAGCTCCGCCTCGTTGCGCGGACGGTGCACCGGAGAGCTCTTTGTGAGGAGATCCTGGAAGTGAATCTTCGGGAACTTGTAGACCTGCCCGTCAACATCGAAGTCAAGATACGGTGGAAGCGTGCTGAGATCCAGCAGCGGACGCGGATCCGCACCTGGTTTCGTGTACGGAACGGGCTTGTAGACCGTCGCCTCCTTGAGTCCGTCGCGGCCTTCCATGCGCGCGCGGTATTCGTCGGGATGGGTGAGCTGCTGCACCTTCTCCTCGTTCAGCGAGGCGAAGAACTCCGCCGCCTTGTCCTTCGGAACCGTGACGCGCGTCACGCCGAGGGGATCAAACTCGCACGTCCCGCCAGCACCCTCCACGACAGCTTCCAGAAGGTCCATTGTATTGGCGGACATCTTCGTCTCGCAGTAATATACGATGTTGTCGCCCTTGAGCGCCGCCTTCCACGGGACGCGCGACTCGGGGATGACCTCAAGGTGTTCGAGCGCGACCTTCCCCTTCTTGCTCGTCCATGTGGTGGGAGAGGTGAGCTTCTCGAGGTTGGCGATGTTCTCGATCGCGCCCTGGCGCACGGACTCGGGCTGGTCGTCGAGGTCGTCGTAGAGGTCGAGGTTGTTCGCGGAGACGTCGAGTATCTTCTTCAGCGACTCGTTGAACTCCGCCTCCTTCTTGTCGATGTCGGCGCAGATCTTCGTGCGCAGCGCCTTCTCGGCGTCGGAGATGCCCTCCTCGTTCGGGTTGAAGGCGGCACGGTACTTGTCGAAGAGTTCCTTGAACTCGCCGCGCTTCGCGGTTTCGCGGAGGTTGATGACGCCTTCCATCTTGGAGAAGAACGTGTCGTCGTCGAAGACGGAGAAGTTCTCGAAGCGCGGCTTCGTGCTCTTGCCGTAGGTGTCCTTGAAGGAGAGGTCGTCGGAGACCTTGAGGTACTTGGCGTTGCCCTCGAGCGAGTGGCCGGGGTCGATCGCGAAGAACTTGCCGTGCGCGAAGCCCTTGTTCTGCCCGCGCCGCCCAACGGCGTCGCGATCGGCCGTCAAGAGGAAGAACGCCTTGTACTTGCCGAGCTTCTCGGCCGACTGTCCCTTCGGCGGCACGATGCGTCCGTCCTTGATGAAGCCCGCCTCCATGTCCTTGTAGCCGTCGGCGAACTTGGCCTGGAGCAT
>LXOW01308918.1_pt1 | contig 16797 bp, 12 predicted proteins | sample 1368591 | NCBI WGS metagenome assembly LXOW01 (sample SAMN04884650, study PRJNA319009) | bovine gut metagenome | isolation source: Cow rumen | host: Bos taurus | place: Italy: Legnaro (PD) | collected 2014-07-09 | reverse complement strand
TGGAGTGCCTGCAGCGGAGATTTCTGCGGCATGCCGGAAGACTATGAGTTCTCCGTGCCGGTGGAGATTCCCGGTCAAGCCGGGAATGACGGGGTGGCCGATAGCGCCGGATGGGCGGGATCCAACGGCCCCAGTCATCTGTGGGGCCTCATCCTGGAGGCCATCCTCTGGGGCTTTCTGATGCTCCTCACGCCCTGCGTGTTCCCCATGGTCCCCATGACGGTATCCTTCTTCCTCAAACAGTCCGATACCCCTGCCAAGGGCCGTTTCAATGCATTTATGTACGGCCTGTTCATTGTGCTGCTGTATACGGTTCCCATCTGCCTCATCATCGGCCTTACTTGGGCTGCCGGCGGTTCGGCCGTAACGGCGGACATCTTCAACTGGCTGTCTACGCACTGGCTCCCCAACATCCTGTTCTTTGTGATCTTCATGGTGTTTGCGGCCTCCTTCTTTGGCGCCTTTGAGATTACCCTGCCCTCCAGCTGGACCACCAAGGCCGATGCCGGAAGCAGCAAGGGCGGCCTGCTGGGCGTGTTCTTCCTGGCCCTCACGCTGGTGCTGGTGAGTTTCAGCTGCACCGGTCCCATCGTGGGTACCGTGCTCATCAAGAGCACCCAGGGAGAGTTCTGGACGCCCATGGTTACCATGCTGGCCTTCAGCGTTGCCTTTGCCCTGCCGTTTGCCCTTCTGGCCTTTTTCCCGTCCATCCTGCAGAAACTTCCCAAGAGCGGAGGCTGGCTCAACAGCGTGAAGGTGGTGCTGGGCTTCATTGAAATTGCCCTGGGCCTCAAGTTCCTGAGCACGGCAGACCAGACGTATCACTGGCATATCCTGGACCGTGAGGTTTACCTGGCCATCTGGATCGTTTGCTTTACCCTGCTGGGCCTGTACCTGCTGGGCAAGATCCGTTTCAAACACGACAGCCCTCTGGAGTACGTATCCGTAGGCCGCCTGGCCCTGGTCATCCTTGACTTCGCCTTTGTGGTCTACCTCATTCCCGGTATGTGGGGTGCTCCCCTCAAGGCCCTCAGCGGCTATATGCCGCCCCTGGAGACGCAGGACTTTGTACTGCGGGATGCCCCGGTGGTGACGGGATCCGCACCGGCAACCACCACGTTGTACGGCTCGGAGGTGTCCCTGCCACACGGACTCCGCGGCTACAGCAACCTGGAAGACGGCATAGCCGCCGCAGCCGAGCAGGGCAAGAAGGTGTTTGTAGACATCACCGGCCACGGATGCGTGAACTGCCGCGAGATGGAAGCCCGTGTCTGGAGCGACCCTCGCGTGCTGCAGCGCCTGCAAGACAACTACGTGATTGTATCCTTATATGTAGACGATAAGACCCGTCTGCCGGAAGACAAGTGGGTAACTACCGAGAGCGGCAAAGTCCTTAAGGACGTGGGCCGCGTAAACTCCAACCTGGTGCTGGAGCGCTTTGGCGTGAATTCCCAGCCCAATTACTTCCTGCTGGATGCGGAGGGTAAGACCCTCGCCGGTCCCCGCGGCTACAACCTGGATGCGGAAGCGTTTGTCAAATTCCTGGATCTTCTATGACCTCTGAGCAAATCATTGCCCTCATTCACCGCGAGGTAAAGCCCGCCCTGGGCTGTACCGAGCCCATAGCCGTGGCCCTGGCCGTAGCCAAAGCCACCGAGATCATCAGTGAGAACTGCACCTGCCAGAAAGACTGGCGTCTGAAGGCCGATTTCTGGCTGGAGATAGCCGTGAGCGCCAACATCCTCAAGAACGGAATGGGTGTAGGCATCCCCGGTACCGGCATGGTGGGCCTTCCCGTTGCAGCGGCCCTGGGTGCCGTTTGCGGAGTCTCCTCCCGCGGCCTGGAGGTCCTGGCTGCCCTTACGCCGGAAGCCGTGGCTCGCGCCAAAGAGCTAGTAGCCCAAAAGAGGGTAAAGGTAAGTGTGGCCGATACGGAACACCTTCTGTACGTCAAGGCTACGGTGGCCGTTGAAGGCGGCGGCATAGCCAGCGCCGAGGTAGCCCCCCACGCCTACGCCGTCATCGAAGACGACCACGACCGCATAGTGGAAACCAGCTATGCAGATAGAATCCTTATGACCTCTGAGTCCGGAGCCGCTGCAGCCGACCGCCGCAAAGACGCCTATGACCTCACCGTGAAGGACATTGTGGAGTTTGCATCTTCGGCCCCTTATGAGGATATCTCTTTCATTCTGGAAGACCGTACCTATAACCTGGCCCTGGCCCATGAAGGCCTTGAAGGCAATTATGGCCTTCAGGTGGGCAAGGCCATCCGGGAAAACCAGAAGGAGGTCTTTGGAGACGATTTCCTGAGCTTTGCCATGGGTATGACGGCCGCGGCCTCCGATGCCCGTATGGCCGGCTGCACCCTTCCCGCCATGTCCAACAGCGGCAGCGGCAATCAGGGCATCACCGTGAGCATGCCGGTCATTGCATATGCCCTCAAGTATAAGATAGAGGACGAGCAGCTCACGAGGGCCCTTATTTTAAGCAATCTGGTGGCCATCCATATCAAGCATTATCTGGGTAAGCTATCGGCCCTGTGCGGCTGCGTGGTGGCCTCTACCGGCAGCGCCTGCGGCATTGTGTACCTGCAGGGCGGCGGTTATGAGCAGATTTGCGCCGCCATCAAGAACATGGCCGGTAACATCACCGGCATGGTGTGCGACGGAGCCAAGGTGGGCTGCGCCATGAAAGTGGCCTCGGGCGTATCCTGCGCCGTTCAAAGCGCTGTCCTGGCCCTCCGCGGGGCCTGCATTCCCTCTACGGACGGCATCATCGAAGACGACGTGGAGAAAACCATCCAAAACATCGGAACCATTGGTTCGGCCGGCATGAAGACCACCGACCGCATGATACTGGACATAATGCTATGCAAGTAAGAAGACTGCTACTGCTGCTGGTTGGCGCAATGGCGCTTTCCTGTGGCACCCAGCCTTCGGCCCCTCAAGAGAGCCCGGAGGCCAAGACCGCCCGCATGAAGTGGTTCTCCCAGGCCAAGCTGGGCATTTTCATTCATTGGGGCATCTATTCCCGCGGAGACTGGAGCGAAAGCTGGGCCTTCCACAACGGCGCCGTGAGCATGGAGGACTATTTTGCCCAAGAGGCCGATTTTACGGCTTCGGCCTATGACCCCGCCGCGTGGGTGGAACTCATCCGCGAGAGCGGTGCCAGATACACCGTTATCACCTCCAAGCACCACGATGGCTTTGCCCTTTGGGATACGCAGGCGGGAGAGGTTAGCGCCGTCAAATCTTCGGCCGCCGCCCGGGATGTCCTCACCCCTTTTGTGGAGGAGGTTCGCCGGCAGGGAGGACTGAAACTCGGCCTTTATTTTTCCCTGATTGACTGGCCCCGGGAAGACTATCCCAATGTGTTCCGTGCAGGTCCTGCGCGCTATAACATCCACCAGGAGCCGGAGCGTTGGAAGCATTTCCTGGCTTTTAACAGCGCACAGCTCAAGGAATTGAGCGAGACCTACAACCCGGACCTGTTCTGGTTTGACGGAGACTGGGAGTTCTCTTCCGAGGAGTGGGACGCTCCCGGCATTGTGAAGCAGCTCCGGGAAACGAATCCCAACGTGATTGTGAATTCCCGCATTGCCGGTAACGGAGACTACGATACGCCCGAGTTGGGAGTACCCGTGGTGAAGCCCGCCAGCCCCTGGTGGGAGACCTGCATGACCATCAACGACTCATGGGGTTTCCGCAAGAAAGACGTGGATTTCAAGTCTCCGGACACCGTTCTCCGCATGCTCGTAGACTGTATGTCCCTGGGCGGCAATCTGCTGCTGGACATTGGCCCCAGGGCCGATGGAACCATCCCGCAGGAAGAGGTGGATATGCTGAAGGAGTTGGGCCGATGGACCTCCAAGCACGCCGAGGCCGTGTATCCCACGCGCGCCGGCATCCCCGCCGGGCACGTGCAGGCCTATACCACGCTCAACCAGGCCGGCGATATCCTATATCTATATTTCCCCTATACCCCCAACGAGTCCATTGAAATCAAGGGCCTCAAATCCCGCATCAAAAACGTCAGGGTAGTGGGAACCGATGAGTCCCTGGAATGGAAACTGTACAACGACATCGACTGGAGCGAAACGCCGGGCGTATGCTACATCAGCGTTCCTTCCCGGGTACTGGATCCCCGGATGACGGTGTTGGCGGTAGAGGTAGAGGGCCCCGTAACCCTGTACGAGGGTTCCGGACAGGTAATCAGCTTTAACGAGTAGGTTCCTTTGCCGGTAACTGGGTCAAGTAGAGTCCCACCATTCCAATAGCCAGACCGGCCCATTGCCACAGGTCGAAGCTTTCGTTGTTGGTAGCTACGGCTGCCAGCGCGGTGATGAGCGGCACTATGGCCAGGAAAACGCTGGTACGGGCCACGCCCAGCACCTTGATGGCGAAGGCCCAGGAAGTATACGCCGTGGCCGAGCAGAGCAGAGCCAGCGACAGGGTGGGGTACAGCACCTTCCAACTGAAATAGAACTCCGGATCAAAGCTGGCCAGGCCCTTGGTAAAGAACAGCGGGGCAAAGAAGATGGAACCAATGAGGAACTGGTACATCACAATCACCGAAGGGGCATACCGGCTGGCCAGGCTCTTGGTAAAGGCAATCTGGCTTACCTCAGACGCTACGGCAATAAAGATAATGGCTATTCCCAGCAGGAAAAGAGGCCCGGTGCTGCTGTACGTATAAGTGACCAGCCACAGGCCCGCCAGGGTAATGAAAACACCCAGGATATTGAGCCGGCCGAATTTCTCCTTGAAGATAATCATGCCCGTCATCATGGAGAAGACGGGGTTGGAGGCCACGATGAGGGAAGTGATGGTGGGCGATTCGGTATATTTGAGACCGTACGTTTCGGCCAAAAAGTAGATGAAAGGGACGCACAGAGATAGCAGCACAAAGACCAGGATGTCTTTCTTCCGCTGAATCTTCATGGACTGTCCGCTAATCTTGTTGATGAGGCACAGCAGAATACCCGCCAGCAGCATACGCACCGGAACAAAGAACTCTACCGGAATCCCATTGTCCAGCAGACTGTCCGACCAAAGGTAGGAAACGCCCCAGAGCAGCGTTGTGAGCGAAGCCGCCAAATAGGCGCTGACTGTCTTTTTCATCTTTAAGAGTACTTACGCGGGAATCTGAGCAGGATGGACAGAACCGCAAGGATACCCAGCGTGAAAGGATAATACAGATTGGCTATGATAGAAACGGCAGAGACGCCGGAAAGGCCGGCGGCCATGAGCAACTGAGCGCCATAGGGGATGATGCCCTGCACAAAGCAGGAGAAGGTATCCAGGATGGAAGCCGTCTTTCTGGGATCCAGGCCGAAGCGTTCTGTAATGTCCTTGGCCAGCGGACCCACAGTAATGATGGCTATGGTGTTGTTGGCGGTGCAGAGGTTCACCAGCGAGACCAGCGCGGCGATGGAGAGCCCGGCCGCCCGTTTGCCTTTGATGTGGCGGGTGAGGGATTCAATGATGAATTCCATACCGCCGTTGTAGCGGATCATCTCCAGCATACCGCCGGCCAGCAGCGATACAATGATGAGCTCACCCATAGAGCCGATACCGGTACCGATGGCCGACATCCAGCCCACAAAGTCGTAAGACCCCAGGATCCAGCCCAGGATACCGTTGACGCCAATGCCAATGGCCAGCACCGTGACCACATTGACGCCTATCAGGGCCAGGCCGATGACAAGCAGGTATGGAAGCAGTTTGATCCATTCCACAGGCTCTGCAGCAGGTGCTGCTTCCACGGAAAGGCCCAGGAACACGTACAGGGCGGCCACCAGGATGGCGGCGGGGGCGGCAATCCAGAGGTTGACCCGGAACTTGTCTTTCATGGAGCAAGCCTGGCTCTTGGTGGCCGCAACGGTGGTATCTGAGATAAAGGAAAGGTTGTCTCCGAAGAAGGCGCCGCCCACGATGATGGCGGTAATGAAGGGAACGCTCATCTCGGGTTGGGCCGTGGCAATACCTGTGGCAATGGGCACCAGGGCCACAATGGTACCCACTGAGGTCCCGATGGCCATGGAGATAAAGCAGGCGGCCAGGAAAAGGCCCGCATACACGAGCTTTCCAGGCAAGATTTGCAAGGTGGCGTTCACGGTAGCGTCAATGGCCCCGATTTCCTTAGCCGTAGCCGCAAAGGCGCCCGCCAGCACAAAGATCCAGATCATCAGGAGCACGTTCTTGTTGCCCGCACCCCGCGAGAAGATGGCCATCTTGTCGTCGGTCTTGGGGACCGAGCGCGTGATGAAAAGGGAATAGGCCGAAGCAATGATGAANNGCCACGCCCACCGGGAACAGGCAGATAACCTCATAACCGGCGGTTTCGGGGAATTCGGCCTTGATGACTGCCGGGTCGAAGGACCCTACCCACACATTGCCCAGGCCCAGGGCCGAAGCTTCCAGCATGATATGAGTGCCCACGATGGCGGCATCTACCTCTGCTCCGTTCTTTCCGTCGTACTTACGTACCCAGGCGGCATCGGCCTTTGCACCTACCATGAACACTACTGGTGCTCCGTAGGTGTAGGCTGTGGCTCCTTTGAGCTTCTCCAGGCCCTCGGGGCTCTTGACCACCCAGACGTGGATGGGCTGCTTGTTGGCGGCGGTGGGGGCCACGCGGGCGGCCTCCAGAATGCTGTCTATCTGGGCTTCCGTAAGGGGCGTATCCTTAAACGCCCGGCAGGAATAGCGTTCTTTGAGTAGGGGAAGGAGATTACTCATAACACGGTCTTTTAACTAACCTGCAAGTTACATCTTTTCCCCAATAAATGCAAAAACTAATCAATCATAGAGCCGTCCATGGGATCCAGATGGTGCCAGGAGCCGTCTTCCAACTGAATCTTGAGGCTGGGCTCTTCCTTGAATTTGAAATCTTTCAGGTCATTGTAAATACGCTCCCCTTCGAGATTGAAGATGGAATAGCCCTCTTTATCCTTCTTTTTGAACACGCCGATAATAAGAGCATGGTGGGGAACCATCAAGAAGGCGGCATAGCGGGCCTCCCAGTTGTAAACCACATCCAGAGCGTCGCCTGACTCCAGAACGGGAACCAGCTTGTCATTTTCTATCTTGTAAATACCGCATCCCCAGATGAGCCATTTCATTTTGGGATTCTCGATGCCCTTGGCCCAGCGGCCGTAATCGTTTATCTGTACCCATCCGTGCACCTCTGGAACATAACGGTCTCCCTCAAAGAATTCCACTTCCGTTTTGGGAAGGAGGAACAGAGAGCCTTCTTTATTCTTGATTTTGGGGGCGGTAACCCATACCCCGGTGGCATTATCCCAAATGGCCGTGACGGGGATGTCGGAGGTCCACTTGTCTTTGGTCAGTTTGACTTCATAGTTCCCGTACTTTTTCCCCAGATTAATGTTCTCTTCTTGTGCCTGGAGTGACAGGGCGGCTGCAAAGAGCGCGGCTAATGCAACAAGAAACAATCTTTTTTTCATGACTAATACAAATCTGAATAGTTAACAATGGGGCCGGAATAATCTTTCAGGCCCGGATTTACGTAATGATAGGTTTTGCCGGAAGGGAGCACAATGTCCATTTCGGCAATCTGTGCAAAGTGTTGGTAAATGAAAATTTTGGCCGATTGCAGCAGATCTTTGGTGCGGATGGAGCCCAGCGCTTCCCGGAAGGCAGGACCCTCTTCCACAGGAACGGAAAGGTAATAAATGGGTATGGCCGAAAGGTTGCTGGTGAAAGGGAATGCCCCTTTTTCGACATCGTAGTTATGCCAATTGATGGTCATGCCGGTATTGTATCCTACGGCTTTGGCAAGCTGACCCTTGAGGAAAGAAAGCGGATAGGACGCCATCTTTTTCTCCACGTATGCATTGTTGGCGGCGGGATCTTCCTTCCTGGCTTCGAACTGGGCCTGGGTCTCAAACTCGTCCCTGGTCCCGGCATAGGCGGCACGCTGGTCGCGCGATAACATTTCGAAATCTGTCGTCTGAAGCGAGTTCAGATAGGAGAACATCTTATTGCGATCCAGGATGAGGGGCTCCAGGATATAGCTGCCGTTGGTCCAGTGTTTGACGCCCCACAGTCCGTCCTTTTTCACGAAGAGCATCTTTGAACCTACATAATCATTGTTGAGGGAGGAGAATTTCACCACCTCCGGGTCATGGGTCACTATCTGGATGCTTTCAAACTCGGGTTGCAGTACCGTCTCTCCCTTTTTATTGGCAAAGCCGTACAGACCGCCTTGTTCGAAAACATAACCATCCTTGGTAAAGGTTACATCATCGTAAACGGCATCGCTCCGGCTTCCATCGGCCAAAAGGACAAAGTATTTGTCTTCCCCCTCCCTGCGGGCGCTGACTCCATATTCATCCACGTGCATGCTGCCATGCTCGAAAGGCAGGAGGACCTCCCCTTTTGTGTTGATGAGGCCGCAATTTCCGTCTTGGGCCACCGCCCAGGTCCATTTCTGCTTGCCGGTTACGGTGCCCACATCCTTGTATTTCACGGGAACCAGTTCCTTCCCCTTATCGTCAATGATGCCGGCGAGACCGCTTTTCCAAACGATGGATTGGGTGCCGTAGAACTGGATGCTGTCAAACTGGGGTGATGCCAGCTCCTTGAGGGTGATGGGGTGCTTTTTAATCTCGTCAGGACCCGAGCGCTCCACTTTGTACAGGCCCCATACGCCGTCTTTCTGGAGCATGACTTTGGCCGTTTTGAAAGAGAATTCCACATCGGAGGCTACAAAAGGGGATATGGGGGAGAAATGTCCCTGATAAATCATGGTTCCCAGGCCGAATTCAAAGACTCTCCATTCGGGTTTATCGCGATACACCCTCAACGTGATGGCGTAAGGATTGTTCATGTACTGGTCCATATAGATCTGGTCATATATGGGCTGCAGAATCCAGAAACCCGAGGTGGGCTGGGGGCTCTTGGACTTGGACCCGGCCACATAGGCATTGTGCCAGACGCCCTTCTTTTTGGTCTTCGGGTCCCGGAGTACCACGCAGGTGTGATCATCACTTGCATTATACTCTGTTTTAAACTTGATTTGCTGGCCGAAACCATCGTTCGAGTAATAATTGTTGTCGCCGTTACTGTGGTCGAAGGCGTCGGCAATCAAACTGGAAAGGGCGCTCCCCACCACGGCGGCACCCACCCCCATCGCCGTAGACCGGATGGAAGAAGAGGAGGAGGAACTGCTTCCCCCGCCGGAACTCGAGCTCCTGTAATACGGACACCAGGTTTCGTGCTGCCAGGGATAGGTGATATTACCCATGGTAATTCCGCAGTGGGGGCAGTGCTTTTTGGCCTGCTGGGGGTTAGCTGTTGTCTGTCCTACAGCCTCACCATGACCCAGTCCTGCCTGGGCAAAAGCGGTAAACGTGGCTAATAGAAGCAGACTGGTTATCAGTAGCTTTTTCATAGTGTAGTAAGTCTTTTTCACAAAGATACCGAATGGCCTTATCATCCTTGTGGCGGATTCCACCACAAGGCCGTGAAATCCGAGGTAATCTCGGGAGTATTTGATATCTTTGTGAAGAGATGCGTTGGCTTTGCCTCATATGGTCGCTGCTGATTTCCCTGGGTCTTTGGGCCCAGCAGCCCCGTTTTGTGAACTATGGTGCAGCCGACGGCCTGCCGTCCAATACGGTGTATGCCATCACGCAGGATGCTGACGGTCACCTTTGGGTGGGAACACGAGGCGGACTCAGTTGCTTTGACGGAGAAAGCTTCCGTACGGTCCTCTCCGGCAGACGCATAACCTCCCTGGCCACAGACCGAGAGAATCGGGTTTGGGCAGGCTCCACCGAGGGTCTGGCCGTCTTTTCCGGCACCAATCGGTCATCGGCCCTGGAGGGTCAACTCATCCGCGCCCTTCTGGCTACCTCGGATGGCTATGTATGGGCCACCGTAGGAGACAGCCTGTTGCTGAAAATGAGTTATTCGCCAGAGGAAGGCATCCGGGAAGAGATCCGCACCCAATACAGTAAGCGTTATCATGAGGGAGATTATCCCTATTTCCAGATTTTCGAGGACAGGGACGGCGTCCTTTGGCTGGGCGGAAGGATTGTAAGGACACAGTTTATAAAGGATCCCGATCATCCCCAGTTCCAGTTCCGTTATTCGGATACCCACTGCACCGGGAGTTATGCCCAAGTGAAAGGAGTCCTCTATTCCTTCGAAGACGCCAACAGTTCGCTGAATACTTTTGACGGGGACCAAATCATCAGCCATGGCCGTCTTCCTATCGCCCATGCCCGCCTGCTGGCCGACAGCAAGGGCCGGCTGTGGGCTGCCGGCTCCTATGGCCTGGGACTCGTCAATCTGGACCAAGCGGAAAAAACGGTAGTGTATAAGCACCAGGCCAACAATCCCTCCTCTATCTCTTCGGCCGAGCTCTATTGCCTCTTTGAAGACCGTCAGGGAAACCTATGGGTAGGGGGAGACAACGGACTGTCCGTATTGTGCCCGGCTCTGCAGGAGGTACAGACCCTGGACCTTCCTTCCAAGCAGATAACGGCACTCCTGGAGGCTTCGGACGGCAAGTTTTGGGTGGGTACCGCCGATGACGGCGCATTTTTTATGGAGAATACCCGTCCTGGATCTCGCATGACCCATGTTGACTATCGCCCTGCAGGGCGCCCCAACGAGGGACATGTCTCCTGCCTGTACGAAGACAGCGAAGGCACTGTATATATAGGTCTGTACGCCGGCTGTGGATTTAATATATGGAAGAATGGCCATATCAGTCGGGGCGCCGTGAGCGGACCCATCCCCGAGGTGCAGCACATCGCAGCTTGGGAAGACCGTATTACTTCCAACTGGATCATGGATTTCATGGAAGGCCGCGACAAGCGTTTTTATGTGGTTACCTGGGAAGGTGTAGGCATCAACGAGTGGGACCGCAAAACGGGAAAGACCGCCCCTCCCGAATGGCTGAGTCCGTTTTGGTATCCCACCCCGGACAAGGATTCCTCCATCTTCCTGAGCTCCCGGCTGGGTAGCCGCCTCATAGAGGACGCCCAAGGAAATCTGGTCTATGGCACAACGGAAGCAGGGCTCAACATCATTGACAAGGATACGCGTTTGGTTACCAAATACCTGCCCAATCCGCAGGATAGTCTTTCCCTGCCGGACAACTATGTGACAGACCTGTGCGTAGCCCCGGACGGGACCTTATGGGTGGCCACACAACGGGGTCTGTGGACCCCTACGGGAAAGAGCTATCTTCGCGGCAAGCTGGTACAGTCGGTCCGGGCCGATGCCCAAGGCCGCCTTTGGGCCGGGACCGAGGAAGGGTTGTACTTTGTGGATATAGATGGAAGCCTTGGCGTAGTGAAAAAAGGCTTGGGCTTTCCTTCGGATCTCTATGGGGAGAAAACCGCCTGCGTCCTTTCCGACGGCCGTCTGGCCTTTGGTGGTCCGGAAGGGATGGCCCTTTTCCATCCGGACAGTCTGCTGGCCCTCAAGGGCTCCGACAACCTGCTGCTGGCTCCGCTCCGGAAGCACCGGTATCGCCTGAATGGAGGCCGATGGATCGAGTCGGCCTTCGCCGGTCTATCGGATAACATGCGGGCGGGCCGATATATTCTGGAAGAACAGACATCAGATCTCTTCGGCCGGTGGAATCGTGGAGACACATCCGTCCGGAAGCTTCGCGTTCCCCCGCCTCTGTGGTTGCGCTGGCCTTTCCTGTTGCTTTATCTGCTTCTTGCTGTTGCCATCCTTTGGACGTTTGTCCGTCTTCGCGAGCGCCGTCTGCTGATGGCCGAACTGGACAAGCGCAACCGCTTCTTCTCCATCATATCGCACGACCTGAGAAATCCCGTCAGCGGCAACAGAATGCTTGCCAGGGAATTGCTTTTACAGGCCGATCATCTTACGCCCCAGCAGCTGAAAGAGGGTATTCGTGCACTGTCAGAATCAGCGGACAAGGCCTCCTCGCTGCTGGAAAACCTGCTGGTCTGGTCTCTGAACCAGAAAGGGATGCTCAAGCCGGTGAAGCGGGAAGAAGACCTGAATGCGTTGGTAGAAGACGCCATCAGCAGCATACGCGGTGGCGAACTTATCCAAGTGGACATCCCGGAGGGGCTAAGCCTCCAGACCGATCGCAATATGCTTCTGACTTGTCTGAGGAATCTGCTGGACAATGCCGTGAAGGTGACGCCTCCGGGTGGTAAAGTTACCCTGAAAGCACGCGGGACTCGCATTACTATTGCCGACGAGGGGCCCGGGCTAAAGGAAGGAACTCGTGCATGGGGCCATGGGCTGGGCCTTGTGATTACCCGGGAGTTGCTGGAAAAGATGGGGGCCTCCCTGCAGATGGAGAATCGGCCCGAAGGTGGATTGGAAATAAGAATTGACCTATGATAAACGTACTGCTGATAGAAGATTCTACCGTATTTGTGATGGGCCTCAAACTGGCTCTTATGGCCAATAAAGGCTTTGCAGAGGTAGAGTCCGTAGCCACCCCCGGTTCTGCTGTTGCATTCCTGAACGCCCATCCCCAAACGGATGTGGCGGTGGTGGACATTTCTTTGGAATTGGAGACGGACGGCCTCACGCTTCTGGGTATTCTCAGGGAGGCCTTTCCCGCCGTGCGCACGCTGGTTCTCTCCCATTATAAGAAGCCGGCCTATATCCTGAAAGCCATCTCTTCCGGAGCTTGTGCCTACATGGCAAAAGACTCCTCACCGGACTCCATCGTAAAGGCAATAGCCGACGTGGCCGCCGGTAAGTGCCTCTTCTTTGGCGAGACCCTCGATTCGGCCAAGATTATCCGGCTGTTCGGAGGGAAAGAGAACCTTGAGGCCCGGAAACCCCAGGGACTCACGGCCCGTGAACTGGAAGTCCTTCAACTCACCACATCCGGTTACAGCAATGCCCAGATTGCCTCTGCTTTAGAGATTTCTCTCAATACCGTTGACAGCTACAAGGAAAGGATTAAAACCAAATTCGGCCTGGACAATATCGTAGAGTGCGTCGCCCATGCAGTGGCCGACGGTCTTGTGAATGTTTAGGTGAAAGCCCGCTAATAGTTTCCCGTGTGCGAAAACTCCCCAAAACGCACACGGGAATTTGTTTTAAGGTAACATAGTTCCAGATTTTTATTATTTTTGCAGGAGTAGTATTCGGAAAACCTTTTTGATATGAAAAAACGAACTCTCCTCTCTCTGCTGGCCGTTGTGATGCTGNNGACAACAAGACCATGGAACACGCCGACTGGCTGGCCAACCGAATTGGAGGCCGAATTGTGGGCTCTCCCGCCCTTACCCATGCCGAGGCCTGGGTCAAGGAACAGTTCGAGTCCTGGGGTCTGGAAGTGATGGTGCAGGAGGCAGGAGAGATCAACGTGGGCTTCTACCGCGGTCCCTGGTCTGGGCGCATGCTCAGCGAAGATGGAATGACGCTGCATTTTGGCACGCCGGCCTATACCTCCGGCACCAAGGGCAAGCAGACCGGCCGGGTATTCATCGAACCCAAGAACCAGCGTGAGTTTGACCGCATGAAAGGCGCCCTCAAGGGCTCCTGGGTACTGCTGAACAAGACTTCCAACGGCATGGCCTTCGACTGGCGGGAAGAGTCGGACACCCTCTTCTACCGCGATATGGTTGAGGCCGGGATTGCCGGATTCATCCGTTCGGCCAAGCTTCCGCTGCGCGTGATGTACGACCGCGCCCATTGCTATGAACTCACCATGGAGACCCTCCCCACCGTATGCGACATCATCCTGGACGAGGATCAGTTCAAGATTATCAAGAACAAAGTACTCCGTAAAGACATCTTCCAGCTGGAGTTCGATATCCGCAACCACTTCTATCGCGGTCCCGTGAAGTATCACAACATCATTGGCATCCTTCGCGGCAGCAAGTACCCCAAAGAATATGTGATGGCCGGCGGTCACCTGGATTCCTATGACATTGCCGGCGGCGCAGTGGATGATGGCAACGGCGCTTCCGTAACCATGGAGGCGGCCCGCCTGATTGCCACTTCCGGCGCCAAGCCCAAGCGCACCATCCTGTTCTGCATCTGGACGGCCGAAGAGTTTGGTCTGCTGGGTTCCAAGTACTTTGTACAAAACAATACGGTCCCGCTGGAGAAGATCTCCAACTACATCAACCGGGACGGCGGTCCGCTCTGCGCCACCAGCGTTACGGTGCCGCCCGCCATGTATGACGACTACGTGGAGGTCTGCAAGCCCATCCTGAATCTGAATCCGGACTTCCCCTTCACGGTGAACAAGCGGGAGACAGAACCTCAGCCGCGTCCCACAAGGGCCGGTGGCAGCGATCACGCCTACTTTGCCATGAACGGCGTACCCACCATCTCTTTCCGGGAATCCGATCCCAAGGGCCACAATTTCGAGTACGGAGAAATCTGGCACACGGAACGCGACATCTACAACAAGCTGATCCCTGAATACATGGAGCATTCGGCCGTTGTGGAAGCCGTTGTGCTGTATGGCCTGGCCAATCTGGATCATCTTCTTTCCCGGGAAGGCCTGTATTCTAATTAATCGGCCATGTATACCACATCAGAACATATCCTCAGCATATCTGTCGCAGTCTATGTGACGGTCTGCCTGATGGTGGCCGTCCTGCGGTGGGGACACAAATGCGGGCCCTATGCCTCGCACATGGACTACTACTATCCCGGCTGGAGAACCGTAGTCTTCAGTTTCCTGTCCATCGTCAACCTGATTCCGGTCATCTTCATGCCCGGAGATACGGATTGCGTGTATCTGCTGAGGATGGTCCTCCTGCTGTCTTCGCCTTTCCTGTGTGCCGTCCTCATCTTCAGTTATTTTGGACGGGTACTGAAGGTAAGATGGTGGAGAAAACCCATCATTGCCCTCTCTTTTACCTATGTTCTCATGACGGGGACGGCCCTGGTGCTGGCCCTCGTTCCCGGGACGCAGCTGCAGGGGGGCTTGCTCGTGGGCTTCTTCGTTACGGGCACAGCGCTGGCCCTCATCTATCTGGCCGGCTTCATTTTGGCCTTACGGTTGGTTCTGAGGGCCATTCAGCGTTTCTCGGACGAGAACTATTCCAACCCCGACGACTTCCCCAAGCAATATGCCGAGAGCATCCTCATCATTGCCGTCCTGCACCTGGTTATGAGCTGGAGTACAACCATCAACGGTGCTCCGTGGGCTCTTTCTTTCGGCCTGATAATCCTTTCTATCCTTAGTGTCATTTTCCTCATTGGCATCCTTTCTCCCCACCGGGCCGTGGAAGTGGCTCAGTTGGAAGCGGAGGTACTGGCGCCCAAGGAAGAAATGGCGCTGCCGCGGGAACGGGAAGAAGAACTGCTTCAGCGTATCCGTGAGCAGGTGGAAGAGAAGGAGGCTTTCCTGGACAGCCACCTGTCCCTGGCGGGCCTGTCGCAAAGCTGCGGCATCAACCGCACCTATGTTTCCTCCGTCCTGTCCGGATACAAAGGAGGGTTCTTCGCCTATATCAACAGTTGCCGCCTGGCGTATGCCGAGAAGTATCGCGCAGAACACCCCCAGGCCGACGTCGACGAAGTGGCCCTTTGCTCCGGCTTCAACAGCCGCCAGTCTTATTACAACGCCAAGAAACGCCTGGCGAAGTAATTACCATTTCATATTCAGGATACGGGGACTGAAGACCACGGTGATCCAGGCCCAACGAAGGTCTCCTTTGTTGCTCTTACGCTTGAGGCGGTCCATGGTCTCGGTACCTTTCATGTAGGAGAAACCGGCGCTCAGGTTGATATCCTTGGTGATATCATAGGAGGCCGAAAGCTCCACGCAGTGTCCCAGCCCCTTCTTCAACCCTTCCAGTTTGGTGGCGGTGGCCATATAATGGTAAGTGGCCGAGAGGGAAACTTTTTCTGCCAAAGTGGCCGAAGCACCGACATAGGCATTCTGGAGACCCGGGGAGAAGCCGTGGTAATAAGTACTTACGTAGAAGAACTCCATCATCCCGTAGAACTTGTGGTGGGAGCCATACAGGGAGGTAAAGCCCCGGATCTTGTCCCGGAAAATAACGCCGATATGTCCATCCTTGGGAACCACGAAATAGGGGTCTCCGCTCAGATAATCGTATCCGGCGTTAAAACTGAAGACCTTGGACGGCTTGACCATGGCCTTGGCGGCAGCCATCCACGCGTCAATGGGGACCTCCTGGAAATCCTTTCCCATCTGGTGGTAGTAGGAGGCCGAAAACTCTCCCCATGCGGGCTTGTAACTAATGTGCGTACCCAACATTTGCTGGTAAAACACGCCAATGTGTTTGGACGTTTCGTCTCCCTGCACACCCAGGTTCATAAACAGCAGGGAGGCGCCCAAACCAATCTTGGGGACGTCGTAATGGTACCAGAAAGTCTGCATGGTCTTGTACGGCTGGGAGCCGTCAATATAGGCCGTTCCGCCTTCCAGGTTCTCGGGGTTCTGGTTGTAACCCAGNNTGCCGGCCCACCTGGGCAAACAGGCCGAAAGGCAGCGTATACTTGGCCCAGGCCTCGAACATATGGAAACTGCCATAGCCCTGCTGCCCCCAGATATTGCTGTATTGAGGTGAAACCAGCATCTGAAGGCCGCCCTGCTTATAACCGAGATTCAATCGGGCACGGCTAACCAAAAAGTTGGCGCGGTCCTGCACTTCGGCATCGGGGTCCTGTTTGTCCAGGATGGCGCCCACACGGATTTCTCCCTGGCTCAGGAGCTGAAGGTCTGCAGTAAGTTCCTGCGCGAAGAGCGAGGATGCCGGGACCAGCAACAGGGCCAGTACCAGCAGGCTGAGGGGGGATTGTCTTAGTGTTTTCATATCGTGTG
>LXOW01439770.1_pt1 | contig 16820 bp, 13 predicted proteins | sample 1368591 | NCBI WGS metagenome assembly LXOW01 (sample SAMN04884650, study PRJNA319009) | bovine gut metagenome | isolation source: Cow rumen | host: Bos taurus | place: Italy: Legnaro (PD) | collected 2014-07-09 | reverse complement strand
TTGGCCTCGGGTTTGGCGACGTCGTAGTTACCGAGCTTCTCAAGGCGCGGCTCGGCGAGGATGCGGCGGCCGCGAGGAAGGGCGTCGCAATAGGTTTCATGTTCCCCGAGCAGCGCGATGCGGCGGTGTCACTCGCGGCGCGGCTCAGGAAGTCGGGCGAGTGCGTGGATCTTGCGCTCCGCAGCCAGAAGCCAAAGAAGTTCTTCTCGCATGCGGCGGAGTCAGGCGCCGCGCAGGCGGTGTTCCTCGGCCCGGACGACGTTGAGAAGGGCGTCGCGCGGATGAAGGACCTCGCCACGCGCGAAGAGAAGGAGATCTCGCTTTCGCAATGAAAAGGATATTTGCAGTTGCGCTCTGTGCCCTTGCCATCGTTCCCGCGTCCTTCGCGGCGAATACATCGTCTGAGGCAATAGTTAGGCTTCTCAATTCCCGGGCGTCGGGAAGCCGTAGCGAATTCAGGGATGCGGCAAAGATAGTCGCCGCAGACGCAAAGGAGGGTCGCCCCCTCCAGCAGTTTGTCATCGCGCTTGTCGCAAACGACAGCGATCTCCCGAAGAAACTGCGCCTAACCCCCGAGCAGCGCAAGGAGTATCTTGACCAGGCGAGGGACAAGATACGCCGTCTAGCTGAGGAGAAGAACAATGCCCTCGCATGGTATCTGCTCTCGCTCGAGAAGAACGACATGTCGTTCCTGAAGCGCGCGGCCGACGGCAACAACGTCCAGGCGCTAAACGCATGGGGCACTATAACGCTGACGAATGCGCTCAGAAGTCCGTCGATGACGACGAACGAAGTGGAGCGCATCCTTGTAAAGTGTTTCGGGATGTTCAAGAAGGCAGCCGACGCAGGCGACGCCAACGGGCTCTACAACCTCGGCATGTGCTATATGCAGGGCTACGGCTGCGTGGTGGACGAGGATCTCGCCTACAAATGCTTTTGCACGAGCGCGGAGGCGGGGCATCCAGAGTCGATAAACAACGTCGGCGGGTTCTACCGCGACGGCATAGTCGTGCGGGCAAATCCAGAGACAGCGGCAAAGTGGTTTGCGCGGAGCGCTGACCTTGGCAACGTCTACGGCATGTTCAACTATGCTCTCGCCCTGCAGCGCGGTGAGGGAGTTGAGAAGGATGTCAAGAAAGCCGTCGAGTTGCTGAAGGAGGCCGCCTCACTCGGCAACGCCGAGGCGATGAACGCATACGGCATGTGCTGCTACAACGGGGAAGGCGTAGAGAAGGATGCGGCGGAGGCGGTTAAGTGGTATCGTGCCTCGGCGGCCCGAGGCTTTGCCCCTGCCATGGACAACCTCTCGTCGTGCTACAGTCTCGGCACCGGCGTCAGGAAGGACGAAAAGGAGAGCCTCGCCTGGAAGGTGCGCGGCATGGCCGCGCGCGGCGACAGGAACGCCGCGGCGTGGCTCCAGCAGAACGGCTACTGATCAAGGCAGTGAAGATACTGATGATAGGCGACGTCGTCGGCAGTCCCGGCAGGCGAATTCTCGCGAAGGAGCTCAAGCGCCTCAGGCGCGAGCTTTCGCTTGCCGCCGTCGTCGTGAACGCCGAGAACTGCGCGGCGGGCTCGGGCCTTACCGCGGCGCTCGCGAAGGAGATTCTCGATTCCGGCGCCGATGCGATCACGCTAGGCGACCACACCTGGGGGCAGAAGGAGTTTGCCGGGCAGGTCGGCTCCCTTGAGCGCGTCGTAAGGCCTGCGAACTTCGCGCCCGAATGTCCTGGCCGCGGATGGACGCTCGTAACCGCGCCGACGTTCCAGTTTGCCGTCGTCAACGTGCAGGGGCGCGTCTTCATGCAGGCCGTCGACTGTCCGTTCAAGGCGATCGACCGAGTCCTCGCCGAGATTCCGAAGAACGTTTCCGTGTTCGTCGACTTCCACGCCGAGGCGACGAGCGAGAAGATGACGATGGCGCACTATGTCGACGGACGCGTGACGGCGATAGTCGGCACGCACACGCATGTCCAGACGTCCGACGCGCGGCTTCTCCCGAAGGGAACGGCGTACATCACCGACCTCGGCATGACGGGTCCCTACATTTCGTCGATAGGGCGAGACCTAAAGCCCGTCACGAAGAAATTCGTCACTGGCATTCCCGCGCGCTTCGAGGTCGCGGAAGGCCCCTGCGTCCTCGAGGGCGCGATAGTCGACTTCGACCCGGCGACAAAGAAGGCGTCGTCGATAGAGGCGTTCCGGATCCGCGAGTGAGATGGGCGGCCTTGTCGAGAACCTGAAGCGCCGAGCGGAGATCCTTCGAGCCGCCCGTGCGTTTTTCGACAATCGCGGCTTCACGGAAGTGGCGACGCCTGTCTTGATTTCCGCACCTGCGCCCGAGCCGCACATCGACTGCCCGCCGTGCGGAAAGGGGTTCCTCCGCGCATCGCCCGAGCTCCAGATGAAAAAGCTCCTCGCCGCCGGCATGGACAGGATCTACCAGATCGGGCCGTGCTTTCGCGACGGCGAGCTCGGTGCGCGCCACAATCCAGAGTTCACGATGATCGAGTGGTATCGCCTCGGCGCGACATATCTCGACATCGCGGCCGACGCGGAATCGCTGCTTCGTGAAATCATGCCCGATAGCGCCGCGCCTTCGCGGATTACGGTGCGCGAGGCGTACTTGAAGTGGGCGGGGTGGGATCCGTGGGCTGAATGGGACCAGGACCGCTTCGACTTCGACATGGCTGCGAAGATAGAGCCGAGTCTTCCGAAGGACCCCGTGTTTCTCATGGACTATCCGAAGGAGGCCGCGTCGCTCGCGCGGCTTCGCGGCGATGTCGCTGAGCGCTGGGAACTCTACATGGGCGGCGTCGAACTTGCGAACTGCTTCACCGAGCTTTGCGACGGCGCGGAGCAGAGACGGCGCTTTCTCGCGGCGAAGGAGGAGAGGCGTCTCCTCGGGGAAAGCGACTATCCCGTCGACGAGGAGTTTCTCGAACTTCTGCCGCTCGTCGGAAGCGCGTCGGGCGTAGCGCTCGGCGTCGATCGTCTCGTCGGGCTCGCTCTCGGCGAAGCCGATATCCACTCCGTCATGTGCGGCGAGTGAATTATGGTATAATACTACTCTTGACTCTAATTGCCACCATATTGCTTGCGGCGCTTACCAAAGCCGAGATCATCGACCGCTTCAGAGCCGCGCCGGTGACGCAGCTTGACGGCCTCGTTCAGGTTTACGGCGATTGTCCTGCGGACATGCGGCGAGACTTTCAGCTTCCTGTCGCGTCCTTCACGTCTGGCATCTGTCGGAAGCTCTATGCCGCCGAGCAGGAGTATCAGATGAAGTTTGCCGACCCCGGCATAATCGTCCGCATCGGCGACGTCCGCACAAACCTCACCGACGTGATCGCGCGCCCCGCGACGCGTGCCGGCGGCATTAAGTTCACGCGCATCTACCTGCCGTCGCCGTCTGGCGCGGACCTCGGGAAGTTCCGCCACGAGATCGTCCGCGCGTTCTATCGCGCCGTATACGGAGTAGACCTTGATGACGCCAGTGTCACGAAGAAGCTGCGCGAGTCCGACCCGGTGACGCGTGTCGAGGACATACAGTCCGAGGTCGCCGCCTGGCGCGAGCGCGGCGAATACGCCGCGGGGAAGACGGACGAAGACTACCTGAAGCTGCTGCGCGGCGTCCACCTGCCGGGAGTGGCTACGAAGGACGACGTCATGACTTTCGCCTCGCGGCTTTTCCTGTATCCCGAGCTTTATGCCATGCCTTTCTGCGGCAAGTACGCCGCGTGCTCTTTCCGGGATGCGGTTCTGCTTGCGAAGGAAGACCCGTTTGTCCGACTTGCCGCATACCAGAAGATCCAGTCGCTGATGCTGTTCGGCTCGGGTCACGGCGACAAGATGAACGCGGCGGTAGAGGCATACGCGAAGTTCCTGGCCGAGCTCGCGAGGTTCAAGCTCTCTGGCGAGGAGCTGCTGAAGCTTTTAGACGATGCGGACGCGAAATTGAAAGGAGTGCTCGAAGAATGAAGACGAAGAAGACGATCACGGACTCGACTGTCGATCCCGACGTTTTATGCTACACTGTCGGCGACGATCCCGTTCTCGACCTTGCGCTTGCGAAGTGGGACTGCATGGGCACCGCCGCGCACGTGACGATGCTTTCGGAGATGAAGGGGCTCAAGCGCCCCGTCGTCACGAAGCAAGAGGCCGCGAAGGTCAGGAAGGCGCTTGGCCGCGTCGTCGCGCTTGCGGAGAAGGGGAAGTTCACGATTCGCGAAGACGACCAGGACGTTCACATGGCCGTCGAGCGCCTTCTTACCGAGGAACTCGGCGACCTTGGCAAGAAGATACACACGGGCCGCAGCCGCAACGACCAGGTTGCAGTTGACGTCCGGCTTCACATGAAGGACGAGATCCTCGCCGCGGAGGGAGAGCTTGGCGCTCTTGCCGCGGAGCTCTGCTACTTCGGCTGGTGCGCGGGCGCGATTCCGCTCGTCGGGCGCACGCACCTCCAGCCGGCGATGCCGTCTACCGTCGAGATGTGGGCGACCGGCCACGCCGAGATGGTGCTCGACCAGCTCGCGAACCTCGAGGCGGCCTACAAGCTCGCAGACGCGAATCCCCTCGGGAGCGCCGCTGGGTACGGCGTTCCGCTGCCGCTCGACCGCGCGCGCACGACGAAGCTCCTCGGCTTTTCGCGCACGATCCACAACTGCTTCGGCGCTTCGATGGCGCGCGGCGAATGCGAGGCGGCGCTTCTTTCGGCGCTCGCGCAGCTGATGGCCGTCCTCTCGCGTCTCGCCGAGGACATGATCCTCTTCTCGATGCCCGAGTTCGCGTACTTCCGCCTGCCGCGCGAGTACTGCACCGGCTCGTCGATCATGCCGCAGAAGTTCAACCCCGACGTCCTCGAGCTCGTTCGCTCCAAGGCCGCCCAGGTCCTTGGGCTCCAGACGGCTTCGCTTTCGCTTCTCCACGCGATGCCTGGCGGATACAACCGCGACCTCCAGGACTGCAAGTGGCTCTATATGAAGGGCCTCGACATCACGCGTACGACGCTGAGGATTCTCGCGAAGGTCGTCAAGGGAATGAAGGTCGATCCGGCCGCTTGCCGCGCCGCGTTCACGCCCGGCGTCTTCGCGACCGACGTCGCGCTTCGCAAGGTGGCGAAGGGCACGCCCTGGCGCGACGCCTACCACGACGTCCGCGACCACCTCGAGCAGCTTGACTCGGAGAACCCCGATGCCGCCGTCGCCCTCAAGAAGCACGAGGGCACCTGCCTCGGGCTCGACCACGATCTTTACCGCGCGCGCATCGTCGCCGCCTACAAGTCGGCGGACGCACGTCGCCGCGAACTCGACGCGAACTGCAGGAGGCTGCTGAAATGAACAAGCTGCTCGAAGTCGAAGACCTGCACGTGAAGTACGGCTCGTTCGAGGCCGTCAAGGGCGTTTCGTTCTCGCTTGGCGAGGGCGAGATGCTCGGCATCGTCGGCGAGTCGGGCTCCGGGAAGTCTACGATCGCGAAGACGCTCGTGGGGCTTGAACGCCCCTCGTCGGGCAAGATCACGATCGCGCCCGGAGTCGGCCTCCAGATGATCTTCCAGGACGCCGTCGGCTCGCTCAATCCGCGCATGACCGTGCGCCAGATGCTCGACGAGACCCTTCACCACGCGACGCGCAGGGCGAAGGGCGGTGCAATCGACCTGAAGGGCGCGACGGATGCCGGCGGGCTTGTCACGCTCGTCGGGCTCTCGAAGGCCGTTCTCGACCAGTATCCGCGCGAGCTTTCCGGCGGCCAGTGCCAGCGCGTCTCAGTCGCGCGCGCCCTTGCGTGCCGGCCGAAGGTGCTGATTGCCGACGAGCCGGTTTCGGCGCTCGACGTGTCGGTGCAGGCGCGAGTCCTGAACCTTCTCAGGGACCTTCGCCGCGATCTCGGGCTTTCTATCCTCCTCGTGGCACATGACCTCGCCGTCGTCAAGAACGTCTGCGACAACGTCTGTGTCATGGAAAAGGGCCTTTTTGTCGATGCCGGAACCTCTGAAGAGGTCTTTGCGAACCCCAAGAGCGAATATACGAAACATTTGCTTGCGGTCGTTCCCAAAATCCCCATATTTTGATATAATTTATCCAAATGGCCGAAAGTATACAGGTCGTCGCCTTTGAAGGCGGCGAATTGCGGCCGCTTGGCTCGGAAATAGTTCCGGGTGAGGCGGTGCTGGCCTTGCCTTTGTCGCGTCTCGTCGTCAAGATGGTGAGGGTTCCCGAAGAAGCGGACGCCGTGGAGACGGCGTCTGGGATCCTTTCTGCCATTTCCCCGTTTCCAGACGAGCCGCTTACCGTGTCTTGCGAGACGGTCCGCGAAACGGAAAAGGGGCGCGTCGTCCTCGCGGCGGCGCTTCCCGAGGGAGCCGCAGACGACATAGCCGACGCTCTCGACGCCGCTAAAATCAACGTTACCCGCGTCGACATCCTCTCGCTCGGCGAATTGCGCGGGCTTTGGTCGCAGCTTTCCGACGGACGCGTAGGCGTAAGGCGTCTCGTCCTTCTAAAGAGCGTCGACTGCCTTTCTCTTTTCGTCCTCGACGACGACCAGCCGTCCGCGGTGCGTGCAATCACGTCCGAGGGCGACCTGCGGCGCGAGGTGATGCTTTCGCTTCTTGAGGCCGAGGACTTCGGCGGCGCCAAGCCCCTTGCCGAAATCGTCGTGGCGGGCGATGTCGATGTCGCGGGCCTCGAGTCGTTCGCCCCCGTGCGCCGCATAGAGGCTGGCGAAGACCGCGTCGCGCTTGCGCTCAAGGGCGTAGAGGAGCGCTCTGGCGAGGCGTCTTCCCTTGACGCGTTGCCAGAGAGCTGGCGCGAGGTGCTCGAGGAAACGCGCTTCAAGGCGAAGCTCAAGAAGTTCCTCGCGATCGCCGGCGGAATCTGGGCGTTTGTCATGTTGGTCCTTTTCGGCGTGCCCGTGGTGTTCGGCCTCCTGACCGACCGGCAGAAGGGCCTGTGCAGGGAACATTCGCGCCAGTACAAGTCCGTTCTCGCGATGAAGGAGAAGGTCGACCTCGTTCGCAAGTATTCCGACCACGCGCGCGGCGCCTTGGAGACGATGAAGATGGTCTCCGACCTCCTGCCGCTCCCCGAGGGGAGCGACTCCTCCTGCATCGAGCTCAATTCCTGGAACTTCAGGCGCGAGGACGGCGAGCGTTCGGGCGGCGTAAAGTTTTCGGGCGAGGCCGATTCCACCGCGCTCGTCTATCAGTTCAAGGACGCGCTCGTCGATTGCGGCCTTTTCGCGCAGGTCGACTTGCAGGGCCCGTCCGCAGGCAAGGGCGGCCGCCAGCGCTTTGACATCGACTGCCGCTTCGAAGGGGAGGAGGAAGAATGAACAACAAGTCCCTTCGCGAAAAGGCGGTGATCGCGGTCGTCGTGGTGCTTGCGCTCTACGCGATGGCGGTGGTGCTGTGGTTCGTGAGCCAGCAGGACGCGTGGAAGAGGGCTGCGAAAGTGTACGCCGGGGCCAAGAAGACGTACGAGTCCGAGCGCAAGCTCATCGGCGAGCGCCAGAAGTGGAACGACGCCTACGAGGAGGAGAAGGCGCAGATGCCTACTTTCGCGTTTGGCAAGGCGACCGACACGACATGGCTCCAGAAGCTCGACGAGCTCGCGGAGAAGCACCACATCTCCATCTCCCAGCGCCAGCCCGGCAAGGAGATCGAGAAGGGCGACGTCCTTGAGCTCCAGATCGAGGTGAGGAACTGGGAAGGCGCGCTCGAGTCGCTCGTAAAGTTCATGCACGAGCTCGAGAACACTTCCGAGGGGATGTTCGACGTCGGATACTTGAATTTCAAGCCCAGTTCGAAGAAGGGCTACATGAGGGGGTCGTTTACGCTGACCTGTGCATACATGAGGGAGGACTGATCTTATGAAGAAAACGCTCATCTGCAGCATAGCGCTGTTCGCCGCGGCCATGGCGCTCGCCCAGGACGCCGACCAGCCCCGTTCCCTGCGGTCGCTCCGCCCCAACGGGCTGCGCCCTGTGGCGGCTCCTGCTCCGGCCGCTGAAGCGGCGGCGGCCGATACGGCTTCCGACTCCGACACCAAGGAGGCGCCCGCGCTCAACTGGGACGGCGCTCCGGTTGACATCGTGTTCCAGACCTACGGCGAGCAGGTAAACAAGACGATTCTCAAGGATCCTGCGGTGCCTAACGCCACGATCACCCTGAAGTCGCGCGAGGGCCAGAAGCTCACGAAGGAGGAGTACCTCGAGGCGATAGAGGTCGTGCTCGAAATGAACGGCATCCACTTGGAGCCCTACGGCGAGAAGTTCATGCGCGCCATTCCGCGAGGCAAGGTTCGCAAGGAAGGCGTCCCGCTGTACATGGACATCTCCGAAGTCCCCGAGTCCGCGAAGGACGGCAAGGTCATCTCCGTGATGTTCTCGTTCAAGAACATCCCGATGGACGAGGCGCAGAAGGCGCTTGAGGGCTTCAAGTCCGACACCGCCGCGATCAACACCTTCGAACGCACGAACTCGATAGTCGTAACCGATACCTGGCAGAACATCAAGCGGATGGACGAAATCGCGAAGGCGATCGACATCTCGTCGCCGGTCCTCGAGCAGGTGTTCGTGTACCAGGTCGAGAACGCCTCGGCGAACGACATCAAGACGGCGCTCGAGCAGATCGTGCAGGAGTCGCAGAAAGAGCAGGAGAAGAACGGCAAGTCGGTGCAGGGCAGCTCGAACGTCAACCACTCCAACATCACGCGTCCGACGACGCTCGGCGGCGGCCGCCTCCTCAATCGCCCGAACCAGCCCGAGCAGCCGAAGCCGGTCGAGTCGACGGTGACGGCCATGTCCGACGCAGACCGCGGGATGATACGCGGCAAGGTGCTTATCCTCGCGGACGAGCGCTCCAACAAGCTGGTGATAATCACCTCGAAGTCGAACTACGACTTCTTCGAGAAGGTGATCAAGCAGCTCGACGTCGAGACGACGCCCGACACGGTCGTGAAGGTGTACCGCCTCAAGTACGCCGAGGCCGAGGAGGTCGCGGACATGATCAACGACCTCATCGGCAACGCGCCGTCGTCCAAGAGCTCCGCGAAGAGCAACCAGAACGCCGCTGCGAAGGGCCAGGGTGGCACGACCCGCGTTTCTTCGCCGGCGGGTGCGTCGAACGCGGCGAAGAAGAGCGCCAACCAGCGCACCGGTCAGGCGAAGCCGGGCGAGCTTTCCAAGGAAAACACGACGGTCCTTGCCGACAAGCGCATCAACGGGCTTGTCGTGATGACGAACAAGGAGCTCGTTCCTGTCGTCGAGAGCATCATCGAGGCGATGGACGTCAAGCTCTCGCAGGTCCTCATCGAGACGGTCATCATCGAGGTCACGCTCGGCGACGACCTCCAGACCGGCATCGACTGGGTGCAGAGGGGCAGGGCGAGAGCCATGGGAGCCGTGGACATGACGGATTCGCTAGGGCGAAAGCTTTATTACCCGCTCGTCTGGGACGACACTAACAATAAATACTCTGACGCCATCAATTACAACGGAACGCCCGTCCTCAAAGGCGCGCCGGGGGCGAGCGACGTGGTGGCCCAGATATTCAGCACGGTCCTGAATCGCGACGGGTTCTACAACAACGGCAGCTACATGCTTGGCGGCGGCGGCGGATCTGGGACTTCGGCGCTTCAGGGGCTCTTCCACGCGGTCGCGTCGAACAGCGTCGAGGCCGCGCTTGGTGCGAACCCGATCGGGTCTGGCATAAACTACTTCCTCAAGTCCGACAAGCTCAACATTGCCGCGATAATCCAGGCGTCCAAGACCGACTCGCGGGCCAAGTACATCGCCTCGCCGATCGTCATGACGGTCGACAACAAGGAGGCGACGATCGACGCCACCGAAAGCCGCCAGTTCATCACTGGCTGGACGGCCCAGTCGGGAAGCTACGGCAACAGCGGACAGCCGACCCCGAACTACACGGCCAAGGACATCGGCATCAAGCTCAAGATGACGCCGAAGATCAACCCGAACGGCACCGTCATGCTCGAGGTCGAGGAGGAGTATTCGCAGGTGAACTACGACGGGCAGACGATGCTCGTTCCGCGCGACGGCGTTTACGACGACAGGTCCGTTGACATCGCCGTTGAGCGCAAGATGACCGCCGACATCCTCCTCGAGGACAGCCAGACGGTCGTTCTCGGCGGACTTACCGAGACGATCACGGCCGATTCCGAAACAGGCATCCCGATCCTGAAGGACATTCCGTTCATCGGCAAGTGGCTCTTCGGCTCGGTCACCAAGAAGGAAACGCGCAAGGAGCTTCTTATCTTCCTCACGCCCTACGTCCTCAACGACGGCGAAGCGGCCCAGGCCGAGGCTCTCCGCCGCAAGAAGTCGCTCAGCGACACGCGTCCGTGGGATGACCACGGCTGGTCTGCGTCGCCGCTCGCCGACCCGGTCAGCAAGAAGGAGCAGATGCGCCGCCTCAAGGACGAGTGGAAGAAGCAGGACGAGGAGCGCAAGACGAAGCTCGCCATCGAGGACGAGAAGGTCAAGCGCGCGAAGGCGCTCGAGCAGATGGACAAGGCCGAGCGCAAGCACTGGCTCGAGATGCACAAGGACGAGCTCGACGAGGCCGATCGCGACGAGGAGCTGAAGGAGCTCAAGGAGAAGATGAAGTCCAAGGACGACGAGACGCAGGACGAGCTCCGCAAGCTCGCCGCCGAGATCCGCGCGAGGAAGCTCAAGGAGGCGGAGGCCGAGATAAAGGCCGCCGACGAGGCCGCTCAGGCCGACAACGAGTACAAGAAGCTCCAGGAAGCGAAGAAGGAGGCGGGCGAGCCCGAAAAGGAATCGCCTCAGGAACCTGTCGCCGACGAGGTCAAGTGATGAACTCGAAGATCGTTTCGATAATTGCGATTTGCGCCGCCGTGATAGTCGCTGGCGTCGCTGGCGTCGTCATTTCCATGCAGCGGGCCGACGCCGCGCGCGCGGCGGCAGACAAGGCCGCGAGCGAGGAGACGGTTGCGTCGAAGCGCGCGCGCGCGGCGGAGCTCGAGCGCGCGACGGCCGCGCAGAACGCGAGGGCTGCCGAGGCCAAGGCGGAGAGCGAGAAGACTGCGCTTGCGGCTGCCGAGGCGGAGAACGAAAGGCTGAAGCTCGAGAATGAGGGCCTCGCCGAAAAGCGTGCGCTCGCCGCCGACGAGCGCGCCAAGGCCGATGCCGAGGCGAAGAAGGCCGCCGACCTCAAGGCGGCGAAGGAGATTGAACTCAAGGCGGCGAAGGAAGTCGCGGACGGCGAACGCGCCAAGGCGCAGGCGTCGGCCGACGAGCTCGCGCGCGTCGAGGCCACGAAGGCGATACGCGAGGCCGAGACGCTGAAGCTAAAAGTCTCGATGGCCGAGCTTGCCGCTGAGAAGCAGCGCTACGAGGAGCTCAACGCCGAACTTTTGGACTACCAGAAGGAACTCGACGAGCGCGAGCGTGCACTTCGTCCCGAGAAGACGATAGCGGACCTCTCGTGGCTTCCCGACGAGGATACGGATGTCGACGAGAGCGGCAAGGCCCATCCGCGCAAGAAGGAGCCGAAGCTCCCCGAGAACGACCCGACGCTCCCGAAGGAGACACGTGCCCTCGCCAAGGCCGACCGCATAAGGGCGCAGGCGGACGGCATCATCGAGAAGGACGCGCGTGCGCGCGCTGTCGCCCCCATTGAAAAGCTCTATGTCGCCGCCGTGAAGGAGGGCCGCACAGTGGACGCGGAGTACTACCGCACAGTCCTCAAGTCCATGTATCCCGATTGGGAATATAAAGCACCAGAACCAAGCACCAACCCATGAGTCTCTCTGTAGGAATCGTCGGACTGCCCAACGTCGGCAAGTCAACTTTGTTCAACGCCCTCACCAAGAAGCAGCAGGCCGCAGCCGAGAACTATCCGTTCTGCACGATCGAGCCGAACTCCGCCATCGTCGAAGTCGCTGACGCGCGACTCGAGGCGCTTGCGAAGATCGTGAGCCCCCAGCAGATAATCCGCGCGACGGTCGAGTTCACCGACATCGCCGGTCTCGTCAAGGGCGCGTCGAAAGGCGAGGGGCTCGGCAACAAGTTCCTCGCGAACATCCGCGAATGCGACGCGATACTGCATGTCGTGCGCTGCTTCGAGAACGACGACATCATCCACGTGCAGGAAGGCGGCAACAAGTCTGCGCCAATCGATCCCGTGGGCGACGCGGAAGTCATCGAGACGGAGCTTGTCCTCGCCGACATGGAGCAGCTGCAGAAGCGCTACGACCGCATCAAGAAGGAGGCGCAGGCGAAGCCCGCGATGCGCCCGGAGGCCGAGGCCTGCGCGGCGCTTTTGAAGCACCTCGAGGAAGGAAAGTCCGTCCGCTCGTTCCCGAGGAAGGAAGGCGACGCGATTCTCGACGTCCTGAAGGAGCTCCACTTCCTCACCGACAAGAAGGTCATCTACTGCGCGAACGTCGCCGACGACAACGTGACGGGCGAGGGCAACGCGCATGTGGAAGCGCTCAAGGCGTACGCCGCGAAGGAGGGCGCGGAGTGCGTCGTCGTGTGCGCGCAGATGGAAGCAGACCTTGCGGGGCTTTCCGACGCCGAGGCGAAGGAGTTCCTCGAGAGCTACGGGCTCACCGAGTCGTCGCTCGACAGGACGATCAAGCTTGCATACCACACGCTTGGTCTCGCGAGTTTCCTCACTGCGGGGCCAAAGGAAGTCCGCGCGTGGACTTTCCGCCGCGGCTGGAAGGCGCCGAAGTGCGCGGGCGTCATTCACACCGACTTCGAGAAGGGCTTCATCAGGGCCCAGGTCGTTTCGTTCGACGACTACATCAAGTACGGCGGCGAGAAGGGCGCGCGCGAGGCGGGTGCGCTTCGCCCCGAGGGCAAGGAGTACGAGATGCAGGATGGGGATGTCGTGGAGTTTATGTTTAATTAGGAGTTGGAGTTCAGAGTTGGAGTTGGAGAATGGATGGTAGATTTTTTATAAAGTTTTTAACGCAGAGGCGCAGAGACGCAGAGAGGCTTTAGGAAGTTGGAGAGCGGAGAAGTTAGGGGTCAGGAGTCAGTAGTAAGGAGTTGGAAAATGAAATATGTTTCTACGAGAAAGGGAATTGAGGCGACTGCGCCTGAAACGGTTTTTCAGGGTCTTGCGCCCGACGGCGGTCTTTATGTACCGGTGATTGAGCCGGGCAGTGCCGGTCGCGTTGGTGTCGGCAGTGACGACTTTTCGACTCTTGCCAAGGCCGAGGATTTTGTCCTGACTCGCCTCTTCGGAGATTTCCCTGAGGAAGTTCGCAAGTCTGCAATCGACCGTCTCTCCTCCCGCTTCCCTGCCGAAGACCCCGTTCCGCTCGTCGAGAAGGACGGGCTTCACATGCTCGAGCTTTTCCACGGCAAGACTGGCGCTTTCAAGGACGTCGCGCTTTCGATGCTCCCCGTCTTCATGCGCCATGCCGCTGGCGGCCGTCGCGTCCTCGTCCTCACGGCGACGAGCGGCGACACTGGTTCTGCCGCGATGCAGGGCTTCGCCGGCGTTGACGGCACCGAGATCATCGTCTTCTATCCCGCGACGGGAACTTCGCGCATCCAGCGCCTCCAGATGACGACGCCCGGCGAGCCAAACGTCCACGCCGTCGGCATCCGCGGCAATTTCGACGACGCGCAGGCGGCGGTGAAGCGTATCTTCGCCGACGAGGCGATTCGCGCCGAGGCCGCGAAGCACGGCATCACTCTCTCGAGCGCAAACTCGATAAACACCGGCCGCCTCGTCCCGCAGATCGCCTACTATGTTCTCGCAGGGGCGAAGTTGCTGCACCAGGCACCAGGCGCCAGCGAAGCGCAGGCACCATTTGACGTCGTTGTTCCTTCCGGCAACTTTGGCAATATTCTCGCGGCGTACTACGCGAAGCTTCTCGGAAGCCCCATCCGCAAGTTCATCGTCGCGTCCAACGTGAACGACGTCCTCGCGCGCTTTGTGAAGACTGGCGTCTATGACCCCGGCCCGAACTTCACCGTCACCAATTCGCCCTCGATGGACATCAGGAAGTCTTCGAACGTCGAGCGTCTTCTCTGGATGATTTCCGGTGGCCTTGACGGCGATATCGAACGTGCGTGCGCCGAGACGACGCGCATGATGAAGGATCTTTCCGAGAAGGGGCGGTACGAACTTTCGGCGAGCGCGAAGGAGCGCCTTTTCGCAGATTTCGAGGGCGGTGTCGCGACACCCGAGGAGACCGAGGCGGAAATGCGCCGCATGCGCGAGGCCGCCGGCTATCTCGTCGACCCGCATACCGCCGTCGCGACTTGCGTCGCCAAGAAGCTCGGGCTTCCCCGTGGCGGCGTTCCCTGCGTCGTCGCCGCGACGGCTACGCCCTACAAGTTCCCGGAGACGTGCCTCAGGGCCTACGGCGAGGATGTGCTCGTCGCCCCGCCGCCGTCCGTCGCCGAGCTCGAGAAGCTGCCCGTCGCGCAGACGCGCGTCTGCGACGTTGACGCGATCGACGGCGAAGTGACTCGCCTGTTCTGACCCAGTGTATTGAGGAGGGATATGGACGGATTTTCGATAAGGCAGGCGAGACTCGGCGACGCGGAGGGCGTCTATGCCCTTATCGGCGCAAACGTCGACCGCCTTGTGCCGAGGTCGCTCGGGAACATCGTCGAGTCGATAGACAGGTTCGTCGTCGCGGAGGCGGACGGCAAGATGGCCGGTTGCGCGTCGTACCAGATACACCCCGAGATCGGCGCTCCCGAGGCGGCGACGGTCGAGATCGTCTCGGTCGCGGTGAAAGAGGACTTCAGGCGCCGCGGCATCGGGCGCGCGCTCGTCGAGGCCGTCGCAGAACGCGCCGCGGCGTTTTCGCCGCGCGAGCTCGTGACGCTTACGTTCACTCCCGAGTTCTTCGCCTCGCTCGGCTTCGTCGAGGTGCCGAAGACGAAGATCATGCACAAGCTCTACACGGGGTGCATAAACTGCACCAAGCACGCCGACCCGTTCACCTGCCCGGAGAAAGCGATGATTCGCCGCGTGCGCGAGCGGAATTTATGATATAATATGCGCCTATTTTTCGAAAGGAGAGGCAAATGGCCGATACGGAAGCGTTGGTGAACCAGTTGAACGAGTGCGCGGAGAAGCAGGACTTCGAAGGGGCTTTTCGGCTCGTGCGCGAAAACAGGGCAGAACTTGACAAGAAGATCCGCGCCACGGGTATAAGGGACGCATTGAAGAAGACGACAAGAGATCGTCTTCTTCTTTCTTTTTTGGACGGCGTCGGCTTTGGCGAGAGCCCGCTTGACGAGTCGCTCGTGAAGCTCGAGAAGCTCGTCGGCTTCCAGCCGGGCGCCCTCGTCCTCAGCAAGGCGTGGGGCATCGGCAAGGTGAAGCGCCTCGACTACTTCTACAAGCGCATCACCGTCGACTTCAAGACGAAGAAGGGCCACCAGTTCACCTACGCCGCCGCGTGCGACATGCTCGAGGGCGCGCCGGAAGGCCACATCCTCGTCCTGCGCGAGGCCGACCCCGCGGCGTTCGAGAAGATGCTCAAGGAGCGTCCCGGCGACTTCGTGAAGGAAGTCCTCAAGAGCTACGGCGACATGACGATCGTCCGTCTCGAGGACGTCTGCGTGCAGAACGGCTTCGTCAAGTCCGTCAACTGGAAGAAGTTCTGGGAAGAGGCGAGGAAGGCGCTTCACCAGGACAAGCTCGTCGAGATTCCCGCGAAGCGCACCGACCCGATCCGCCTCAAGGCGTCCGCCGAGGACTACGGCGACGGCTGGCTCACCGCGTTCTCGCACGAGACCGACCCGAAGCTCATTCTCGCGGCTGTTCGCGAATACGTCGCGCAAGGCCGCTTCAAGACCGCCACCGACGACGCGAAGTCCAAGATTGCAGACCGCCTCGAGTTCGCGGTGACCGCCGCGCGCAACGTCGACGACGCGCTCTATGCGCGCCTCGCCTCGCTCGTCCTCGAGCTCGGCTTCACGAAGCCCGCGGCGGCGGACATGCGCGCGTACCTCTGGGAGCGCAAGCGCTACATCGCCGCCGCGGCGTCCCTGCCGGCCCGCGAGGTCGGCGCGATGATCTCCTTCCTCGCGGACTCCGACGAGGCGAAGGCGAAGCTCTACGCCGCGGTTCCCGAGCTCTGCTTCACGGCCGTCTCCGAAATCGTCTCGCGCTTCGGCGCCGAGACGGCGTGCCGCGCCGCGCTCGGTGGTTTCATGAAGGACACGCAGGCGCCCGCGACTCTCGTCACTCTCATCGTCGGCAAGATCGAGCAGTTCGGCAAGTTCGAATACGCCGAGGTGCCGGTTGACGGCAAGAACATCAAGGTGCTCAAGTCCTATGAGCTGTGGCCCGAGCTTCCTCCGGTCGCTACGATCCTCACCCACGCGATTGCGCTCGGCGAGGGCAGGCGCGGCGGCGAGACGCTCAAGATGCAGAACATCGTCCGCCGTCTCTTCGGCGACAGGGCGTGGCTCGAGAAGATGTTCAAGCTCCTGAAGCCCGCCGACCAGGTGCTGTTCTTCGAGCGCTTCCAGGCGTCCATCGCGTGGGATCCGTCGACTCACCACACGATCGTCGTGAGGATGACGCACATCGTTCCCGCGCTCGAGAGCCACCTCGTCAAGACCGAGAAGAAGAAGGAGTACGCGCGCGTCACTTCGCTCCGCAGCTACGGCCTCAGGAAGCAGGAATACCTCAAGCTCATCAACGAGGACATGCCCGCGAACGTCAAGCGCATCGAGTTCGCGAAGAGCTACGGCGACCTCTCGGAGAACGCGGAGTACCAGTACGCAAAGGACGAGCAGCGCGTGCTGATGCAGAAGCAGACCGTCATGCAGGCCGAGCTCGAGGC
>LXOW01173821.1_pt1 | contig 16828 bp, 12 predicted proteins | sample 1368591 | NCBI WGS metagenome assembly LXOW01 (sample SAMN04884650, study PRJNA319009) | bovine gut metagenome | isolation source: Cow rumen | host: Bos taurus | place: Italy: Legnaro (PD) | collected 2014-07-09 | reverse complement strand
CAGGAGGCTGCCCACGGTCGTGCACCCGCACTGGCTACGGGTATCAAGCGCTGCTGGCCTGATCGTCTGGTGTTCACCTATCAGGGTGACGGCGACTTGGCTTGTATCGGTACCTGTGAGACCATCCATGCCCTGAACCGTGGTGAGAATATCGTCATCATCTTCGTCAACAATGCTATCTATGGTATGACGGGCGGTCAGATGGCTCCTACGACACTGATTGGTCAGAAGACTTCAACCTGTCCTTATGGTCGTGATCCAGAGATTCACGGTTATCCTTTGAAGATGGCCGATATCGCTGCTCAGCTGGAGGGAACGTGCTACGTGACGCGTCAGAGTGTGGAGAGTGTTGCCTCTATTAACAAAGCGAAGAAGGCGCTGCGCAAGGCTTTCGAGGCTTCGATGGCAGGTAAGGGTTCTAGTCTGGTGGAGTTCGTTTCTACCTGTAACAGCGGTTGGAAGCTCACACCTGCTAAGGCTAACGAGTGGATGAAGGAGAATATGTTCCCCTTCTATCCCAAAGGAGACCTGAAAGATACTACAAATCTTTAATTAAGAGTTAAGAATTAAGAATTAAGAAAAGATGAAAAAAGAGATAATTATTTCAGGTTTCGGAGGTCAGGGCGTGCTCTCGATGGGTAAGATTCTGGCCTATTCTGGACTGATGGAGGACAAGGAAGTGACTTGGATGCCTGCCTATGGTCCTGAGCAGCGTGGTGGTACGGCCAACGTGACGGTCATCGTTAGCGATGAGCGTATCTCTTCGCCTATTCTGAGTAAGTATGATATCGCCGTCGTGCTGAACCAGCCTTCATTGGAGAAGTTCGAGCCGAAAATAAAACCTGGTGGTATCCTGATTTACGATGGCTTTGGCATCATCAACAAGCCGACGCGTAAGGATATTACGGTCTATGAGATTAACGCAATGGACAAGGCTGCCGAGATGAAGAACGGCAAGGTGTTCAACATGATTGTACTTGGTGGTCTGCTCAAGGTGGCTCCTGTGGTGAGCGATAAAGGTGTTGAGAAAGCACTTTTCAAGACGCTGCCCGAGCGTCATCACTCACTGATACCGCTTAATATGGAAGCCCTCAAGGAAGGTGCCAAGATTATCACAGAGATTTAAAAGTAATCCCCACCCATTAGGTGGGGATTACCATTGTTGCTGGTTTTGAAAAAGAGAGATTAATTTATGTGGTTGATATTGGCTTTTATGTCGGCAGCGCTGTTGGGCTGCTATGACTCATTAAAAAAACATGCACTGAAGGAGAATGCGGTGATTCCGGTTTTATTCCTGAACACGCTTTTCTCTTCATTGATCTTTCTGCCTTTTATTGTACTGAGTGACATATCCGACGTACTCGATGGTACCATTTTTCATACGGCGAGTGGGGGATGGGAGATGCACATGTACATCGTTCTAAAAGCCATCATCGTCCTCTCTAGTTGGGTTCTTGGTTACTTCGGTATGAAACACCTACCGTTGACGATTGTTGGTCCTATCAACGCCACCCGTCCTGTGATGGTACTTGTGGGTGCGTTGCTGTTCTTCGGAGAGCGTCTGAACGTCTGGCAGTGGATAGGTGTGCTATTGGCGGTGGCTTCTTTCTTGATGCTGAGTCGCAGCGGTAAGAAAGAAGGTATTGACTTCAAGCACGACCATTGGATTTATATGATTGTGGGTGCTGCGGCATTGGGGGCTATCAGTGGCTTATACGACAAGTATCTGATGGCTCCTGTAGAGAGTGGTGGTGTCGGGCTTGATCGTATGATGGTCCAGTCTTGGTACAACATCTACCAGTGTGGCATGATGGGGGCAATGGTTTGGCTCCTTTGGTGGCCTAAACATGAGCAGACGACACCCTTCCACTGGTCTTGGTCGATTGTTGGCGTGAGCCTGTTCCTGTCAACAGCCGACTTCGTGTATTTCTATTCTCTGTCCTTGCCAGATGCGATGATCTCGATTGTGTCGATGGTGCGTCGTGGTAGTGTGATTGTCAGCTTCATCTTTGGTGCGATATCCTTTCATGAAAAGAACCTGCGGGCAAAGACCATCGATTTGGTGTTGGTGTTGCTAGGCATGCTGTTCTTGTATATCGGTAGTAAATAGACAAGAAAAAGAGAGGTGGTTGTGGTCACCTCTCTTGTTTTTCCTCCGTTTCCACTGTTTTCTTCTTTTTCTTCTGACGAGAGAAGAGGTCGCGCAGGTTGTTGAAATCTTTCTTCATGATGATACCGATACCTTGGGTGTTTAGACTCGACTTCGTGAAATAGCGGTCGTTAGTTTGGTTATACACTTTCAGTGCGAGGTTACCGCTGGGGTAGAGTAGATATTGTAGGTCGAAGTCTCCGATGAACGATGGATTGGCGCGGGCGGCGTTGTCGCGATAGCCAAACTGTCCGTTGAGCACCAGTCGGTTGTTGAACATACGTCCGCTGATGATGCCTTCGTATTCGGCATTATGCCATCCTTCGTTACCCGTTGAGATATTGGCACCGAAGTTCCAGTTGTCGTTCTTGATAATCTGGCTGAGCAGGGTGTTGATCTGGGTAGAGATGGTACCAGAGAGGAAACTCTGCATAGCCAGGGTCGTACGGTCTGGCTTCTGCTCGTCGGCATTGTTGGGACCTTGGTAGTAAAAACGACCGATGGCAAGCAGATACACCACCTGCTGGTTCATCTCCTGTTGTCCGTTGATGACGGAGCGCACCATCTGTTGCTCGTCGGCATTCACGGTTGGCATCTCAAGATCGAAATCTACCTGTGGCGATGCAGGTTGTCCACCGATATTCATCAGACAGTTCACGCGTATAGTGTTGTTGGTGAATGAGTTGCCGATGTTCAGGTCAGACAGGCTGACACTGTTGACGGTATAGACGGCTTGCAGGTTGAGGGCTGCTTGATAGGGATCGCCGCCAAAGACGATGGTACCACCTCTATTGAAGGTGAAGTTCTTTTTGATGATGTTCTGTATGGTAATCCCGTAGGTTCCGTGATCGACGGTATAGGTGCCGAACATGTTGAAGGCCCCCTTGTTGTGGAAGGTCGCTCGGATACTACCTTCGCCATTCAGCGTAATATAGTCATTGGTGTTTTTGTCCATGAGTAGGCGTAAGGTTGCGTCAGGTGTGGTATTGATGAGGAAGTTGATGTAGATATCGGTATCCGTGGCTCTTGTCAGACCGCTTTTGTCTGCTTTCTTTTGGGTGTCAGCCTTATTGTCATCGTCCCACTCGATAAACTCCTGTCTGGAGATGGCGTCAGGTGTAGCGGCATTATACACGAAGACGGAATTCTTTTGGGGTGTCACGTCACAGTCGATTACCACGTCGTTGCCATGACCATGAATGCCGACATTGCCAGAAGCATAGACTGTCCCATAGAACGAAGAGTCGCCAAAGTCGTTGAAATCGTAGGCTAATAAGTTCTCTGCATCGACATAGAGGTCGAAACTCAGGTTGGTCAGGTGCTCATGATGGATGCCGCCAGAAAGGAAGGCCTGATGTCCGTATTTGTCAAGGACAGTCATGCGTTTGAGTTCTATTTCGTCTGGAATCATTACCAGCGTGTCACGTTCCAGTCTGTAGGTGGTGTTTAAGGCTGTGATGGTGGCTTCTCCATCTACGACAAGATTGCCTGTAAGGTTGATGTTGTCGAGGGTGCCTGCCAGTCTGACATCGCCCTCCGCATGGCCTGTGATATGGCTGAGGAAGGACTTGGTGAAACTGTGCATGAAGTCCAGATACGTTCCTTGGGCATCGATCTCGAGGTCGATAGTCTCATGTACGGGCGACACATAGCCGTTGATGAGTGTTTTAGCCTCTTCTCCGTCGTCTGCAATGGCATGGATGTCTATCTGCTCGGCTTCATGGTTCCAGTTTGCCTTGGCCTGCAGGGTACCCATGCGTCCATGCTCGAATTTGAAGTCATCGACGCGGAGGTCGGCGTTGGCAGCAAAGCGTCCGAAGAGCGACGAGACTGTAGCGAGACCTGTGGCCTTGCCACTGAACTCAACGGTGTGGAAGTTCACTAGGTCTAGGATATAGTCCACCTCCACTTCGTTGAGATCGATCTTGAGTATATCGTTGGGATTGTCAGAGGCAATGCCGTCGATGATGATATGTTGCTGGCCGCGATGCAGTTCAAACACGTCCACAAGCAGTCGTTTGTCGGAATAGAGGATATCCGAGGGCTCGATGTCCCACTGTCCGTTGTTTAGGATGGTGTGAGAGGGGAGTATGCGCACATGGGCTTCGGGCTTATTAGCCAGATTCTTGTAAAGTTGGATGATGGTATTCAGCTCGCCACTGAGTTTTTCCTTGTCTTCATGGTTGTCCCAATTCAATGATGTGTTGATATTGTTGCTGGCGGCTTGTGCACTCAGGCTGATGCTCATGTGCTGCCCGTCGTCCATGAGCTTCAGTATGCTGACCTTACAGTTCAGAGAGTCCCCGGGAGAGTTGATTTCGATGTCAGCATCCTTATACCTGGCATCGTTATAGGCAAACGATGGCAGGTTGCCCGTTAGCGTCAGGTCGTCGGTCTGGTCGTTGAGCCTTGCAGTCAGGTTCAGTGGTTGCTCGAACTGCAGGTTGATGCCGAAGAAGCGTTGCAGCCAATCAGTCTTGCTCATCAGCAGTCTCAGACTGAAGTTGTTGTCAGGTCCTTTTTTGATAGGAGGCAGTCCGGGCAGGGTTGGAAGTCGCGAACCGATGAGGTTGATAAAGCTCTGTGCCAGCGTTTGGTAGTTGAAGTGTCCTTTCAGTTCGGCATCAGCGAAATCGCTTTTCAGCGAGATGAAATGGATGCCCTCGCTGAATCCGGAGGAGAGGATGAAGTTATCAAGATGGTAGGGGGGCTGTTCCTCTGTGGCCGACATCGCAAAGTTGCTGACTCGTACGTTTCCCTCTGCGTCCTCTAGTTTGCTTAGAGTGATGTCGGCATCGATGTCTGATGAGAAAACGGAAGAGCCGAATGCTTTGCTGAGATGTGTGGCCTCAGGTGAGAAATGGCTGATAGTGCCCTGTAGCTTGATGGTACCAGCCTTGCCGGCTGAAGGTGTGAGCACGATTTCGCTGACTTCTCCAATGAGTTGTGCTGACAAGTTGGGATCGTTGATGCTGAACGCTCCCGATATAGTCCCTTTGTCATATAGTCCGTCGAGAAAGATATCGCTATAGGTATAGTGATTGTAGTCCAGGCGCGAGATGTTGCCGAAAATCTTGATTTCTGGCTTTTGGGGCGACTGACACCACTGTCCTTCTGTCTTGACTTGGGTAGAGAGCATGCCCAAGCTGTTGTCGCCGAGTAGTTGCCCTAGGTTGAAGTCCTCTGTCTTTACGTCTCCCATAAAGCGTTGGAGCTCGTTCATGCCGAACTGCACGTCAACATCACCGATACCACTATGAACACGGCTTTTCAGGGTGGTCTCTCCTAGACGATTGCGATCAAAGAGACCTGTCAACTGCAGGTTTCCGATGCGTTTCAGTTCCTCAGGCAGTTTGAAGGTCTTCGTGAGGAAGTCCAGACTGGCCTCACTAAGGGTCAGATGCTGTACGTTGAGGTGCCATGCAGGCTTCTTCTGCCAGTTGGCAATCCATCCATCCAGACTGATGTCAATATCCTTCTCCTTCGTGGCAATGAGCAACTCAGGGACGTTTATCTGTTCATCTGTTCCGTTGAAGTTGGCAGTCAGCGAGATGCCTCTCTGGAGATTCTTTAATGTAGGATATAAACTTCTTAGGTCTGAGGGTGTTATGGTGGCGTCTTTTATTTCTCCGAGAAATCTCAGTGTCCCAGCTGTAAGCCCTTTTTCATCTAGCTTGTAATAGGCTTTCAGGGAGTCGAGCCTCAAATCGGAGCTTGGCATCTGGAGGATGAAGTCCGAAAGTGTGGATTGATTTCTCCCTGCTGCCAGACGGAAACTCAGGCGGTTGACGTCCAATCCGGAATTCTCGTGGAGCGAGAGGCGCTTCACATTAATATGTAGCGAGTCGTCAGTCAGTGCCTTTAGGTTGATATGTCCGCTGATGCCGCTGATACGCAGATGATGTGGGTTCAGCTGTTGGTTGGTTCTCGCCATATCCAGTCTGTCGTAGATAACACCTGAGCGTCGGATGATGAACGAGTTGATCCTCAAGTCGAGTGGGGTATGGGAAGTCGTGTCTTTCGAGGCTAGCGAGTCGATGACGAATTGAAAGTTCGCGGGCGTATCCGCATTCTTTTTGTAGAGTCTGGCGTTGGCACCGAAGAGTTGTGCCGACGAGATGGATATCTTGCCATTAGCGAGTGGCAGGTAGTCAATCTTTACGGCCATACGAGATATGGTGAGCATCAGTTTCTGCTGCTGGTCATAAATATTGACGTCGTCGATGATGATGCGGTCGAGGAATCCGAGATCGATCCGCCCCACGCTCACCTTTGTTCCGAGTTTCTCTCCCAACAGCTCAGAGACCTTGTTGCCTGCAAACTGCTGAACGCTTGGCAGTCGGAGAAAGGCTGCCGATAGTAAGTTCACGGCGATGACTGTCCAGATGACGATGCTGATGAATCGTTTTAGTATCTTCACGTGGCAAAAATACAACAAATTATCGGTATTTCTACATTTTTTTTGGTTTTTTGTCCTTTATCTACCCAAAATTTTGTAATTTTGCAGTCGCATCTTGCAACTATTCAATAAATTTTAGATAAATGGCAAATGTTATTAAGCTAAACAAAGGCTTGGACATCAACCTGAAAGGACGGGCTGAGGAGCAGAAAATCCAGCTGAAGTCTAATGGCAAGTACGCACTTGTTCCAGATGATTTCGAAGGTGTCACTCCAAAGGTCGTAGTCCGTGAGGGCGACAAGGTTCAGGCCGGGGATGCCTTGTTTGTTAACAAGCAGTATCCGGAAGTGAAGTTTGCCTCGCCTGTAAGCGGTACGGTCAGTGCCGTTGTGCGTGGTGAACGTAGAAAGGTGCTCTGTGTGAAAGTGGATGCCGATGCCCAGCAGAGCTATGTGGATTTCGGCAAGAAAGACGTTAGCAAGCTTGATGGAAAAGCCGTCATCGACGCGCTGCTCGAAGCAGGTCTTTTTGGTTACATCGACCAGTTGCCTTACGCTGTCTCGACAAATCCGTCGGTCATGCCTAAGGCGATTTTTGTATCTGCCCTGCGCGACAAGCCGCTAGCCTGCGACTTCCAGTTTGAGGCTAAAGGTCAGGAGCAGGATTTCGTGACAGGTATTCAGGCCCTTTCGAAGATTGCTAAGACTCATGTGGGTTTGGGCATCCAGCCTGATTTCCAGACGGAGATCTGCAAGTTGGGAATTGAACGGTTTGCTGAACTGACCATCTTTGATGGGAAGTGCCCTGCAGGTAATGTCGGCGTCCAAGTGAACCATGTCGATCCTGTGAACAAGGGCGAGGTGGTCTGGACCATCGGCGATCCTACGGTCGTGCTCTTCATTGGCCGTCTGTTCAATACGGGAAAGGTCGATCTGCGTCGTACTGTTGCCCTTTGCGGCAGTGAGATCAAGTCGCCAGCCTATGTTGATATGCTGGTGGGTGAGGAACTGGCTACGCTTCTTTCCAATAGCTATGACGCTTCTAAGAGTGTGCGTATCATCAACGGCAATGTGCTGACTGGTCGCCCCACCACTAAGGAAGGTTTCTTGAGCGCTCATGCTTCAGAAATCACCGTCATCCCTGAGGGTAATGATGCCGACGAGGTGCTGGGTTGGATTCTGCCACGCTTCAATCAGTTCTCTGTGAGCCACAGCTACTTTTCTTGGCTATTTGGTAAGAAATCGTATGCGCTTGATGCCCGTATCAAGGGTGGCAAACGCCACATGATTATGAGTGGCGAGTACGACAAGGTACTGCCGATGGACATCTATGGTGAGTATCTGATTAAGGCAATCATCGCCGGTGATATCGATCGTCAGGAGGCGCTGGGTATCTACGAGGTGAGCCCCGAGGATTTTGCATTGGCAGAGTTTGTGGATTCCTCGAAGCTGGAGCTGCAACGCATTGTGCGTGAAGGACTGAACATTTTACGTAAAGAAAACGCATAAAGACATGAGTGCTATAAGAAACTTATTTAACAAGATGAGGCCAAGCTTCGAAGAGGGTGGCAAGTTGCATGCTTTCCGCAGTGTCTTCGATGGTTTTGAGACATTTGCGCTTGTGCCTAACGATACTTCTAAGTCGGGTGTCAATATTCACGATGCCATCGACTCGAAGCGTATTATAAGTATGGTGATCATCGCCCTGATGCCAGCCATGCTGTTTGGTATGTATAATATCGGCTATCAGAACTATCTCGCTGCAGGCACGCTGGCTTCTGCCTCGTTCCTCGAGATTTTCTGCTTCGGCTTCCTCGCCGTACTGCCGAAGATTCTGGTCAGCTACATCGTAGGTCTCGGCATCGAGTTTGCCTGGGCTCAGTGGAAGGGTGAGGAGATCCAGGAGGGTTACCTCGCCTCGGGTATCATCATCCCGCTGATCATTCCTATCGGTTGTCCATTGTGGATGCTGGCATTGGCCTGCGCCTTCTCCGTCATCTTCTGTAAGGAGATCTTCGGCGGCACGGGTATGAACATCTTCAACCCAGCCATCGCTGTCCGTATGTTCCTCTTCTTCGCCTATCCATCTAAGATGACGGGCGATCAGGTGTGGGTGGCTCAGAACAGTATTTTCGGACTGGGTAACGACCTGCCCGATGGCTTCACCGCTGCCACACCGCTTGGTCAGATCGGACAGGGCGTCAACCCCGATGCTTCTATCTGCGACATGATCTGCGGCTTTATCCCCGGTTCTATCGGTGAGACCAGCGTCATCGCCATCGCCATCGGTGCCTGCCTCCTGCTTTGGATGGGCATCGCCTCTTGGCGTACCATGCTGAGTGTGTTCGTAGGTGGTGCCGTGCTGGCATGCATCTTCGAGCAGACCGGTCAGTCTATGACTTGGTGGCATCACTTTGTGCTTGGTGGCTTTGCCTTCGGTGCTGTGTTCATGGCTACCGACCCTGTCACCTCTTGCCGCACCACAACGGGCCAGTATATCTATGGCTTCCTCATTGGTGCTATGGCCATCATCATCCGTGTGATGAATGCCGGTTATCCTGAGGGTATGATGCTCGCCATCTTCTTTGGTAATATGTTTGCTCCCACGATCGACCACTTCATCGTGGAGCGCAATATCTCGAAACGCTTAAAGAGAGGAGGTACCAAATGAAACTGAATACTAATTCGAATTCGTACATTATTATATATAGTGCGATTCTTGTGGTCATCGTGGCCTTCCTGTTGGCGTTTGTCTATCAGGCGCTGAAGCCGATGCAGGATGCTAACGTGGCCCTCGACATCAAGAAGCAGATTCTCTATTCACTCAACATTCGCGGTTTGGACGGTGCTGAAGCTGAGGCTAAGTACGCCGAGGTGGTGAAGGAAGAGAAGAAAGCTGGTGAGAAACTCTATTATGAGTGTGAGATCAATGGTGAGAAAAAGTATGTATTCCCCCTTAAGGGTATGGGGCTCTGGGGCGGCATTTCTGCTTTCGTATCTGTCAATGACGATCTGAACACCATCTATGGTGCCTATTTTAACCATGAAAGTGAGACTGCTGGCTTGGGCGCTGAGATTAAGGACTCTCAAGCTTGGCAGGAGAAGTTCCAGGGTAAGAAGATCTACTCTGACGACGGCCAACTAGCTATTGGTGTAGTGAAGAATGTAGAGAATCCTGCCTCTGAGGTGGATTGTGTCACAGGTGCCACCCTGACTTCTAACGGTGTCTCAGACATGCTTCGTACAGATCTGAATGAGTATATCTCAAAAATGAAGGAGGACTAAAATATGGCATTATTCAGTAAACAAAATAAAGAGGCCTTCACGAATCCGTTGAACCTCGACCACCCGATCCTTGGACAGGTATTGGGTATCTGCTCGGCACTCGCCGTTACGTCGCAGCTGAAGCCTGCCATCGTGATGGGACTCGCCGTGACGGTGATTACGGCTTTTGCCAACGTCATCATCTCTATCATCCGCAACACCATTCCTAACCGCATCCGTATCGTGGTGCAGCTGGTGGTTGTGGCTGCTCTCGTGACTATCGTTTCTCAGATTCTGAAGGCTTTCGCCTACGACGTCAGCGTTCAGCTCTCTGTGTATGTCGGTCTGATTATCACCAACTGTATCCTGATGGGTCGTCTTGAGGCGTTTGCCATGCAGAACAAACCCTGGCCTTCATTCCTCGACGGTGTGGGTAACGGTCTCGGCTACGCTATGATCCTGGTGATTGTAGGTGCAGTCCGTGAGCTCCTCGGACGTGGTTCGCTGTTAGGCTTCCAGATTATCCCTGATGCCTGCTACGACTTCGGCTATGTGAACAACGGTATGATGACGATGCCTGCAATGGCTCTGATTCTCGTGGGTTGTGTGATTTGGGTACATCGTGCATATTTTTATAAGGAGAAGTAAATTATGGAACACGCAATATCATTACTATTCCGTTCGATTTTCGTCGATAATATGATCTTTGCCTTCTTCCTCGGCATGTGTTCTTACCTTGCCGTGTCGAAGACCGTGAAGACTTCTTTGGGATTAGGTCTGGCTGTGACTTTCGTGCTCACTGTCACCGTCCCAGTGAACTATCTGTTGCAGACTAAGGTCTTAGGTCCTGACTGTCTCGTTGAGGGCGTCGATCTGAGTTACCTCAGCTTCATTCTATTCATTGCCGTGATTGCAGGTATGGTACAGCTCGTGGAGATGACGGTAGAGAAGTATAGTCCCTCGCTCTATGCAGCTCTGGGTATCTTCCTGCCGCTGATTGCAGTGAACTGCGCTATCATGGGTGCTTCGCTCTTCATGCAGCAGCGCATCCTGATGGATCCCACCAATTCTCAGGCTATCGGCTCTATCTGGGATGCTGTTGTATATGGTTTCGGCTCAGGTATCGGTTGGACATTGGCGATTGTAGCCTTGGGTGCCATCCGTGAGAAGATGCAGTACAGCGACGTTCCCAAGCCTCTGCAGGGCCTTGGCATTGTGTTTATCACTGTGGGTCTCATGGCCATGGCGATGATGTGTTTCTCTGGATTAAATATTTGATAAGGTATGGTACAGTTTATTACATATAGTATAGGAGTGTTCCTCCTGGTGATCCTGCTTTTGGTGATCATCCTGCTCGTGGCAAAGAAATATCTCTCTCCATCGGGCAACGTGAATATTGAAATCAACGGCGACCGTACTATTTCTGTAGCCCAGGGCAACTCGCTGATGTCCACGCTCAATGAGAACGGTGTGTTCCTTCCCTCAGCCTGCGGCGGTAAGGCCTCTTGTGGCCAGTGCAAGGTGCAGGTACTCGAAGGCGGTGGCGAGATCCTCGACTCTGAGAAGCCTCACTTCTCGCGTAAGGAGATCAAGGCTGGCTGGCGTCTGGGCTGTCAGTGTAAGGTGAAGGGCGATCTCAAGATCCACGTTGATGAGTCTATCCTTGGCGTGAAGGAGTACGAGTGTACCGTCATTTCCAACAAGAACGTGGCTACGTTCATCAAGGAGTTCAAGGTGCAACTCCCCGCAGGTGCCCACATGGACTTCCTTCCAGGCTCTTATGCACAGATTAAGATTCCTGCTTTCGACTGCATCGACTACAACTCATATGATCGTGATCTGATTACGCCGGAGTACGTTCCCTCATGGGAGAAGTTCAAGATGTTCGACCTGAAGTGTAAGAATCCTGAGCCCACAATCCGCGCCTACTCAATGGCCAACTATCCTGCTGAAGGTGACGTGTTTATGTTGACGGTACGTATTGCTACGCCTCCGTTTAAGCCTGATCGCAGCGGTTTCATGGATGTCAATCCTGGTATCGCCTCGTCGTATATCTTCTCGCTGAAACCTGGCGACAAGGTGATTATGTCAGGTCCTTACGGCGACTTCCATCCTCACTTCGACTCAAAGAAGGAGATGATTTGGGTCGGCGGTGGTGCTGGTATGGCTCCGCTGCGTGCACAGATCATGCATATGACGAAAACACTGCACACCAAGGACCGCGAGATGCACTATTTCTATGGTGCCCGTGCGCTCAACGAGGTGTTCTATCTCGACGATTTCCTCGGCCTGGAGAAGGAGTATCCCAACTTCCACTTCCACCTTGCCCTCGACCGTCCCGACCCCGCAGCCGATGCTGCTGGCGTGAAATACACGCCGGGCTTCGTCCATCAGGTGATGCTCAACACTTATCTGAAGGACCACGAGGCTCCCGAGGATATCGAGTACTACATGTGCGGTCCTGGCCCGATGTCGAAGGCCGTTGTCCAGATGCTCGACTCACTCGGTGTAGAGCCCGAAAGCATCATGTACGATAACTTCGGTGGCTGATTCCCCGATTATTTAGTGCAACAAGTGAATAATCCCCCGTTCAGTTTTGAGCGGGGGATTATATAAAAAATCCGACTGCAAATCATGCAGTCGGATTTTCTTTTGTTCATCAATATCTCATTACTTGATGAGGTCGACGGAGCGCTTCAGGAAGCGGTCGAGAGCCTCACCTTTAAGCATACCGTTCTGAAGGAGGGCCAGGTCGATAAGCTGGTGGACGATGGAGTTGTCCTTAGCATAGTCGGCGATGACGGCCTGCTTCTTGTCTTTCTGCTCTTGTACGGCTTTCTCTGCCTCGGCTTTCTGGTCTTTGTCCTCCTGTGTCAGTTCGTCGTACTTCTTCTTGTCTTGTACCTGACGGATAGCTGCCAGACGGGCTTCCTGACCCTTGAGTTCGCTCTCAATGGGCTTCAGAGCCTCGGCGGTCTTAGCCTCGCAGTCGCTGAGCACCTGCTTGACGAGCGGATGGTCGGCATTGAGTACGATGTTGAAGGAGTCGGGCATCTGGCCGTAGAAGTTCATGCCTGGCTGGAAGCGGCTCATCTCCTTCATACGACGCATATACTCGTTCTGGGTGATGATGACAGGACGGGCCTCTTCACCAAGGGCATCTACCTGTACCATGAACTCTGCCTTGTCGAGCTTAGGCAACTGGGTACGGAAGACGGCTGACAGATTGTCAGACTGTGACTCGCTCAGTTCGCTCTTAGGCGCGTCGCTCTTCACAATCAGACGGTCGATGATGTCACTATCGACACGGGTGAAGCGGCTCTTCTCGAACTTCTGCTCCAGCGTCTGGATGGTAGGCACGTCGAGCTGGCCGTCGAGCAGCAGCACGCTGTAGCCCTTATCCTGGGCGGCTTTGATATAGCTGTACTGCTCTTCCTTGTCGGTAGCGTAGAGATAGACGAGCTGGTCGTCCTTATCCTTCTGATTAGCCTCGATGAGAGTCTTGTACTCGTTGAAGGTGAAGTACTTACCTTCGGTATCTTTCATCAGGGCGAAGTCCTTGGCACGGTCGTAGAAACCGTCTTCGGAGAGGATGCCGTAGTTGATGAAGAGCTTCAGGTCGTCCCACTTCTCCTCATACTGTTTGCGGTCTTCCTTGAAGATGGCGTTCAGACGGTCGGCTACCTTCTTGGTGATATAGGTGGAGATCTTCTTCACCTCGCGGTCACTCTGCAGATAGCTACGGCTGACGTTCAGAGGGATATCGGGAGAGTCGATGACGCCGTGAAGCAGGGTGAGGAACTCTGGTACGATGCCCTCCACCTGATCGGTGACGAAGACCTGATTGCAGTAGAGCTGGATCTTATTGCGTTGCAACTCGATGTTCGACTTGATTTTCGGGAAGTAGAGGATACCCGTCAGGTTGAAGGGGTAATCGACGTTCAGATGGATCCAGAACAGAGGTTCGTCGCTCATGGGGTAGAGTGTACGATAGAATGACTTGTAGTCCTCGTCCTTCAGGGTAGAAGGAGTTTTGGTCCACAGGGGCTCTACGTTATTGATGATATTGTCTTCGTCGGTATCCACCTGCTTGCCGTCTTTCCACTCAGTCTTCTTACCGAAGGCCACAGGAACGGCCATGAACTTGCAGTACTTCTGGAGCAGGCCTTCGAGCTTGTATTTGTCGAGGAATTCCTTGCAGTCGTCATCGATGTAGAGGATGATGTCGGAGCCTCGCTCTTCGCGGTCGGCATCGTCGATCTCATAAGCAGGACTGCCGTCGCAGCTCCATTTCACGGCCTTGGCGCCTTCCTTCCATGAGCGGGTGATGATCTCCACCTTCTTCGACACCATGAACGAAGAGTAGAAGCCGAGTCCGAAGTGGCCGATGATGTTGTTGGCGTTGTCCTTGTACTTCTCGAGGAAGTCGGTGACGCCAGAGAAGGCTATCTGGTTGATATACTTGTCGATTTCCTCTTCGGTCATGCCGATACCGTGATCGCTGATGGTGATGGTGCCTTTGTCAGCATCGAAATTGACGCGGACGGTGAGGTCGCCCAGTTCACCCTTGAACTCGCCCTTTTCAGCGAGGGTCTTCATCTTCTGTGTTGCATCGACGGCGTTGGATACCATCTCGCGGAGGAAAATCTCGTGATCGCTGTAGAGAAACTTTTTGATGACGGGGAAAATGTTCTCAGTTGTAACCCCGATGTTACCTTTTTGCATAACTCTTGTCGTTTTTGAAATTCTTCTGACTTGGAGATTGCAAAAACCGTGCCAAATAAAAAAATCCCCCCGACTTTGATGTCAGAGGGATTGAAGTTATGGGGTGGGAGGGAGATTACTCACCCTTCTCCATCTTAGCCTTCAGCTCAGCGAGTGCATCGATGTCACCAAGTGTGGTGCTTGCAGCGATGTTCTCGATCTTCGGAGTGTCATCCTTCTTAGGACGTGCGCTCTTCTTGGCAGCAGCAGCGGCAGCCTTCTTCTCCTCGCGTGCGGGATCCTCGAAGGTACGGCTGTGAGAGAGGATGATGCGCTTAGAGTCCTTGTTGAACTCAATCACCTTGAATGGCAGAACCTCACCGGCAGTGGCCTGAGTGCCGTCTTCCTTCACAAGGTGCTTAGGTGTAGCGAAGCCCTCAACATTCTCCTCGAGAGATACAACGGCGCCCTTCTCGAGCATCTCGCTGATCTTACCCTCATGGATAGAGCCAACGGTGTACTTAGCCTCGAATACATCCCAGGGGTTGTCCTCCAGCTGCTTGTGACCAAGGCTGAGACGACGGTTCTCCTTGTCGATGTCGAGTACGATGACGTCGATCTGTGCACCAACCTGTGTGAACTCTGAAGGATGCTTAACCTTCTTGGTCCAAGAGAGGTCGCTGATGTGGATCAGACCGTCAACACCTTCCTCAAGCTCTACGAACACACCGAAGTTGGTGAAGTTGCGAACCTTGGCGTTGTGCTTAGAGCCAACAGGATACTTATCCTCGATAGACTCCCATGGATCCTCACGCAGCTGCTTGATGCCGAGAGACATCTTGCGCTCGTCGCGGTCGAGTGTCAGGATGACTGCCTCCACCTCGTCGCCTACCTTCAGGAACTCCTGAGCTGAGCGCAGGTGCTGGCTCCATGACATCTCAGAAACGTGGATCAGACCCTCAACACCGGGCTGGATCTCAACGAATGCACCGTAGTCGGCAATCACGACTACCTTACCCTTCACGTGGTCGCCCACCTTGAGGTCAGCATCCAGAGCATCCCAAGGATGCGGAGTGAGCTGCTTCAGACCGAGGGCGATGCGACGCTTCTCGTCGTCGAAGTCGAGGATAACGACATTGATCTTCTGGTCGAGCTCCACCACCTTGTGGGGATCGTCAACACGGCCCCAAGAGAGGTCTGTGATGTGGATGAGTCCGTCAACACCACCGAGGTCAACGAATACACCGTAAGAGGTGATGTTCTTGACAGTACCCTCGAGGATCTGACCCTTCTCCAGCTTACCGATGATCTCCTTCTTCTGAGCCTCAAGCTCCTGCTCGATAAGAGCCTTGTGAGATACAACGACGTTGCGGAACTCCTGGTTGATCTTGACAACCTTGAACTCCATGGTCTTGCCAACGAACTGGTCGTAGTCGCGTATGGGATGAACGTCGATCTGTGAGCCCGGCAGGAAAGCCTCGATGCCGAACACGTCAACGATCATACCGCCCTTCGTGCGGCACTTGATGTAACCCTGGATGATTGCATCAGCCTCGAGAGCCTCGTTAACCTTATCCCAAGACTTGCTCATGCGAGCCTTCTTGTGAGAAAGGAGCAGCTGGCCCTTCTTGTCCTCTGCGCTCTCTACATAGACTTCCACCTTGTCGCCAACCTTCAGGTCGGGATTGTAGCGGAACTCTGAAGCAGGGATGATACCATCGCTCTTGTAACCGATGTTCACTACCACCTCTTTCTTGTCAACAGAGATGATTGTACCTTCGCACACCTGATGATCGGCTACCTTGTTGAGGGTTTCGTCGTAAGCCTTGTCGAGTTCTTCCTTGCTGACAGATGCACTTGTGCCATTCTCAAACTCGTCCCAATTGAAATCGTCGAGCGGCTTTACGTTCTTTGTTAAATCTGACATAATAATTAAAATGGTTGCCCCTCGTTTGTTGTCGGGGCGAGGTCTGAACAGACGTTTACCAGACCGTCTTTAAAGGGTTAATAATGATAGGGGCGAGCGCCTGTTCCGGCCCCTATTTCCCCCTACGGGGGAGAAAAGCGGGTGCAAAGGTACTGAAAAAGAATGGAAAAATGGAAGAATGTAAAAGTGAAATGCTTTGGAAGTGTGTTATTTATAGATTATTAACATAAAAAAGAGCGGACTCCCTCGGAATCCGCCCCTTTTTCCTTAGTGGTTTTATGATTTTGCGTTTGTGTTCAGCTTACACGATGTTCAGTTTACACGATGCCCTGAGCCATCATGGCATTGGCAACCTTCATGAAGCCGGCTACGTTAGCACCCTTCAC
>LXOW01228335.1_pt1 | contig 16845 bp, 16 predicted proteins | sample 1368591 | NCBI WGS metagenome assembly LXOW01 (sample SAMN04884650, study PRJNA319009) | bovine gut metagenome | isolation source: Cow rumen | host: Bos taurus | place: Italy: Legnaro (PD) | collected 2014-07-09 | reverse complement strand
AGATGTGTATAAGAGACAGGCTGAGTGCCGTCCCTACGGGCGGGTGCGGGTGGGGTCACAGGAACAGCTTGCGTTCCAGGTAGGCGCGCCAAGGGGGGATGATGCCGCAGAGGAAGAGAAACAGGCCGACGGCAGAGAAGGCGCTGACCGGGTAGAGGGACCAGGCGAACATCTCCCCGCCGAAGGTGATGTGCTGGAACAACTCCACCAGCATGGTGGAGCAGCCAATGGCGATCAGCAGCAGACCCGTATTCCGCAGGCGTGCCTTGCTGAACCGGAAGAGAGCCACGCTGGCTGTGGCAAAAACGCCTACCAGCATTGTCAGAGGAAAGGCAAAGGACAGGAACCATTTTCCTCCAGTGTGGAGACAGATATAGAGCAGGTAGCCGCTAGTCAGAAAAAAGGCCATGGGTACAAAAATCAACGGTTCCCGGCGCTCAAACCAGAAGGGAAAGACAATGGCAAAGTAGAACAGGGCGCAGCCGAAGATCACATACCCGGACCAATCGAGGGCATGGTGGATCGACAGGCAGATAATCAGCACAGACAAGCAAGCCGCCAGGATCAGGGCTGTCAAAAAGGCTAAAATGGGATAGCGACGGCTCTTTGGCGGGGTGGGATAGCGGTCGGAAAAGGTTGGCGTGGCCGCATTGGAGCCCTCCGGGTTCCACACCGGCGTATCACAAAGCGGACATCGCTCCGTTCCGTCCGGCAGCCGCACGCCGCATCTGACACAATACATGGTTACGTTTCAGCTCCTTTTTGCTTTTGAGCTCTCCTTGCGGTGTCAAGGGAATTGGTTTCAATGCTCACCGGCACGCCCAGCTCTACCAGACGGGAGAAAAAGCGGCGTTCCAGCTCCGGCTCCCGGATGTTGCGAATCATGTTCACAAAGGTATCGCCGCCAAAGCTTGCCACCGAACAGTTGTTTGGATAGGTCCGCTGTGGGCCGATGATGAACTCCATCCGGTGAACCAGGGGCAGCATTGCTTCCGGCAGACGGACCGGACCCAGGTTGGAAAGGTTAATGCAGCCCTTGGTCTCTCCCCGCTGGGTATAGATGATGCCCATGATGATATTCTTCAGCCAGAGAGGCACGGCCCGGATCAAAACAATTTGCTGGGGGGTGACGTTGGCCGCAATGCGGCCTGCCATCTGCTGCGGCGTTCCCTCGGCAGCCAACTGGGCCGCCATAATCTTGCACAGCTCCTCTAAGCTGTAGTCCCCCATCCGGGGGTCCACGCCGGGGTTCAGTGTCAGCACAAAGTTTCGCAGGGTCTTACTGCCGTAGAGGCGGCGAAGATTGATGGGAATCGTCACCTTTACAGGCTTGCGCTTCTTCCGCTCGGGGCAACGGTCAGCCTGGTACTCCAAAATAGACTGCTCCAAAACGGCAGCCAAGAAGATGGTGATGGTAGATTTGTAGCGATGGGCCACTTCCAGCAGGGCATCTGTGGGAATAATGCCGGTGGTCAGATGCAGAAAGCCATTCTCCCGGGTTCCCCGCATCCGCAGGGCATCCGGCTCGTGGTCGTTCAGCACCACCCCGTTGGTGTTGCGGACAAAGCTGTCCTCCAGCTCCTCCTGTTTGGGGACCTCCTGCCAGTCCAGAATTCCCTCCACAGGCGGAATCTGCACGCCGTATTTCAGGGTGAGATAGCGGGCCGTCAGGGTTTTGAGGTAGACCATGCCGCCGGTGCCGTCGGTCAGGGAGTGGAAAAACTCCACCGCAATGCGGTTCCGGAAATACATGACCCGCAGGCAGCAGGTATGGAGCTCCTTGTCCTGCATCAGGGTCAGGGGGTAGGCAAAGTCCTCCCGCACCCTGGGGGGCGCAGGGATTTCCTCCAGATAATACCAAAACACGCCGGTCCGGAGCCGAACATACATGGACGGAAAGCGCGGCATCAAATCGTCTACCGCCTGCTGCAGCACAGCGGGGTCCACCGGCTCGGCCAGGGTGGCAGAGACCCGAAAAGCGTTCGCCCACAGACGGCGGCGAACGGCGGGGAAAATCAGCGCAGCATTGTCCAGCCGCATCCATCTCTTACTCATAGCTTCATCAATCAATCGTTTTTGAGATGTACGTTCAGATGGGGGTAGGTCATTTCGATCTGCCGGGCCTGGAACGCCTCCCAGACGTAGGTTCGAAGGTCAAAACGGGCAGCAATCAAGCGCTCGGAGGAAACCCAGCAATGGAGATGATAGGAAATCGCGGAGTCACCGAACTCCTCGATGGCAACGCAGATTTCCTCCCCCTCCAGGGGCTGGCAGCGATCTATGGCGGTGCGCAAGGCCTGCATCACCCGCTCCGGGTCGGCGTCATAGGAGGCGGAGACCGTCAAATCCAGGCGGCGCTTGGGATAGGAAGAATAATTCTCCACCGTGGCACTGGAAACTTTGGAATTGGGAATCAGGACAGAGCGGTTGTCGATGGTATGGAGCCGGGTGTAGACCATGGCAATCTCGTCCACCACACCGGTAACCCCGTCGATGGATACAAAGTCTCCCTTTTTGAAGGGTTTGGTCCCCATAACCAGCAGGCCGCCCGCCACGTTGGACAGGGCGTTCTGCACCGATAGGGATACCGCCAGGGTCAGCACGCTGAGTAAGGCCACCAGGGCCGTCACGTCAATGCCCAAATAAGAGGCAATGACCAGAAGGGTCACAAAATAGAGCAAAAAGCGCAGGACGGTCTTGAGAAAACGGTGCATGCTCACATCCAGTCTGGTACGTTTCAGCGCCTGATCCACAAGCGTCAGCACAACCCGCACGATCACGATCGCGGCAGCCAGCATGGCCAGGGCAATCAACGCATTTTTCAGCGTCACATGTTCAATCGACTGTTTCAGGCTCGTCAGGTCCTCCGCAGACACGGGATTTGCGTATCGGATCATCAAATCGCCTCCCTTACCCGCACATTTTAGCACAAAGAGGCGCAAAAAGCAAGAGCTTCCCCCAAGGAGGCAGCCCGATTGCTCTTCGGCGCTATTTCCACATCCAGACCATCAAATTGTCAGACTGGGTCATTCCAAGCCTTTTCTGCAAGCGCAGGGAGGCTTGGTTGTCCTTCTCCACCTGGCCAAAGGGAATGAAGCCCGCTTCCATGGTTTTGGCAATCCCGTAGGTTTGCAGGGCTGCGCCAAAGCCTCTGCGCCGGTATTCGGGGAAAACATACAAAAGTCCCATGCTTCCCTCCAAATGTTCCCCGATAAAGCCCACCAGGCGGCTTTCCCGATAACCCAGCAGGATCGACCGCCTGCGGACCACCGCCGCAAGCTCTTCCTCGCTGATTGCCTGATAGTGTTCCGCCAGCATGCGCAGATCGTCTTCTACCGCCGTTCTGACCGTCAGATCGGCGTCAAGCTTGGGCTTTTCCCCATAGTATGCCACCTGATAGCACTCCAGCTTCCCGGTAAACCCGTACCGCTCATAGGCAGCTTTTCCCAAAGCGTAGTCGGACACCATCAGCAGCCTGCAATTCTCTCCCACATGGCGGTCCAGCATGGCAAGGCCCGCTTCTCTGTCTTCGCAGGCCAGCAAGCTGGCGCCGCTGACCCGGTCGCGAACCAGTATCGAATGGTCTGCCTCCGCGACAATCTCCCCGGTTCCGCGTCTCAGCACCCGGTCCAGTCCCAAATAATCAATTCCGCTGATATCCATAATTTCCCCTTTTCTTGCTCATCCCAAAGCGGCTTGCAGCGCCGCGTCATAGGCTGCCTTTGTTCCCGCGTCAAAAAGGACCCACACCACCGCGTCAAAGGCCCCCGGATTCTCTTGGAGAAAGCTGCGGACCGTTTGCACAGCGATGGGCGCAGCCCGGTCTACCGGAAACCCATAGACCCCTGTGGAAATGGACGGGAACGCAAGGGAGCGAATCTCCTTTTGCAAAGCAAGCTCCAGGGAATTCCGGTAGCAAGCGGCCAGAAGCTCCGGCTCACGTTGATTTCCGCCCCGCCAGATGGGGCCAACGGTATGAATCACATAATTACAGGGCAGCCGATATGCGCTGGTCAGCTTTGCCTCTCCGGTCTTGCAGCCCTGCAGGCTGCGGCACTCCCGCAGCAGCTCCGGCCCAGCGGCCCGGTGAATTGCCCCATCCACGCCCCCGCCGCCCAGCAGGGAACAGTTGGCGGCGTTCACGATAGCGGCAACGGATTGGTTTTTTGTAATATCTCCCAGCACTGTTCTGAGTTCGGTCGTTCCAACCTTCATGCCAGGTCTCCCCTTTCCTTTTGGAAATGTCGATAGGCCAGCACGCCCACCGGCAAAAAGTAGGCGCACCAGACCAGCAGGGCGACGGTTCCGCCCTCCCCCCCGTCTCCCTCCGCCATGGCCGTGAACACGCCGGTCATGGGCATGACAAAACAGCCCGGCAAGAACGCGCCGTGAATCATCATTAGGGCCTTCAGCCACTTGTCCGACTTGCTCTCCGGCACCATGGAGAGTCCGGTAAAAAATGTGGAAAGGGCCATCATGCCGTAGCCCAGAAGATCGTAGTTAAACAGCAAGCCGCCCTGCCGATAATCCAAGACCCGAGCCGCCTGACTGTTCAGCTCCTCCGTCCGGACGCTGGTGGTTTGGGCGAAGTACACCAGAAAAATCAACGTGGCGTAAATGCCCGCCAAAACAAGGCCCGCCAAAGCGGCAACGCTTCGCTCCTTCGGGCTCTGCTGATAAAACCCGGCGGTCATGAGCACAAAGCCCAGGGGCAAGCCCATGCAAACCAGGTAGGAGCCAAAGAGAAAATCCACCAGCATACACACCGCAAACAGGAACACCGTCACTGTCACAAGGGCCGCGCCGATTTTGGATATGGTTTTGTTCATTTAGCAGGCCTCCCTATGAAAACGGCGGCCTGGGGTCAGGCCGCCCTACGGTAAATCGGAGCGGGAAACGCGGACGGCAGAGTGCCGTCCCTACAGTGGGGGCGGGCGGGAAACGCGGACGGCAGAGCAGGCGGCCAATGGCCGCCCCTACGGCGCAAATGGGCCATCTGCTTACTGGCCAAGGGTCATGGTCATGTCGCCATCCTCAAAGGTCAACTCACCCTTCTTGAACGTACACACCTTGGTTGCCCCGCCGATCACCAGGGTAACCTTGTCGCCCTCCCGGGTCCATGTACCCTTCCCGGCCAGCACCTCGCCCACAGNNACGTGAGATCGACTCTGTTCTCCAACTGCCGAACACTTTCTTCGGTTATCTCCGCGTCGAACTGGGCCAGGAATTCCCTGACGCTCATACCGTTGATTTTTTTCAGCTTGTAGGTTGCCTCCAGGGCAGGCGCGCAACCCGCAAACAGGGTTGCCAGCAACAGGATCGCAAGGACCATAGAAACCATTCGTTTCATATAAATATCCTCCTAATTCGTAGTATATATACAATTTAACATGCTCTTCTCACAGGTTGATTTGTACATTATATACCACATTTCACTGGAAAATGCAATCCTAATTTCTGGACGCAGGGGCGCACAGTTCCAAAAAAGGCCGCTCCCCGGCAGTCGGGAAGCGGGCCATGCGCTCGTGAAGGGTTTGTCAGGATTACTCTTTCTCCATGACTATGGTAGAAGTTTTTCCACCCTTTTCCTGGGCAAAGGTGATCTGATTGTCCTTCATGACGCCTTCCATTGTCACGTCTTCAAATGAAAGGTTAATCTTGTCACCATCCAGTTTCCAGGTCCCGTTGACGTTCTGACTGGATTCAAAATTGTCGTCCCATTTGACAATGGTCACAACGCCGCCGGACTTCAGGGTATAGCAGAGGGATTGCTCCACCTTTTTCGTCAATTCATCCGCATTCACCTTATCGCCGCCAAAGCCAGCGACAAGGCCCGCGATCAACTGTACGTATGCGCTGGCATCTTGGCCATCGATGGACTTGACCTTCCAAGTGCCCTCAGGGCCGTCGGAACCGCAGCCCGCGAACATGGCCGCAACAATCAAAACTACCAGGGTCAGGGAAATCATTCGTTTCTTCATTTTGCTGCAGAAGCCGTTGATTTCCCGGCCCCTGCTGACAATTTGATTATACGCGAAAAGCGGTCCCAAGGCAACCGCAAACACTGTAAAACGCAGGCGTCTTTTGTGCAGTTTTTGTGAAAAAGCAGGTGCTTATTTTTCAGTTTGTGTAATACTGAACTCCCATAAAAATCTTTAACCTGTTCCGGCAGGAATTGTGCCGTACTTCNNGCCCGGAACATTTTTCAATCTTTCTATGGGAGTTCAGTATAAAATTCAGCGCTGCAATCACCGCAGTGGACATTTCCATTCTACGATCCGCAAAAATGTTGTCAAAACGGTTTTTCCGCCTGGTCGCAGCAAAAAAGCCGCTTCCCAAAATCGAGAAGCGGCTTTTGCGTTGTTTCTGTTTGGTTGGGTTAGATTACTTGGTCTCAGCCTTGGCAAAAACGATCTTCATCGGGTCTTCTTCATCGCCCATGTCCATGGTAATCTCGCCGTCCTTGAATGTGCAATCAGCAGAATCAGCTTTCTCTTCATTCTCACTCTTCATGGTAAGGGTGAGCTTCTCGCCATCCTGCTTCCAAGTGCCAGAGCCGAGCTCCACGCCCATCGCAAGAAGCTTAACAGTGTCGTTCTCGAAGACCAAGGTCATGTACTCGTCCAGCTTGTCAGCACTCAAACCAGCCTCTTCCAGGCCTTTCTTGAACAGCTCGTCGGTCAGCTCAGTGCCTTCGGGGAGTTTCTTCTGGATTTCCTCACGGTAGTAGGCTTCCGGTTCTTTGCCATTCATCGTCTTTACCTTGTAGGTGCCTTCGGGCTTGCTGGAGCCGCAACCCACAAAGAGGGCAGCAACCATGAGAACCACGAGGGTCAGGGAAACAATGCGCTTCATCATGTTTAGAATCTCCTTTTCTTCCAAAAAATTTAATACTTTTTTCAGACGTCGAGCGTCTGCAGACACTTATACCATATCTAAAGGGAAAAATCAATCCTTATTTTTGGAATTTCTATGCAAACCCATAAAATTGTCTAACAAATTTCGTCAAACGCAAGCAAAAACCCGAAGCGGCCTCGCATGGCCGAACACAAAGCGACACATGCCAGCGCTTTTTTCGCTCCCAAGGCCTTCGCCGAATGGGAAGGCGGCATTCCCACAACAGACCGGTTCGGCGGCGTTGCCTAAGTGCGCCACAGGACCGGGATAGATTTGCCTGCGGATAATTGCATACAGGCCGAATGCCGGACGGGCCATGCCCGTAAGAGGCACAGGCGCTCACTTCTGCGGACGATGAACCCTGTACCCCGAACCTCGGACGGCAGAGTGCCGTCCCTACGGACGATAGGCCCGGATTCCTCATTCTGCAATTTGCATTCCCCGTTTTCTCAGCCGTAGCTCTCCTGCTCCACGGAATATCCGGCGGCGCGAAGCAGCTCTACCAGGCCACCCTCGTCTACCAGATGAGCAGCGCCCACGGCAAAGAAAACCTTGTCTCCGGCCTTCAGCCATTCCAGCGCCTTGTCCCGCATGCCCAGGTTGCGTTGGGTCAGCATTTTGTCGTTGTAGTCCTCCATCAGAGCTGCTTGGTCCTCTGTCAGGTCCTCCTCTCCGCCTGCCATCTCGCTGTTCAGGACCTCAACAATGTTGTCATAGTCGCCGCCCAGCCAGGCAAAATAGATCTCGTCCACCTGTGCGCCGTAGTTCTCCAAATTTTTCAGGGTGTTTTCGATCATCAGCAGGTTCAGCTCATCGGAGAAGCCAGCCAGCAACGAGGTTTGAAAATCGGCGCTCTCCACGTCCCGGACCTCGATCTGCTTGTCGTAGCAGTGCCGGATCAGGGCGCGATCCATGCCAATCTCCATGTTCAAGTCACTCTTGGTCATGATGGCCGCCTGTTCCACAAGCTGACTCCACATGGCCAGATTGTAGCGCTTCATCAAGCTGGGCATCAGTCCTGCCTTTCGAAGCAGCGCCGAGGCCTTTCTATAGGTATCCACAGACATGTAGTCAGTGATGTCAGTGCCTTCGTTCAAAATGTAGGGCGTATAATACGCAATCTGCAATTCCATATCCGACATGAGCTTTTCCTCATAGCCTACCACGTCAAACTCCACCGCCAGGGCATCGCAGTCATCTAAATAGTGCGTCAGCTTGTCCAGCGCAGTCTCAATTCGCTCGTCCCCCACGTGGATGGTGCCAAACAGGTACATTTCCTGCCCATTCTCCCCCGTCACATGGAAGAGCATGGGATGAATGTCCTCCGCGCTCATCGGGGCAGGCTCCGTAGAAGTCGGAGCAGCAGTGGTCTCGGGACTGGGAATTGTGATCTCCGGATTCTCTACGGTTTCCGGCGCTGCGGCAGTAGTCTCCGGGGCGGTTGTGGGGGCAGTCGTAGTTGCTCCCGTCTGGGACGCCGTTGTTGTCGGCGCCGTGGACGCCACGGGCTCCTCCCTGCAGCCGGCAAAGAGGGTCAGCAGCAAAACAAACATGAGAAAAATCGTCAGCTTTTTCATAATATCTCCTATCCATCTCCTACTCGATCATAGAGTTTCTGTTTGGCAGTATTCGCCTTTCTGGTTATTGGCTTAACTCAGCTTTCGACCTGTAGGGACGGCACCCTGCCGTCCGCAAATCCCATAGAGGCGGTCATACTCCGTGACTCTTGCGAGTTTGACCACCCGCGACACGCAGAGACTCCTGTAGCGGCGCACATGGGCAGCGCCACGGCAGGCATTCCGTTGTCTGTCCCCTGCTGGATTTGCCTGCGGCAAATTGCATTCGTTCCGAATGCTGGACGAGCAGTGCTCGTCCCTACGGCGTGTTTGCTGATGAAAGCCGATAACCAGATTCGCCTTTGGTATTATACTCCATGATAACCGCACGGTCAACCAAAAAAAAGCAATACCAATGGTGGTATCGCCCCTCGCGCTATAGCGTATGCCCCGGTCGTCCGCGCAAAAAGAGACGGCCTCGGAAATCCGAACACCGTCTCTTGTGCGGCAGGAAAAGTGGTCAATGGCAATTAGCTCTCGACCAGTCTGGGGCCGTGAGGGCCGGAGTTGCAGGGGCAGTTGCGAAGGGGGCAGCCATAAGTCTTGCAAGCAACTTCCTTGGGCTGAGTAGCATTCAGAACCAGAAACTTCATCTTTTTAATCTCCTTTCTCATAGTATTTGTCGGCTTTTGCACTGTAGTGCAAAAACAGATTATCGAATACACCTTGCCAGGTAAACCATGATCGAACGTTTACACCGTCAACGTGTTGTTCGCCGGTTTTCATTTGGAATTCCCCTGGGATTTCTCCCGCTTTCCATCCGCCGAACTTGAATGCGGCAACTCGTTGCGAATCAACCTACGCATTCTCTTCCGGCTTCTCTCGGCTTTGCTTTGCGGCCTCGATCTGTTGCTCCATGACCTCCGGAATGACGCTCATATAGGTGTCCAGCCCATATTTCATTTCTGTGCAGCGGGCCTGTGGATTCTGAAGTCTAAGATGGGGACAGCCGCCCATACAAATGGGAAGATATTTACAGTCCCGGCACTCCGCATCCTCTGTCGGGTCGTACATCATGTAGGCGTACGTCAGCGGGCAGTCCTTGGGGCCATCCTTCAGCGTCCCAACGCAGCGGGACTCATCCCCAATATCATCCCAGCACCGATAGAGTCGCCCGTCGGCATTGATCACATAGCTGCCGCAGGCATCCGCACCACAGAACCGACCCAACTGCTCGGGGGTGTGGCCCACGATGTCCAGCCCATTGCGCATGGTGAAATCGAACTCGCGCTGGGAAAACTCATTGGTGCGGAGACAGGAATTGTCATTGTAGGCGTTGTTGCTGTTCTCCACCATGGCCAGATAGGGATTGACCTTTCCTTCCAGGCCCTTTTCCCGCAGGATTTTGATTACGTTGTCCACCCGGTCGATATTGTGTCGGTCCGCATTAATGCGAATCGACACATAGCCCGGCAAATTGTCCTTTGATGCGCAGAGATTTTCAATAATTCGGTCAAAGGTGGGAAGACCGCCCTTTAGGAAGCGGCGCTTGTCGTGGTCTTCCGCCGCGCCATCCAGTGTAACCTGCATGTGGGTGACCTTCATTTTATGCAGCCGCTCTACGTTCTCAGGCGTCAGCAGATATCCGTTTGTCACCATAGACGCGGAATACTCGACCTTGTTTTCCTCGCACAGCTTCAAAAAGACGTCGCTCAGCTTTTCAATAATGTCAATCGCCATAAGGGGCTCGCCACCGTACCAATAGATCGACAGATTCTTGACATACGAAATATGCTGCTTCACGAATTCGATCAGCTCCGTCTGTGTCTGCTCGGACATGGTGACGGGCTTAATACTGTCCTTCTCATAGCAATAGATGCAGCGGAAATTGCAATTGGAGGTGGGCGCGATGGTAAGACTCAGCGAAGTGGTATTGTAACGGCTGGAAAGAAGGCGGTATTTAATCGCCGTAAGCTCGTCATAGTCGGCATCCACCACATAGCCGCCCAACTTCAAGTTGGAGAGCAGCTCTTCATCGGATATGGGGACACTGTTTTCCGCAAAATCGCAATACTGCTTGTACTTGTCTTCCTCGATCAGGGCGATGGAGCCGGTTCGGGTGTTATATAGGACCGTCTGCTCCTTCCCCTCTGCTTTTTTTGGATATGGAAACGCAAAATTATACTTTGAAAGCTGATAATCGGGCATTTTTTCTCTCCGTGGCAATATTATATTTTGGATGAATTTTACAAATCATCCAATAATTCCCTTGGTATATTAGCACATTTCGGCTAAATAGTCAATAAAAGATTCACAAAATGCAGAAATATGTAGATTGTGTGAGTATTCGTGATGTGCATATATCCGCTTTCCATTTGTTCTGTTACGCAAGTAAACGGATACAAAGAGAGGCAACACCGATGACCGGTATTGCCTCTCTTCTTTCTTGCTATTGTTTCACAAGGGTAATCGTTTTGGAGCAAATGTTCAGCAGCTTTTCGTCGTGTGTGGAAACAAAGATGATCATATCATCTCGAATGCTGGAAAGATAGTCGATAAACTTTCGGGTACTCTCCCGATCCAGGGCGGAGGTAGGCTCGTCCAGCACCAGCAGCTTTGGGTGCTTGAGCAGGGCCCGGATGATGGAGATTTTCTGCTTTTCGCCGCCGGACAAGTTGGTGCTACCTTCCCGCACCACCGTATCCAGCCCATTGGGAAGCTGCCGGACAAAGGCGTCCAAGTTGAGAATCCCGCAGAGGGCTTTGAACTCCTGTTCATCCACCGTCGCCTGATCGTCAAAGGTCAGATTAAACCGCAGGCTGTCCTCCAACAGCATGGGCTCCTGTTCGCTCACGCCCACCAGCTCTCGCCGGAGAGTCCGCATGTCCAGCTCCTCGATGGGAACGCCGTTGTAGCAGACCTTTCCCTCATACTGGTCGATGAACAGGCCCAGGAGCAGATTGATGAAGGTGCTCTTTCCCGCTCCGTTTTCCCCCGCGAAGGCGTAGATGTTTCCCTTCTCAAAGGTTTCGTTCCGGTCAGAGAGGACCCTTTCCTCGTCGTAGCTGAAGCTAACGTCCTCGCACGCAATGCGCTGGATATCCGAAAGCGTCCCTGTCCCGTTGGTCTGCTCCGGCTCGTCAAAAATTGCCTGCAAACGCTCGCAGGAGACCCGGGTACCCTGAATTCCCTTGCCCAGGGAGAAGAAATACTGAGTGGCTCCCAGGGTCATAATAAAATAGCTTTGCACAATGGTAAACCCACCCGCGGAGATTTTGCCCCGGATGACCGCGTATCCACCCAGCAGAAACACCAGAATGCTCGCCACGTATTGGACCACCTCGTTTGCGCCGGAAAAGGCGTACTGGGCCTTTTGGGACCGGAAGGCGGCATGGAGCAGCTTTTCCAGGCTGCGCCCCAGGCGCTTGATATAGCCGTTGGCCAGGCCGTGGGTCTGGATAAATTTCACGTTGGAAAGCTGGGTCCCCAGCTTGGCAAAATAGTCCGCCTGCTCATGCAGATATTCCTGCTGAGCCCGGTAAACCCCGCCCCGAAGCAGATGATACAGCACAAAAAATACCAGATTAACCGCCACCACCGCCACGCCCAGCCAGAGCTCCATCCAGGTGAGCAAGACCAGAGGGATGATAAGCGTGCAGGCATTGGTCACTAAATTTTCCAGCACGGTAATGCTGAAAATCACAACGGCGTTGGCATCATTGTTGATCTGCCGATTCAGGAAGGAGGCGTTTCGGTCCCGCATAAAGCGGAAGGGCATATTCTGAATTCGGTGAATCGCGTCCGAATTTAGGGCGTGGCCGCTTCTGCACGACACGTGGATGTAGAGTCGCTCGCAGACATAGCCCAGAATCAATTCTACGGTCCCCAGACCAGCGATCAGCAGGATATAGGTGATCATCTGGTCTGCGGCAGCCCCGGTAATCAAGGCGTCCACAAAGCTGCCAAACAGATACGGCTGTACCAGCGGCGCCAGACCTGTGATCACATACAGCAGCATCAGGCCTATCATCGTACCCCGGAAGGGCTTTAAGTAGGGTCGAACAAAGGTAAAAATGTTTTTCATACAGTTCTAAATGAAAGAGAGACGATGCCGGGTTCCCGAGTACCGTCTCTCACGCAAGCTCCAAAACAGGTTTCCCGCCCATCAGGATTTCCCGCAAAGAACGCGAGAGTCGGCAAACCTGCATATAAGCACAAATGGATGCTCTTCAGGACAACGAAAGAAGGCGCGTTTTGTGGATGGATTATTTCTGTTGCTCGCTTTCCCGCGCTCTCTTGTCCACCTGTTCTTCCAGAATGGACGGAATGACACTCATAAACTGCTCCAGGCTATTCCGCATTTGGGTGCAGCGATTGAAAGCGTTCTGGATTCTCTTGTTCGGGCATCCGCCCATACACACAGGAAGGTATTTGCATTCCCTGCATTCTTCTTCCTCCGTTGCGTCATAGAGCAGGTAGTCGTAGAAACGCGGGTTCTTCTTCACCCCATCCTTGAGGGACCCAATGCTGCAGGCGTCAATCCCTATTTCACCCCAGCACTTATAGATGCGGCCGTCGGCACCGATCACATAACTGCTGCAGGCATCAGCGCCACAATAGCAAGCGAGCTGTTTGGGAATCCGCGCCACAATATTCAGCCCATTCCGAGTAATAAACTCAAACACATGCTGGGAAAACTCGTTGGTATGCAGGCAGGAGTTATCATTGTAGGCATCATTGCTGTTCTCCACCATAGCCAGGTAGGGATAGACCTTGCCTTCCAATCCCTTCTCCCGCAGAATTTTGACCACATTGTCCACGCGGTCAATGTTGTGCCGGTCGGCGTTGATGCGAATCGAAACACGCTCCGGAAGATGGTCCTTCGACGCGCAGAGATTGTCAATAATCCGGCCAAAGGTGGGATGCCCGCCCTTGAGGAAGCGGCGCTTGTCATGGTCTTGTGCGTCACCGTCCAGGGTGACCTGAATCCCGGTCACCTTCATTCGGTGGAGCTTCTCAACGTTTTCCGGCGTCAGCAGATAGCCGTTTGTCACCATGGAGGCAGAATACTCGATCTTGTTCTCCGCGCACAGTTCCATGAAGACATTGCTCAGTTTTTCAATAATGTCAATCGCCAAAAGCGGCTCACCGCCATACCAGGTGACAGAAAGAGTCTTGATCGTTGAAACATACTGCTTCACGAACTGAATCAAATCCTCCTGGGTCTGCTCGGACATGGTGACAGGCTTGATGCTGTCCTTCTCGTAGCAATAGATACAACGGAAGTTGCAGTTGGAGGTAGGCGCAATCGTAAGGACCAAGGCGGCGGTATTGTAGCGCATGGAAAGAAGCCGGAACCGAATCGCCGCAAGCTCGTCGAAATCCGCGTCCACCACATAGCCGCCGCGCTGGAGATTCGCAAGCAGTTCCTCATCCCCGATCGGGGTGCCGTTTTCCGCATAGTCGCAATACTGTTGATACTTGTCCGCCTCAATTAAGGCAATGGAGCCGGTTCTGGTGTTGTACATAACCTTCTGTTCCTTGCCCTCAGCTTTGTGGGGATAAGGGAATGTGAAATTATACCTGGAAAGTTTGTAATCAAGCATGATTCTTTCTCCATCATTTTGTTTCTGTTATTCGGACCATCTATTATGAATTCCAAGCAACGTTTAGAATAATAACACAAAAATCAAATATAGTCAATGCAATCCGCAATTATTTACGTCCTCGCAAGCTTGTTTAATACGCTGTATATTCCGGTGCCGCTCCACTGGGAAGAACCCACAAACAGAGAGACGATACCGGGGATTCCGATACCGTCTCTTGTGTTTTTCAACCGTTAAGCGTTTCCCTTACCTCTTAGATGGTAGCTAATTCGAGGCATCTGGGGGGGAGTTCGCAGAAACCAGAGCAGTAAGCGCAGTTGGGCTTGATTTCCTCGTTGNNGAACCAAAAACTTCATTTTTCATGTCTCCTTTCTGAAAGATCGGGCTCCGTTTTTCGCAAAACCCTATTTGAATACACCTCCACAGCGAAAAAGCAAACGCAAAATCTCCGCAAAGGTGGCATTCACATATTTGCATTTGGGACCGGCGCAAGTTCATTTTACGCCCCTCTCCTCTACCACAGGGAAGCGGTTGTCTAAACAAAACAACATGTATTCTCAATTGAAAAAGAGCGGCGAAATATTCAAACATGCAACAAACCTTGGAAATTATATCATGTATTGTCTTAATAGTCAATAAGAACCGTTCAGTTAAACATCAATTAATTGGTGTATCTATTCAGTTTTCCCATTGAATGCGCGGTAAATTGTCCCGTAAAAGAGGATTGTATTGCGAAAAGCTTTTTCTGCCGGAAGGAGAGAGCGGCGGATTGCCGACGCTACAGGCAGGGTGGGCAGACTTGGGCGTAGGGAGGCATCCCCAGATGCCTCCTGCCCTCGAAATGGAGTCTTTACAATAAACCGTGATCCTATGGGGAGGCCGTGCGCGGGGCGGTTACCGCAGGAATATCCGCTTTCCGCCTTGGTAGGCTTCCACCGTACCGATCTGTTGGGCGGCAGGGACTGCTCCCGCCAGCTCCGCCAGGAGGGCGTCCGCGTCGGCCGGGTGGACCGCTATCAACAGGCCGCCGGAGGTTTGGGGATCGTAAAGCAGGTCCTGCAACTCCGTCGCTGCGTTTCCCGGGTCTACATAGGGCTCAGCGAAACTGCGGTTGCGATACATGCCCTCGGGAAGGACCCCCATGCGGGCAAACTCCAGGGCCTCGGGAATCAGGGTGAGGCCCGCCCTGTGGATATGCAGCTCCACATTGCTGCCCTGGGCCATCTCCGTGCCGTGGCCCAGCAGGCCAAAGCCGGTGACGTCCGTGCAGGCGTGGACCCGGTAACGCACCATGGCGTCCCGGGCAGCCTTGTTCAGAGTCGTCATTAGCCCATTGGCGTAAGCCTGGGTTTCCGGTTTCAACAGGCCCGCCTTATTGGCGGTGGTCAGAACTCCGATCCCCAGAGGCTTGGTGAGCAGCAGCACGTCTCCCGGCTGGGCGCCGCTGTTGGTGAGGACCCTTTGGGGATGGACAAAGCCCGTCACGGCCAGGCCGTACTTGGGCTCCGGGTCCAAAATACTGTGGCCCCCGGTGATCATCACCCCGGCCTCATAGGCTTTCTCGTAGCCCCCCCGCAAAATCTCATGGACGATCTCCCGGGGCAGGTCCTTGGGAACGGCCATAATATTCAGGGCAAGCTTCGGCTCACCACCCATGGCATACACGTCGGACAGGGCGTTGGTGGCCGCGATTGCGCCAAAGGTATAGGGATCGTCCGCGATGGGCGGAAAAAAATCCACCGTTTGCACCAGGGCCAGGTCCTCGGTGACCTGGTAGACGCTGGCATCGTCGCTCTTGTCAAAGCCCACCAGCAGGTTCGGGTCCCGCAGCACGTTCAGGTCCCCTAAAAGCTGGGCCAAGACGCCCGCACCAACCTTGGCCCCGCATCCAGCACAATAGGCCAGCTTGGTCAGTTTGATTTCGTGTTCCATGGTCGTTCTCCTTCTGTTATTCTGAGCGAAGCGAAGAATCCGTCCCCCTGCGGAAAGAAAGCGGGGCGGGCTGATTACCCGCGCTACAGGGCGGTTCCGTGGCGCACCGGTGTGCGCCGCTACAGGGATTGTTGAAAATGCAAAATTGCTTCCAGCACGCCGCCGCCGATGGCCAGGGCCTTATCGGAGGCGGTATTGCAGTAGGACGGGTCGTTCCGGGGGTCTACATCCCCCGCCTTCATGCCCTTGCGGACCGGGACACCGGAGGCCAGCAGGCCCCGAAGCACCCCGTCGATGGTGCAAACCATGGGAACCTCCCCCACCCAGCCGGCCACGTCCCCGGCCTTGACCTGATCGCCAATGTGCCGATCCTCCCGAAAAACCCCGTCGGCAGGGGCTCGAAGCACCCGCTCCCCCGCAAAGCCTCCGATGAGTCCGGGAATGTTTGTGTTGGGCAGGGGGCTTCCCCTGTAGAGAACCCGACCCAGGCTATGGCCCCGCATGGTCTCCACTGCAGCGTGACAATCCACCCCTGCGGTAAAGCCCGGACCCACACCAATGACAATGGGGGCGTCCGTGATATGCGTTCCCAGGTTGCGCTTGGCTAAAATGGCGTCCACCAACGCAAGGGGGCGAAGCATCGCCCGGCATCGGGCCTCGGGGTCTGCCAGCACCGGCAGCACGCCATGTTCCAGCAGTGTCAGGGCTTCCGAGGCGTCGGCAGCCAGTCGGGCCGGGACGTCCTCCACCAAGGTCTCTCCGGCGATCACGGCCTCGGAGAAGGCCACGGTGCGGCGGATGGTGGTGGGCCGGGGCAGCTCTGTCATTACCACCCGGAAGCCGCTGCGCCATAC
>LXOW01457260.1_pt1 | contig 16846 bp, 6 predicted proteins | sample 1368591 | NCBI WGS metagenome assembly LXOW01 (sample SAMN04884650, study PRJNA319009) | bovine gut metagenome | isolation source: Cow rumen | host: Bos taurus | place: Italy: Legnaro (PD) | collected 2014-07-09 | reverse complement strand
TAACCTATGAAACGCCGAACGTCGGGATTATAAACATCCGTGTATTCTCCTGCTGCTTCACGTTCTGCGCGTCGGTTGTCGTAGTAATAGGTGAGCGTACTCGTAGATTCATCAAATGAAGAATAAACCTCGGTTGGCGTATCCTTTAAGGTGAAGTAACCCGGATTGCCCTCACCTCCGTCCTGATGAGCGTAGGCAATGTCAATATTGTTCTCATCGTAGGTAGTACCTTTACCGCCTACCAGCGAGGTACAATTATAGAACATATAGCCCGAGAACGCGTCACTGGTGTTCCAGTTATCGTTGCAATAGATGGTAGTTAACGAGCGGCAATGATAGAACATGCTGGACATATTCGAGACCTTGCTCATGTTGAAACCTGTCAGATCGATTTCTTTCAACGCCGAGCAGGCTGTGAACATGTTTTTCATAGACGTTACGTTATCCGTAACGAGATTTTCCATGCCCTGTATTTCAGTCATATGATCTAATGCATCGAAAGCATAATAAGTATGCTCATCGCCCTCATACGTGCGTTCGTACTCGGAGCAGAATAGATAGCTCATCGTAGTGAGAGGCGCGTATTTCATAGATTCGTCAATTCTCGCAACCAGCACTTTGTCGTTGTAACCCACGAAACGCCGAGCGTTAGGATCGTAGAGTTCGGTGATTTCTCCTGCTGCCACGCTCAGTACACGCCAATAGTCGTAGTAATAGGTAAGCGTACCCGTTGTCTCATCGAACGCGGTATAAACCTCGAGTTCCCGCTTGAAGAAGTAGCCCGGGTTGCTCTCACCTTCATCCGGATGAGCATAGTCGATTTCAGTATTGTTCTCTCCGTCGCATCGGGTTCCCTTATTTCCGACAAGGGAAGTACAGCTTCTAAACATATTGTATGACATCTCCAATATCGGACTCTGGCTCCAATCCTTATCACACATGATGGCCTTCAGCGAGGTACATCCGCTGAACATCCAGCGCGTGGTTTTCAGATTAGAGATATCAAACGAATAGAGGTCGAGCAAATTCAGAGACGAACAATCTTCAAACATCTCCTCCATGTCTTTTACTTTGGAGGTCCGGAAATAAACGAGGTTGAGTACAGAAAGAGAGTAACATTTCCGGAACATCTCCTTCATATCCGTCACATGGTCGGTGACGAGGTTTTCCATACCCTCTATCTCCGTCATGTTCGATAGATTGTAGTATATCATCGCGCCTCCTATTCGCTCATCTCCGCCGTAGAACATCTCATATGTCGAAGTGAGATTGGCATTTTGCATGGAGGGATCGATGACAGCCTTGATAACCTGATCGTGATATGATTTGAAGCGCTTTGCACCCGGGTTTTGTACGGGGTCATAGAGTTCAATAATTACTCCTTCTACCTCACGCGATTCACGTTTGTCATCACAGTAATAAGTAAGCACACCCGTCGATTCATCGAACAAAGTATAGACCTCTTTCACCATAAAGTAACCGGGTCTCTTGTCGCCTCCGTCGGGACGGGCATATACGTTGTTGATATAGTTCTCTCCGTCGCATTGGGTTCCCATACCGCCGACAAGCGAGAAGCATCCCTCGAACATATTGTTCGAGTACGTCATTTTCGAGCTCTGGCTCCAATCGGTGCAGCACCAGATGGTCCTCAGCGCGTTGCAATCCCGGAACATCCAGCGCGTGTCTTGCAGATTAGTAATATTGAACCTGTTGAGATCAATTGAGGTTAGGGATGTACAGTAGGCGAACATCCACGACATACTTTTAACATCATCTGTGATGAAATCGGTTACATCAATCGAGGCAAGATTGGAGCAGTAATAGAACATACCGTCCATTTTCTCTACAAGGGCGGTGTTGAAATGGATGAGATCAAGCGAGGTAAGTGCATGGCAATTTCTGAACATCCAACGCATATCCGTCACGTAGGTGGTGTAGAAATTGCTGAGGTCAATCGAGGCAAGGGAAGTACACCCGTAGAACATGCTGTTCATATCCGTCACATAGTCGGTGATAAGGTTTTCCATACCCTCTATCTCAGTCATTTCCGATAAATTATAGAGGTTGGTTGTTTCTCCTACCTGTTCCGATCCGCCGAAGAACATGCATCGTGTCGAGGTGAGGCCTGCATTTCGCATAGACTCATCGATCTTCACCTTCTTAACAAGATTGTGATAATCTTTGAAACGCAGCGCATTAGGGCTATTGATCGGGTCGTAGATTTGATTGGCACCCCAACGAATAAGGAACCAGTCATCATAATAGTAGGTCAATGTACCTGTCGTTTCATCAAACGACGTATAGAGTTCGTCGGGGTATTTGCCGGTGAAGTAACCCGGGTATGGTTCTCCGTAGTCCGGGCGGGCATAGCTCTGGTTAATGATGTTGACGCCGTCGCACTGGGTTCCCATACCTCCTACCAGCGAGGTGCAGCCTTTGAACATCGTCACCGCACTAGCCGTGCTGATGCTCCAATTGTGGTCGCAATAGATGGTGCGCAAGGAAGTACAACCCTCGAACATGCTGTATAAATACGATGCACTCGATATGTCGAACGAGTTAACGTCCAGTTCGGTCAGCGCGGAACAACCATTGAACATCCTGCCAAAACTAGTAACACGGGCAGTATTGAGATGCGTAACATCGAGCGATGTAAGGGCGGAACAACCGTTGAACATCCATTCCATACTTCTTACCTCATCGGTAACGAGGTTTTCCATGCCCTCGATCTGCGTCAAAGCCGACAAGGGGTACGACCGCTGTTCTCCATAATACTCTTCCAATCCGCCGAAGAACATACGGTAGGTGGAGGTCAGATGCGCATCCTTCATGGACTCGTCAATCCTTGCCTTGAAGATTTGTTCGCGATATTCCCTGAATCGTATAGCCGCAACGTCGTCATCGGGGTTATAGGGTTCGGTAATTCCTGTGCGGGAACTACGTAGGTTATCATAGTAATAGGTCAGCACGCCGTCTTTAAACTCGGTATATACCTCGGGATCACCATACTGTCTCTCCGCCGTGAAATATCCCGCTATGTCTTCACCATCCGGACGGGCGTAGGTTTTGTCAATATAGTTCTTTCCGTCGCATGTTGTACCCTTGTCGCCCTCCAAGGCGATACAACCCTTGAACATATTCTCAGAATTGGTCAAAGTCGTACTGCTGCTCCAGTCACCCGCGCACCAGATGGTAGTGAGTCGTTGGCAGTCATCGAACATGCCGGACATATTCGTCACCTTGCCGATATCGAAAGACCGGATGTCAAGCAAGGTAAGATAGTAGCAATGCTCGAACATATTACTCATATCCGTCACATTGGCGGTGTTGAAATTAGTGAGGTCGAGCGAGCGCAGGTACAGACATTGGCTGAACATGCCCTTCATATCCGTCACTGCAGAGGTATTGAACGAGCTGAGGTCAATCGAGGTAAACCGACACTGGAGGAACATCTGCCGCATGCTCTTTACCTTGGCGGTGTTGAACGAACTGACATTAAGCGAGACAAGCTTATCGCAAGCGTAGAACATACCGCTCATACTCGTCACTTTTTCGGTGTTGAACGAACGGAGGTCAAGCATGGTAAGACCGCTCTGGCTAAACATACTGCTCATGTTCGTCACATTGCGGGTATCGAATGAACTGAGATCCAGCGAAGCAAGGGCGGAACAACCGGAGAACATGCCGTTCATATTCGTCACCCTGGCGGTGTTGAACGTGCTGATGTCAAGTGTGCGAAGCGCGGAACAGTCAGAGAACATAAACCGCATATCCGTCACCTTGGAGGTATTGAACGAACTGAGGTCAAGCGAGGTAAGCGAAGAACAGTAATCAAACATACCATGCATATCCCTCACATCGTCCGTAACGAGAAACTCCAATCCTTCTATCTCCGTCATATTCGACAATGTAAATTCGTTTACGCCCCAACCTCCGAAGAACATATATGCCGTTGAGGTGAGATGCGCATTGAGCATGGAGGGGTCAATAATTGCCTTAAGAACTTGATCGTAATAGCGTGCATACCGCAGGGCATCGGGATCATAGAGTTCGGTTTCCCCTTCTCGCGAGCAACGTTGGTCGTCATAATAGAAGGTCAAGATACCGGTTGTGGCATCGAACTCAGTATAGACCTCGTCACCGTTACTTATGCACTCTCCGGGATCATCCCCTTGTCCCTTTGAAGTGAAATAACCGGGCATGTCGTTTAATCCGTCAAGACGGGCATAGGAGATGTCGATATTCGTTGTTCCATCGCATGTGGTTCCTATTTCGCCCTTTAACGAACTGCATCCGGAGAACATATCATTCGAGATAGCCAATTCCGCGGTAAGTTGCCAGTCTTCATTGTTGTATATAGTGGTCAGCGCACCGCAGTTGGAAAACATCATTTCCATATTCCATACGTTGGCTACATGGAACAAACTGAGGTCAAGCGAGGTAAGCGACGAACAATTTAAGAACATGGAAGTCGTATAATGCAGGTTGTCCGTGGTGAACGTACTCAGGTCAAGCGAAGTAAGGGCGGAACAATTATTGAACATCGCACTCATATCCGTTACATTGGCGGTGTTGAAATTGCTGAGGTCAAAGGAAGGAATGCCCGTACAAACAGAGAACATATAACTCATGTTCGTTACATTGTCGGTAATGAATGTACTGACATCCAGCGAACGGAGGTTGTAGCAGAGCTCGAACATATGACTCATATCCGTCACATTGACGGTAATGAAATGGCTGAGGTCAAGCGAAGAAAGTCGGCCGCAATAGTAGAACATATACGACATATCCGTCACATTGACGGTATAGAGGTTCTCCATGCCGACGATTTCCGTCATGTTCGACAACGCATTACTATATTGTCCGCCATAGAACATCGACCGTGTCGAAGTGAGACCTGCTCCCTGCATAGTCTCATCAATGACAGCCTTTTTCACCTTGCTGTTGTAACCCGTGAAACGCGGAGTGCCAGGATCGTTGACGGGATCATAGAGTTCGGTGATTTCTCCTGCGGCCCTATGCGCTTCGCGCTGGTCGTCGCAATAAAAGGTGAGCACACCTGTTGATTCATCGAACGAGGAATACACCTCTTTTACTTCGGCTTTTGCGCCGATACTCAGCAGCGCCGCTGCCAATAAAAAGAAAATCTTTTTCATGTGTATTTGTTTGTTATTTTGCTTACTCGCAATTTTGCGGGGCAAAATTACTACTTTTTTTTGACATATGCAATAGTTCGTGCATTTTTGTACGAAAAAAGGAGCCTCACGAATGAGGCCCCTTCTTGGCACTTAGCTAATCGTTATTAGCTGTATGTTGTTAGCTGTTGACCACGGCGCGAGCCATTGAGTCTTTGTAGTATTTCTGGTTCACGAAGACATCCTCCTTATACGGATTGATCTTGCGTACGCGTGCCTGGTGCATGATGTAACCGAAGGCAATGATGTTCGTGATGAGTGCAAGGGCACTGATAACAAGCATAGCGTTCGGGTTAGCAGCCGTTGCACCAACAGCCTCAACAGTCGTGTGAGCTACAACTTCTTCGCCCAGACCGGAAGCGGCATAGATGGCGTTAACGGTCTCGATACCGTTGACGTACTGAACCGGCAGCACTGCCCACGGGAAGAACTGCTTTCCGTTGAAGAAGGTCTCTTGGAAGAGCGGGAAGACTTGCGCGAACATACACCAGATAGCGAGGGTGTTGGCGCGGTTCTGGATCCAACCACCACGGTTCCAGCAGAGTGCTGCAATCGTCGGAGCAACCAACAGAGCTACACCGCAGTACCAGCTGTGTGTCGGCAAGCAGTTGTAGGTGTAAGCGAAGTTCCAGATGTCATAAACCACGATGAAGACCCAGGTCATGTCGGCCCAGATCATATCCTTACGATCTTTGGACGGGAAGACATTCCACCAAGCGGTCATACAAAAGATGTTGAACAGACCGGCAACACCGTTGAACACGTTGTGCCAACCGCCATACAACCACACACCTTCGGACGACAGCCACCACTTGTTCCAACCGCAGATAGCCGACTCGAAGTCCGAGCAAACAGCGATGAGGATGTTGATAGCTACGATGATGAACGGGAAGGGTTTGAACCAACGTTTGGCACCGATACCCCATTCGTACTTGATCATCATGAAACCGATACAGCCGGTAAGGGCAGCATACAGTTTAGCGTAGTGGAACCAACCGTTCATGTACACGTGCGTTTGGTTCGTGAGCGCCCATTCAGCGCCCATACGAGCACCGACAGCGATGGCGATGAAATAAACCGTCAGCGCCAGCGGAATAGCGAAGAATGTGATCGCGCCGCCGAGTTTGGTACGGCGTGCAAACTCATTCCAAAGAATCAGTCCTGCGAGGACTGCAAAGAGCATTACCCATTGGATGAGTGCATGCTCTCCATAGACTTCAAAAAACATAAAAATTTAATTTAAAGTTAAACAATTTACCATTTGGTCATTTACCATGTACCATTTATTTTTTTATTTAGTTATTTAGTCATTTATGCCTTTATTATTTTGCGTTCTTTGGCATAACACCAGATGGCCCAAACGGCGGTCACGAGCACCGACATCGGTACTCCTACCGTCAACATCTCGCGGAGCATGACGATGGCGCCGCCTTCGCTTTCGAGGGCCGTGAAGAAGGGGTAGATATAGGTCACTTCGCCGTTGATGATATGATCAACAATGAGCATCAACGAACCGCCCCAGAGCATGAGTTCGAGGGTCTTGAGGTTACGACCGACAAAGGAGTCGGGGTGCTTGGTGGTCTTGCGGTAAATGGTAGTCGCTACCGCTTGCGTTAATGGGACAATAAAACAAGCCATGATATTTGTTCATTTAGTCATTTACAATTTACTATTTTATCAGCCATGCATGGCTGATGACTCAACTATTGAGGCACGATGATCTCTTTTATCTCTACTTCGTTGCCGCGGAGGAGCCAGGTGTGGTCCGAGCCGCAATGGGGACAGGTCTTGCCATGCGCGACAGTGGGGTAGTCTTTGCCGCAACCGTCGCAATGCGTAACCGCCGGTATGGGTTCGATCTTCAGTTCGCAACCCCGCAACATCTCTTCTTTATCCGCCGCCCAGCGCCAGCAGTCGGTCAGATACTCCGGCACGATGGTGGACACTTCGCCGATACTCATCACTACCGCTGAAACTTTCGTCACGCCGTTCTCTTCTGCCGCTTTCTTGACGTCGCGGATGATATAAAAGACGATACCGAGTTCGTGCATACATTTACCATTGGGTCATTTACCATTTACCATTTATTTGGTCATTTCTTACCAAAGATAATTTTGGCACCGCGCTTGAGCATGTACGGCAATATGCCGTCGAATTTATTCTCGGAGGTGCGCATGATGCTGGCTTCCGGGTGCTCGCGATGGAGGTGGATGGCATCGAAGGCGCACTTGGTGGTGCATATACCGCAACCGATACAGCGGTTCTCATCGACTACCGACGCACCGCAACTGAGACAACGCGCGGTCTCTTTCTTCACTTGCTCTTCGGTCAGCGTACCATGGTATTCCTCGAAGTTCGACTTCGTCGGAACGACTCCCGGGTCTTGACGCGAACCGTTATCGTACTGCTCGACGAGGATGTCCTGTTTGTTGAGTTCGATGAAGTCGCGGCGGTTACGTCCGATGGTCATATGGCCGTGCTGTACGAAACGATGCAGGCTCTCAGCCGCCTCTTTACCCGTAGCGATGGCATCGATGGCGAATTTCGGTCCGGTGAACACGTCTCCGCCGACAAAGATATCGGGTTCGGCGGTCTGCAGCGTCAACTTGTCCGCTACCGGATAGACCCCGCGGAAGAACTCCACTTTGGTGTCCTTGAGCAGGTCCTTGAGTACGACCGTCTGACCGATCGCAAAGATGACGAGGTCGGCATCTAAAGTAATGGTCTCGTTCTCGTCAAAGGCCGGCGCAAAACGATGGTCTTTGTCAAACACCGATACGCATTTCTTGAAGGTGATACTTTCCACCTTTCCCCTTTCCCCTTTCACCTCCAATGGTCCCCATCCGGGGTTGAGCACTACGCCGTCTTCGCGGGCTTCCATACGTTCTTCGAGCGATGCGGGCATGATATCTTCGGTCTCGAGCGAGAGCATCGTCACGTGCGATGCACCGCTGCGTTTGGCCACGCGCGCCGCGTCGATGGCTACGTTTCCTCCGCCGACAACCACTACGTTGCCTTTTATCTTCTTCTGTCCGCAGTTCGCATCATGGAGGAAGTCGATGGCCGTTGTGCATCCTTCGAGGTCTTGTCCTTCGATACCCGGCAGACGACCGCCTTGGCAACCGATAGCGACATAGAAACCTTTGTATCCTTGTTCGCGTAGCTGAGCGATGGTGATGTCTTTGCCTACCTCCACGCCGCAGCGGATCTCCACGCCGATCTCACGCATGATATCGATCTCGGCATCGATGACGGCTTTGTCGAGTTTATAGGACGGGATACCATAACGCAGCATGCCGCCGGGCTTTTCGTTCCGCTCGAAGACGGTGGGTTTGTAACCCATGGTAGCGAGGTAATAGGCGCAACTGAGACCGGAAGGGCCGCCACCGATGATGGCAATCTTCTCTTCCCAACGCTCTTGTACGTTCGAGCAGATGTTCACTTCGGGAATGAAACGCGTCTCGGCATGGAGGTCGCGCTCCGCAAGGAATTTCTTCACGGCATCGATGGCCACGGCGCGGTCAATGGTGCCACGCGTACAAGCGTCCTCGCAACGGCGGTTACAGATACGTCCGCAAACCGCAGGGAAGGGGTTCTCGCGTTTGATGAGTTCGAGTGCCTCGGTGTATTTGCCTTCGGCCGCTTTCTTGAGGTATCCTTGCACGGCAATATGAGCAGGACATGCGGTCTTACAAGGCGCAGTACCCGTAGGGTAACAGTTGATGCGGTTCTTATCGCGATAGTCTTCGTCCCATTTATGTTCGCCCCACTTGGTCGCATCCGGCAATTCCTGCTTCGGGTAGGTTTGCGGGCCATGCTTCGTGCATAACTTCTGGCCGAGTTTCACCGCACCCGCCGGACAATACTCCACGCATCGCCCGCAGGCTACGCAGTTTTTCGGATCCACTTCAGCCACATAGGCGCTGCGGCTGAGGTTCGGGGTGTTGAAGAGTTGGGAAGTACGGAGCGCGTTGCAAATCTTGACGTTGCAGTTACATATCGCAAAGATCTTTCCTTCGCCGTCGATATTCGTCACCTGGTGCACAAATCCGTGGTCTTCGGCTTTCTTGAGGATAGCCATCGCTTCATCGTAGGTGATATCATGTCCGCGGCCGGTCTCACGCAGATAATCCGCCATGTCGCCGACACCGATACACCAGTCGCGGTAGTCGTCCGCGCAACCCTCTTCGAGTTTTTTGCGGCCGTAACGGCAGGAACAGATACCGACGCCGATATGTCCTTCGTATTTCTTGAGCCAGTACGAGATATGCTCGATGTCCACCGATTGGTTCTCCATCGAGATGGCTTTTTCCACAGGGATGACGTGCATACCGATACCCGAACCACCCATCGGCACCATCGGCGTGATCTTCTCCAGCGGCAGAAACGTCATGCGCTCGAAGAACATCGCCAACTCGGGGTGCTTGTCCATCAGTTCGACGTTCATATTCGTATATTCGGCACTTCCCGGCACGAACATCGGCACCCAATAGATGCGCTCCTCGCGCTTGAAATTCGCGCGCTCAACGTCTTTCCATTCGCCATTCTCTTTGACCGGGTACTTATCGCCGTAGTCGTACTCGAGCATACCGAAATAGGACAGTTTGTCGAGCAATTCGTCGAGCGATGGATCGTCCGGCGTATAGTGCTTCTCCGCATTCATCGCGTGTAACTGCGCGTAGGTGTGATGCTTGCGAACCTTAAAGAAATCACCGGGTAGCATATCTAAGAGCAGGTCCAGCGACGCTTCGCGCGTCACCGCATCCATCTCGTCCTCGAAGATACAGGCGAGCCCCCAGTACTCCGGGGCATCGGTATCCATCTTGATCTTTCCAGGTACGCGGTCTGTGACATGCCGAACGAACTTCAGCAACTTCGGGTTGGGGTTCTTGTCGCCTCGGTGTTTCGGGACGAACTTGTCGGACATCTTAGGCATAAAGCTATTTACGATTTAATCATTTACTATTTCTTTATTCACTTTGTTCATACGATCTGCTTTGCCGTATGGGTCATTTATTTTGCCATTGGCGAACTTCGTCAAGGAGCCAATTGGCGAAGACATCGATATTCTCGCCGGTCTTGGCGCAGACAGGAATGACTTGCGCTTTGGGATTGCGCATATGGATATATTCTTTGCACTTCTCGAGGTCGAAGTCAAAATAGGGCATGACGTCGATCTTATTGATGACAACCACGTCGCAGACGGAGAACATCAGCGGGTATTTGAGGGGCTTGTCATGCCCTTCGGGCACGGAGAGAATCATCGCGTTTTTCACCGCCCCCGTGTCGAACTCCGCCGGGCACACGAGGTTGCCGACGTTCTCGAGAATGATGAGGTCATATTTGTCTTCGAGTCCGTCGAGACCTTGTTGGGTCATTTCTGCGTCCAGATGGCACATGCCGCCGGTATGCAACTGGATAGACTCCACACCGGTGCCTTCCTTTATCTTGATGGCATCGACATCGCTGTCTATATCTGCCTCCATGACAGCAATACGGAGCTTGTCTTTGAGCAGATTGATGGTCTGAATGAGGGTAGTGGTCTTCCCGCTTCCGGGCGCAGACATGAGGTTGAGCAGGTACACGCCTTTTTTCTTCAACTCCCCGCGCAAGGCATCCGCCGCACGGTCATTATCTTCGAAGACACTCTTCTTGATTTCGATGATTTTTACAGAATCCATGTTGTGTTTTCCCGGTAAAAACATTTTTTATTCATTTTCGCTGCAAAGGTACAACAAAAAAACGATATATGCAAATGTTTTTGTAAATTTACAAAAAAAGGAGCCTCGCGAAGAGGCCCCTTGATGCTGATTCAGCAATCCGAATGCTGAGAGCTGAATGCTGAACGCTTATTTTACCAACTGTCCTTGGATGGTGTAAGTACGATCATCCTTAAGGATATAGACATTGCCGTTACGAACGAGTTTCTGCGCGGGATTGGAAGGATTGACAACGACTTCTTCCGTCGATTGGGGATCAACCGGTTCATAAACCGCCATAATCTCCATGCCCTCTACGATAAACTCATCGCAGACAGCCTGCCATCCGACAAAGACAAAACCTTCAATGGTAGGAGGCTCCGGGAAATGCAGGTCGATGGTTTCTCCGGCAATCTCGGTATCGTCCACCGTATTGCGGTAATGGATCGTATATCCGCCATGACCGGTTTCTTCTTTCTCGAATAGCGCTACCGCAAACGTACGGCCGACAATGAAGTTGATATCCACATTCCAGCCGACGAACTTATAGCCCTCACGAGCCGGCACCTCCGGCGCAACAGCTGCACTGCCGTATTGCACTTCTTGCTCTGCCAACAGAACACCATTCCAGTTGATGAAGTAAACCATGTAGGAGTTCACCACGCTGTCAAAGAGTGCGATATAGGTCGTATCCTGTAATGCGACGGTCACTTCCGGTTCCCAGCGCAGGAAAGTAAACGTATATTGCGCAGTAGGCTCTTTGACGGGATCCGCGCACTCCGGCATCGTGCCATACTTGAACATCTTCTCCATGACGAGCGTGGAGTCATCCAAGATGAAGCGAATCAGGACGCTATCCAAGTCAAAACGTGCCTTCAAAGCCGTATCCGAATAGAGCGTCAGCGAGCGTTGCGCCTCCGTATTGCCGTCACTCCACTCCACGAAACGGAAACCGTCGTTCGGGAGAGCCTGAATATCCAATTGCGGTTCTTCGCAAGTCGGCGCATGCAAGACAGCTACGCGGCCTTGTTTCTCGTCAGCCGAAACGACTGAGTACAGATATTGATAGTATTCCTCAAACAGATTCTCCGCGTAGTTCAAACGTACCCGATAAGCCTCCTTGGCATCGCAAGGCACATAGAAATGCTTGTCACCCACCAGGTCGGGTTCTCCGAACGAGTTGAGTTCATAACCTGCCGGATCTGCAGAACGGAAATAGACATTGAGCGTATTCGTATTCGGGAACGCGAAGGCGTTGATAGCGGTCACTGTCTCCGGAATATCCAGGCGCGTGCCTAACTTCTCGTCACCGAAATAGAAATCCGCATGGCATGCCGGGTTGGCTTCTGCATTGGCGAACGTGATCGCGCACCATTGCTTCAAATCGCCGGCATAGGTGACCGTCTTGAGACTCGGCATATTCTTAAATGCGTCCTGACCGATCTGCTTCAAGGATTTCGGGATACAAACACGCTGGATACTACGACATCCGTGGAAAGCGTGGGCACTGATTTTCTCCAGTCCTTCGCCGAAGCACAGATCCGTGATGATCACGTCATCAATCTCCAGATCATAGCTCGGATAATAATCCGAGGTGAACGTCATGCTACACCACTGCTCCACCGTACCATGATAAACGATGGTCGACATGCCGACAAAGGCACTGGTAGAGATCGTCGTGGTGGTCGGGTAGATATGCAGCACTTGGAAGTTGAACGAAGCCCCGTAGTACAACGGGTTGGAGTATTCATTGACGAAGTTAATATTCGCCCACTCATAGTCATAACCGTCATATACGACTTTATCGATGGTGCTGGTACCTTTGTACGCATTCGCGCCCATGACCGTTACGCTGCTTGCGATATGTACGGTCTTCGCGGTCATATCCGCAAACGCCCATTCGCCGATACGCGTGATACCCTCTTTCACCTCAATCACATTGATACGACTGCTGTACGGCAACCAAGGAGCAGCGCCTTGCTCATAATCGGGGATAACACCATTACCCGACACGATAAGCGAGTCATGATCTATTCTCCAATTGATATCTCCGGCGAGCCATCCGCCGCATACTTCGTACATAGCCTGATAGGTAGCGGTTGCTCTGACGGTATCTATCTCCGGATTCCATCCAATGAAGCAGTAGATATAATCGTCGTCCTCTTTGGTCGGCTCCTTGCACGTCGGCAGAGTGCCTTCTTCCCACTCGCGCTGATCTACCACGCTGCCATCGTCATTGAGGAAGGTGATGATATACTTATTCAGTTGCGGCGCCTCTACGAAAGCAGTGATGGAACCCTGTGCAATCTGCGCAACACCATTCCTCTCCATCAGATAACCCATCACGTTTACGTAGTTGCCTTCGACAACCTTCTCAGCGTCAGCCTTCAGGATGGCCGTCTTATAAGCCAAAGCTGCACCCTCCGTATCGTTTTTAGAATCAGACAAATAGAACGAAGCGGAATTGGCACTATAGGTAGTAACACTTTGGATGAAGCCTTTTACTATATAGTAGACCTTACTTGTTTCTCCGCTCAAGGAAGCAACAAGTGCCGCTGCCTCTTCTGCGCTAACCGTATCCGGAACGAAGGTACTTTCCTCCAGAACCTCAAACGGCTGGTTGACGACATCGTTCTCAATAATAGTGCCGTTATAATACTTAATCTTGCAGGTAATCTTTACCTTAGCGCCATAACCGACCTCGGCTTTTGTATTCGGTTTTCCGCGATAGATTTCGAATGCGCCCTCCGCTTTGCTGGCTGCAGTACTGTTCGGATCATCAGAAATCCAAAGCGTCTCGTTGCCATAATCAGCATTGTAGAACGTATTGATATTCGAGACATATCCGGTAATCTCATAGCGCTCGTCCGTAACCGCACCGACCGCCAATTGCGCACCGATCTCCAGCGCTTGGGCTACAGAAATCGACTGGATCACTTCTTCCTCGCCTTGCTCCTCGACATGCACAGGGCTTTTGGTAATACTCTCGAGAACGCCATCTGTATATCTCTGGATCTTCGTCGTCACATAAACCAAAGCTCCGATACCAACGGATTTCTCGGTATCCGGTTGACCGCGATATACAAAGAATGCGCCATTTGCATTACTTGCGGCTTTGCTTCCCTTCTCGTCTGCGATCCAGAAGCTCTCGGTATTGTAAGTCGCATCGTGTGCAGTTTGGATAACGGTCGAATAACCCTTGATGACATACTCTTTATCCGTAGACTGACCAGCCTCCAATTCCGCACCGATTTCCAGCGCTTGGGCAACGGTAATGGTATCATAGATAGAGTGCTTGCCTTCTACCTTGCTCACGAATACGGCGGTACCATTCTTGATCTCGATAAAGGTCCGATCGTTTTGCGCGTCATTATACTTCGTGATTTTACCGGTCAGGGTGACTTTATCACCATTGAGCACCTGCATCAGTTCATTGTTCTCACTAACGGTACAAGCATACGCCTCGAACTCCTGCGCGCCCGTATTCTCCGCATCGTCAGCCATCCACCATACTTGATCCTTCGTCTGTGTGTTGAACGGCAATGCGTTAACGACATAACCGGTAACGGAGTACTCTTCATTCGTGGACTGACCAATCTCCAATGCCGAGCCAATGGCTATAGCCTCAGCGACGGTGATATCTCCCTGCGGCTCCTCAATCGCTTTAATAGTTCCGAAGTCTTTCCATACATCCGCTGCTTTGTACGCTTCGAGGCTCTCCGCAGGGACGTAGAGGGTCGCGGCAGAGAGAGTTACGTCCCTAAATACATTTGCATTGATTGTTTGCGGTGCAGTTGCCAGGTTAGTTACAGAAATTAAATTGCTGCAACTAGCGAAAACAGATTGTCCAATACTTGTCACGCTACTGGAAATTTCAACAGAGGTCAAACCAGTGCAACCAGAGAAAGTCCCCCATTCAATTTTAGTAACGCTATTAGGAAATTCAAAAGAGGTCAAACCAGTGCAACCATCGAAAGCATAACTTCCAATGCTTGTAACGCTATTGGGAATCTCAATAGAGGTCAAACTGCTGCAACTAGAGAAAGCATTATCTCCAATTTTAGTAACGCTATTAGGAATTTCAATAGAGGTCAGACCGGTGCAATATGCAAAAGATTCTGTTCCAATGTTCGTAACGCTATTAGGAATCTCAATAGAGGTCAAACCGGTGCACTGAAGGAATGCACAATATCCTATGCTTGTGACGCTACTAGGAATTTCAATAGAGGTCAAATTAGTACAATAGGAGAAAGCCCTTGCTATAATTGTAACGCTATTGGGTATGGCATATGAGGTTGCAGATTTGCCGCCAGGGTATCGAAGAATTTTTTTCTTAGCTTTGTCAAATAAGACACCATCAATAGTACTATATTGCGGATTATCATCGGCAACAATAATAGAGGTCAAGTTATCGCAAAGAGAGAATGCAAAATCTCCAATGCGTGTAACGCTATTAGGAATTTCAATTAATGGCAAAGCGATACAACCACTGAAAGCATAATCTCCAATGCTTGTAACGCTATTGGGAATATTAACAGAGGATAATTTATAGCAAAGGTTAAACGCTCTCTCTCCAATGTTTGTTACGCTATTGGGAATATTAATAGAGTTTAAACTAGTGCATTCAAAGAAAGCATACTTTCCAAAGCTTGTAACGCTATTAGGAATCTCAATAGAGCTCAAACTAGTGCAATCATAGAAAGCAAGATCTCCAATGCTAGTCACTCCATCTTTAATAACGATTGATTTGATATCAAATAGATATGAATTCCAAGGGGTTAGGGGAATGTGTTTTGAGTCATCATAACTATAATTCTCCATTGCCCCCGTACCAGTAATAGTCAGTACGCCATCGCAGGACAGTTCCCATGTGAGGTTGTCGCCGCAGGTACCGGAGGCGGTGATACAAGGAGTAGGAGTATCACCCTCTATCGCTTTAATAGTGCCGAAGTCTTTCCATACATTTGCTGCTTTATAGGCCTCAAGGCTCTCTGCGGGGACGTAGAGGGTGGCGGCAGAGAGATCTATAATACCAAATACATTTGCATTTATTGTTTGCGGTGTAGTTGTCAGGTTAGTTACAGAAGTTAAACCAGTGCAATAATAGAAAGCATACTCCCCAATGCTTGTGACGCTATTGGGAATCTTTACAGAGGTCAAACCAGTGCACATTGTGAAAACTCCAGATCCTATGCTTGTAACACTGTTTGGAATTTCAATAGAGGCAAAACTGCTGCAACCATAGAAAGCTTGTTGTCCAATGCTTGTGACGCTATTGGGAATGTCTATAGAGGCCAAACTGCTGCAATTATGGAATGCAAATTTTCCAATATTCGTGACGCTACTGGGAATGTTCACAGAAGTTAGAGAATTATCACCACTAAAAGCATAGTTTCCAATACCTACTACGCGATTGGGAATCTCAACAGAAGGTAGAGAACTACAATCATAGAAAGCATAGTCTTCAATATTGATGACGCTATTAGGAATGTCTATAGAGGTCAGATTGCGGCAATCCTCGAAAGCTCCGTATTCAATGTTTGTAACACCGTTGTAAATAAATACAGAAGTTATGGATTCACGATATGAATACCATGGCGCCTTTCCAAACGCATCATTTTCCATCTCCCCCGTACCACTAATAGTCAGTACGCCGTCGGTCAAATTCCATGTTAGGTTTTGACCACATGTTCCGCTTTGCGCGAAAAGAGTTCCTGCGCTTGCCATTAAAGCAAGGAAAAGAGTAAAAAGTTTGTGTTTCATATAATTTGTATTTAATATTTGCAATTTTGCGGGGGCAAAATTACTATATTTTCTCGACATATGCAAATTTTTTTTCTTTTTTGTCCATAACAGCCCAAAATGGTTCGAAAAAAAGGAGCCTCGCGAAGAGGCCCCTTGATGCTGATTCAGCAATCTGAATGCTGAGAGCTGAATGCTGAAAATTTATTT
>LXOW01165711.1_pt1 | contig 16850 bp, 14 predicted proteins | sample 1368591 | NCBI WGS metagenome assembly LXOW01 (sample SAMN04884650, study PRJNA319009) | bovine gut metagenome | isolation source: Cow rumen | host: Bos taurus | place: Italy: Legnaro (PD) | collected 2014-07-09 | reverse complement strand
AATAACGATGGACTACGACGTAAAAGGTCATTTACATCAGATACTCGATACATTGCCACAGGGTGTACGCCTTGTGGCAATTAGCAAGTATCATCCTAACGAATATATCGAGGCTGCCTATGAGGAAGGCCAACGGGTATTTGGTGAGAGTCATGAACAAGAACTGCGCCAGAAACATGAACAGTTGCCAAAAGATATCGAATGGCATTTTATCGGTCATCTACAGACGAATAAGGTAAAGTATATCGCACCTTATGTATTTATGATAGAGGCTGTTGATTCGATGAAGCTCATGAAAGAAATTAATCGTCAGGCGGAGAAGTGCGGACGCATTATCAACGTGTTGTTGGAACTCCATATTGCCGAAGAAGCTACAAAATATGGTTTTACTTTAGAAGCCTGTCGAGAGATGCTTGAAGCAGGCGAATGGCGCTCGATGTCAAATGTACGTATCTGTGGCCTGATGATGATGGCATCCAATGTAGATGATCAGGATCAGATTCGTATGGAAATGCAGACGGCTGCAGATTTCTTCGATGAGGTAAAGCAGAAATATTTTGCAACTGATGAAGCCTTTTGCGAACGTTCCTGGGGCATGAGTGACGACTATCTTATTGCCGTAGAGACCCGTTCCACAATGGTTCGCATCGGCACTTCTATTTTTGGTCCGCGCGTCTATTGAAATAGTACTGATCGCGCTTACATGTGATCTTTCCGAAGTTGATGGCATGTACAGGACAATAATGATAGCAGGCCAGACATGAGGTACACTTTCCGTTATGAAGCCATGCGGGAGGTGTACCTTCAATATTATCTACAGGGCAGACCTTGATGCATTTGCCACACTGGATACATATGTCGGTATCGACTGTAAACTTGCGGTCTGTTACCATCTTCTTATTGAAGTAGCCGCCAATCACATAGGAGTAAAGGCGGGGAGTGGTGCCCTTCTCCAGTTCTTCTACACCCTTCCGACAATTCTTGATGATATCGATGATATGCACCAGTTGTTGTCTGGCCTGTGCAATCTTTTTCAATTCTTTCTCTTCTGGATCAGTGTACATAAACGGCAAACATACATATGATTCTGGCATGATGACGGAAAAGCATGTTTCAGCCTTCAGTCCTTTCTTCTCCAAATCCTTATTGAGAATAGTCATCGCCTCGCCTGTACTATCACCACAGGTGGTCAACGCCCAACAGTATCGCGGTTTTCGAGAACCTGTAATCGTCATTTTATTAATGAATTCCCGGACAATCCTTGGTGGTTGCCATCCGTGTGTGGGATAGCAGATGCCCAGACGTTCATTGGCCGTTAATGAAAGTTGATAGTTCCTCTCCCTGATGAGATCGGGTATGTATCGCAATTCTTCACCGATGGCCTTTGCAATCTGCTGGGCCACCCAACGGGTATTTCCTGTTCCTGAGAAATAGAGTATCATATCTAAATAGTCTTGCTTGAGAATGCAAAGGTACTAAAATAATTTGGAATTCATGTTCTTTTTTTGTAACTTTGCACTTGGTTTTATCCGATACAACAACAATGAACAACGAAATACTTCAGCAACTGAATGATAGTCAGCGTGATGCGGTGCTCTACTGTGATGGGGCAAGCCTTGTTATTGCCGGTGCGGGATCAGGAAAAACACGCGTCCTGACCTATAAGATTGCCTGGCTATTGGAACAAGGCATGAAGCCTTGGCAAATACTCGCCCTGACATTTACCAATAAAGCAGCACGTGAGATGAAGGAACGTATTGGCAGACTGGTGGGCGACGAATATGCCCGCTATCTCCAGATGGGTACTTTCCATAGTGTCTTCGCCCGAATCTTACGGACAGAAGCCGATAAGATCGGCTATTCCTCCAATTTCACTATATATGATCAGACGGATGCCCGTTCTCTGGTGAAAGCAATCATCAAAGAGCAGGGTCTCGACGATAAGGTATATAAGCCCTCTTCTGTAGCCGATCGTATCTCAATGGCTAAAAATCATCTGTTGTTACCGCAACAATATGCCCAGAGCGCTTGGGCGAGTGACGATGCACAACAGAAACACCCACAGGTGTCAAATATATATATAAGGTACGTAGAACGGTGCCGACAAGCGAATGCTTTGGACTTCGACGATCTGCTGGTTCAGACCTGGGTTTTGTTCCAAACGCATGAAGATGTCCGACAGAAATATGTAGAGAAGTTCCAATTCGTTTTGGTCGATGAGTATCAGGATACTAACTATGCCCAACAGGCTATCGTCTATCAACTGACGAAAGAGCGTCAGAAAGTGTGCGTCGTAGGTGATGATGCTCAAAGCATTTACTCGTTTCGTGGGGCCAATATTGACAACATTCTCAATTTTCAGTCACAATATCAGAATACCAGGCTCTTCAAACTGGAACAGAACTACCGTTCTACACAGTTGATTGTGCAGGCAGCCAACTCTCTGATTCGTCGGAATGAGCGACAGATACCTAAGAATGTTTTCTCCAAGAATGAACATGGTGAGCGTCTGCAACTGAAACCAGCTTATTCTGATAAAGAAGAGGCGATCATTGTCACACAGGACATTAAGCGTATCCGTCGGCAGGATCATTGTTCATGGAGTGATTTCGCCATTCTCTATCGTACCAACTCCCAAAGCCGTTCCTTTGAGGAACAGATGCGTAAGGAGAATATCCCATACCGTATTTATGGTGGACTGAGTTTCTATCAGCGTAAAGAGATTAAAGATGTGATTGCCTATTTCCGCTTGATTGCCAATCCCAACGATGAGGAGGCTTTCAAGCGTATCGTCAACTACCCAGCACGAGGGATTGGTGATACGACTGTAGGGAAGATTGTCCAGACAGCCCAAGCCTATGGCGTCAGTCTTTGGCAAGTAATCAAGGAACCCATACTCTTCCCGTTGGATGTTAGTAAGGGTACAATGACCAAGCTCCAGAACTTCCGTGAAATGATTGAGGGTTGGATCATACGACTGAATACGGAAGATGCCTACACCTTAGGTCACGATATCATTATGAACTCCGGTATCAGCAAGGATATCTATTCAGGACGTAACCCAGAGGATATATCCCGTCAGGAGAACTTAGAAGAATTCTTGAGTGGTATGCAGGACTTTGTGGAGTTACGCCGCGAGGAAGATATGGCTGATCAGATTTACTTGCCTGATTTCCTGCAAGAAGTGGCTCTTCTCACAGATCTGGATAGTGATGAAGGAGACGCTGATGATAAAGTAACATTGATGACGATCCATTCTGCAAAAGGTCTGGAGTTCCCGACGGTGTTTGTGGTGGGGCTTGAAGAAAACATCTTTCCCAGTCCTATGTGTACAAACTCTATGCGTGAACTTGAGGAAGAGCGCCGTCTGCTCTATGTGGCTATCACACGTGCAGAAAAGCATTGCATCCTGACCTGTGCCCAGAATCGTTGGCGCTATGGACGTATGGAGTATGATACCCCTTCACGTTTTATTCGTGATATCGACCCAGATTTGTTAGTTGTGCAGTCAGAAGGTGCTATCGAAAAAAACTCCTTTGAACGAAGTCGCAACTACCGAGGTGAGAGGTCTGAATGGATGCAAAATCCGCGTCCCGTGGCGACGCAATTCAAGGCTGATCCTAAGCCAAGACTGGTTGCACCCCGTCAGCCCGAGAAACCTCTCGATCCATTTGGTCCAAACTTTAAACGTCTGTATCAGGCGGTGGCCCCACGTCCTTTAGTCACTGATCCTAATCCAAATGAACTATGTGAGGGCATACGTATCGAACATCAGCGTTTTGGCCTCGGCACCGTCACTCGTATCGAAGGAACAGGCGAGAATACCAAGGCTACAGTAGAGTTTAAAAATACTGGTACCAAACAACTGCTGCTGAAGTTCGCCAAGTTCAAGATCATAGGATAAAGCCCCACTGTTTACACCGTCTCCCCATTTGACGGGAAGACTCAAACATCTTCCGGACGCTCTATTCTTTTAGGTATCTTGGGTAAATGTTTCTTCTTTCTGAGCCACGCTTCCTTACGGGCCTCATATTCTTCATGATGTTTCTCGAGGAATCCGTCTGCCATAGCACTTGTCCTATAGGAACTTCGCAAAGATGACTTTGATTTTTATCGGATCGTTCATACCACCGACCAACTGTGTACTCGATAGACCGATCTGATTACTGATAGGAGTCGTTGAAGTCGTGGTGCTTCCACTATTAGTGGAGATGGTGATTGTCTTTGGTTGCGTGATAGGCACCAATACCACTTTATTCCAGTCTGGGTGTTTACTAACCCAGTCAGGATCATCAAGTGTACCCCAAACTAAATCCTTATACATATTTGAAATAAGGTCACCTAAGTTCGTGAAGGCATAGTTGTTTTTCGAGAGTGAAGCTACATAATAACGTTTGTAGTCGTATGTCTTCTCTTTCTCAAAGAAGGTGTACAAACTATCCTTCGGCAACAAGAGAATGGTCGAAGGAGCAGCAAAGTTATATTTGTCGTTCGGATTCAGACTGTTCAGACGCTCAAAGCTCATACTGACAGAGAGCAGATAGTCGAGGAAATTATCTTCCATAATTTCTTCTACAGGCAACGTTACTTCTGTAAAGATGCCTGCCGGCGCTTTCAGATAAGTGCAGCTGTTGTCACTCACCAGTCGTTCCAACCCTTCCTTGTCGTTGGTCACTTTCACGGTCTGCAACACTTCTGAGGTAGATGCAAGTGTCAACACAGCATCATGGGTATTATCTGATCTCGTGTATCTGAAATAGACCTTTAACTCGATACGTGACATCTTCGCCATTACACCTAAACCATCTAACAGCTTGAAGTAGAAACCTGGGCAGAGATTTTGTACAAACGTATAGGAGTTCTTGAAGTACTCAGGATGTGAATAGTAGTTTTGCAGGATATAAGAACCGTAGTTTGAGTAAATCTTACCATTCTTGTCTTTGTACGGGTCATTGATAGCTACACGCCCCCTGTCGTTATAGTTTGTCGAATTGCGGACGCTGTCAGGATAGGTGAGATTGGCTAAAGTGAACACGAGGTCTTTTTGCAATCCGCCTTCCCTAATGTAACCTTCCTTCTCGGGGTCATAGTTGCTGTAGTAGGTCGCCTCTGAGTCCATCGCCTTGTTCAGTTCCATCACACGCATCTTCATTGGGGTGAGGGAATCACCATAACAATTGGCCTTGTCAAAATAGAACCAGATTTCACAGGAATCTGCCACGATTTCATCACCTACCTTACTTACAATCTCATCTTCATCAGGCATGACCAGATCTTCGAGCATATTAAACTGTGCCATATACTCGGTCTTTACATAAGTGTCGGTCTCGGGGTCTTTCACCATACCGAAGTAGCAATCGAAATTACGGGCATACACAGAGTCTGCAAGAATCGATCTTGTAGTCGCCTGGTATATACCTGTGCTTATCTTCAAATCATCCGTATTCTGTGTAAGCGAACTTCCGATATTATCCGTATCTTCAGTACAAGAAAATATCGCCATTGCCGTGAATGCAATCGCTGTCAACAATCTTATTTTCATATATTCTTCAGTCGATATCTTTTTTCTTAAATTATTCGGCCTCCTCGGGATACAGTTGCCCGTAGAATGCCTCATAGGCATCGGCAAAGTCCTCCTGATAGCCAAGCACAGGAATGTTCTTTCCTTCAGCAAAGTCCACAAGGCCCTTCTTCACATCTTTGTCTGCCACTACGACACCATCGCTGTATTCGATGGCCAGTTTTGATAGTTCGATAAAATCAAAGTTATCCTGATAGTCCTTCAACAATTCAGCACGTCCCTCACGGAACTCTATACACTGTTTGAAGTCACTTCCTAAATTCTTGTCGAGTTTCTGAGAGAAAAGTGAAGTCACCACCTTTGTTTCAGCAAATGACGGCTCATCGTGATAAGCAGTCTTTACGTAGAAAGGGATGGCGGCACTCATCCAACCTTGACAATGGATGATGTCTGGTATCCAACGGAGTTTTTTCACCGTCTCCAATACTCCACGAGCAAAGAAGATGGCACGCTCACCGTTATCAGTATAGTCTTCTCCCTGCTCGTCCTTCTCCATCAGTCGTTTACCGAAATAGTCATCATTATCGATGAAATACACCTGGACCCTTGCTGATGGGATTGAAGCCACTTTGATAATCAGGGGATGATCGGTATCATTGATGATTAAGTTCATACCCGACAGACGAATCACCTCATGAAGTTGTCCGCGACGTTCGTTGATGGTACCCCATTTCGGCATGAACGTACGGATTTCATGATTACGCTCCTGCATTGCTTGCGGAAGACTCTTTCCCATGAGTGACAAGGTGTTGTCGGGGACGTAAGGAGAGATCTCCTGGTTGATGAACAATATCTTTTTCTTTGCCATAGCTATGATTTTACCGCGCAAAGATACTAATTATTTCGCACAAAAAAGACTTTCTGTGCTATATTTTAGCAAAAAGTGACATTTATTGGGGCGTTTTTTTACTTTTTAAACGAATTTCCTGATGAGTGACACAAAGCGTTCGCCATACTTCTCTCGCTTATGCTCACCGATACCAGAGATGCACCCGAACTGCTCCATGGTAGTGGGTTTAATGGTGGCGAGAGCATGCAGAACCTTGTCGCTGAAGATGATATAAGGCGGGAATCCCTCTTCCTCGGCACAGGTCATTCGCAAACTTCGTAACGCTTCAAAAAGCTTTGGATCTTCAATGCCCGTCGTCGGTGGAAGTCCAGGAATGGTGATGGTCGGTATCTCAAGTCTGAATTTTGTCTTCTTCTTGGGTAAACCTTTTTCGCTATGGTCAACAATATAGAGTTCTGCCTTCTTCCTACCATAGAGCACATCTTCGCCTATTGCTGTCACCTTCACCTTATTGCCGTCATTATAAGCAATCTCGAAAAATCCCATCTGTAACATCTGTAACAGATAGTCTTGCCAGTCTTTGGTTGTGAGCTCTCTACCCACACCAAAGGTCTTCAGATGATCATAGCTTTTCTTGATGACAGTAGGAGAGTGGATGCCTTTCAGTATCTCTATGATGGTCGAGATCCTAATCTCCTCATTGGTTCGTTTGGCGGCACTCAACGCCATCTGAACATAACGTGAACCGTCAAATCGTTTCGGTGGATTCTCACATACATCACAGTTGCCGCAGTCGTGATCAGTCTGTTCACCAAAATAGTTTAGTAGAATCCTTCTCCTGCATACACTTGATTCCGCATATTCCTGCATCCTTCTGAGTTTATCCATATTCACGTCCTGCTGACCGCTCTGCTTAGCAAACTCCGTCAGTTGGATGATGTCAGCTAATGAATAGAATAGTACGGTGTCTGCTGGAGCACCATCTCTGCCTGCACGACCAATTTCCTGATAGAAACTCTCAATGCTTTTAGGCATATTATAATGAATTACCCATCTCACATTACTTTTGTCGATGCCCATACCGAAAGCGATCGTGGCACAAACCACCAAAAGCTGATCCTTCTTAAATTGCTCCTGTGTCATACTGCGTTCAGATGGATTCATGCCAGCATGATAAGCTGCGGCATTGATACCTTTTTTCCTAAGATCTTCAGCCACTTTTTCTGTCGTTTTCCTACTCAGACAATAGATGATACCTGCATCTAATGGTCTCGCTTTGATGAAATTCAGGATAAAATGCATCTTCTCAGCGTTTTTATAACCTCTTTTCACAGACAGGCCCAGATTAGGTCTGTCAAAACTTGAGATGAATTCACGTGCATCTTTCATTTGTAATTGTTCGATGATATCCTGACGGGTCACTTTATCGGCTGTGGCGGTGAGGGCCATCATCGGTATATTCGGGAATTTCTCCCTGAGTGTCGCTAACTGCGTGTACTCTGGACGGAAGTCGTGCCCCCATTGACTGATACAGTGGGCTTCATCCACTGCTAACAGTGACAAACGCATATGACTCAGCAGATGGTCGGCCTCGGTGATGGCTCTTTCCGGTGAGATGTATAGCAGTTTTATTCCCCCAGTCACACACCTCCGTCGAATCAGCAAGTCTTCGGTACTGTCGTTTCCGCTATTCAGAGCTTCGGCAGCAATACCATTAGCGCGTAGCGTCTCCACCTGATCCTTCATCAAACTGATGAGAGGTGAGATAATCACCGTCGTTCCATCCATCACAAGAGCGGGGATTTGATAGCACAGACTTTTTCCACCTCCTGTCGGCATGAGAACGAGGGCATCGTTACCAGCCACCACGTGTCTGATGATGTCTTCTTGGTTCTCACGGAATGAATCATAACCAAAATATCGTTTTAACGCGTCGAAAATATCCATAAAAGTCGAAATTTTGTACAAAGATAGTGATTTTATTTAAAAAAAGATGAAAAAAATGTTGTACATATTGTTTTTTTTTGTATATTTGCAAAAATTATCATAAACCATGTTTAAAAATGGCTAAATATAACATTACAGAAAAGAAAGAAAAAGAGGCTGCTTATAGAAGTCTTGTAAGCCCTCGGATGATGGATGAGATGCAGGAGAAAATCCTTCAGATCATCGTCATGCAGAAGAAGTATCGCGACAAGGATTATTCTGCCAAAAAACTTGCAGAGGACCTTGGAACCAACACCCGCTACATTTCTGCTGTAGTAAATGTGCGATTCCACATGAATTACACATCGTTTGTGAACAAATATCGCATTGACGAGGCGATGACTATCCTCGTTGACAAGCGGTATCAGGATCTTCGCATGGAGGAAGTCAGCGACATGGTAGGCTTTGCCAACCGTCAGTCGTTCTATGCTTCTTTCTACCGTGTGGTAGGCATCACCCCGCGTGAGTATCGCCTGCAGCACCTGAAGCAGCATCCTGCCATGTTGGCCAAACGCACCAAGAAGTCCAAAGCTTAAAAAAGAGGAGCGGACTTACGTGGATTTTTCTTATCAAGATGAGCGGTTTGCAGACTTACAGCTGCTCAGGTATAGGTTGAATGGCTTCGAGCAGTTAACCCTTCAGCAGAAAGTGCTGATTTTTTATCTGTCTGAAGCCACGTTGTGGGGGAGAGACATCACGTTTGATCAGTTTGGGAAATACAACCTCCGCATCCGAAAGATGCTGGAGGTTGTCTATTGTGATGCCTCCATTTCCCATGAAACCGATGACTTTAAGGCTATGGAGGTCTATCTGAAGCGCATCTGGTTTTCAAACGGCATCTATCATCACTATGGTTGCGAGAAGTTCAAACCCGACTTCTCCTCAGTTTGGTTACGTACCCAACTACATCAGGTAGATGTACGTCGTCTGCCTTTACAGGAAGGTGAGACCATTGATGCTTTCTGCGATACTATCTTCCCGATAATCTTCGATCCTGACGTGCTGCCGAAGCGAGTCAATAAGGCTGATGGTTCAGACCTTCTACTGACTTCTGCTTGTCATTTCTATGACGGGGTGACGCAGGCAGAGGCAGAAGCCTTCTACGCAGAGATGAAACAGACGCAGGCATCTGACACACCTTCTTCCTTTGGCCTTAATTCCACACTTGTGAAGACCGACGATGGCAACATTCGCGAAGAGGTGTGGTCTGCTAATGGAAAATACGCAAATGCCATCTTACATATTATATATTGGTTGGAGAAGGCTTTGACGGTAGCAGAGAATGAACAACAGAAAAAGGTTATCTCTCTATTGATAAGTTATTATCGTACAGGAGATTTGCAGACTTTCAATCAATATTGCATTGAATGGTTGAAGGAACACGATTCCTCCATTGACTTCATCAATGGTTTCATTGAGGTATATGGCGATCCCTTAGGACTGAAAGGGTCTTGGGAAGGACTCGTTGAATATATTGACTTTGAGGCCACTCAACGCACGCAGACCATCAGTCGTAATGCACAGTGGTTTGAGGACCATTCGCCCGTAGATCCCCGCTTCCGTAAACCAGTGGTCAAAGGCGTCTCTGCCAATGTCATCTGTGCGGCTATGCTGGGGGGTGATGAATATCCATCTACCGCCATTGGCATTAACCTGCCTAATGCCGACTGGATCAGAGCGCAGTACGGTTCCAAGAGTATCACCATTAGCAACATTACTGACGCTTACAACAAGGCCTCACGTGGTAATGGTTTCAAGGAGGAATTTGTGATCGATGCATCAACGCTTTCTCTAATCGAGAAATACGGCGACATCTGCGATGATCTGCATACTGACCTCCATGAGTGTCTGGGGCACGGAAGCGGTCAACTGTTGCCTGGTATCGATCCCGATGCCCTAAAGGCCTATGGTAATACGATCGAGGAGGCGAGGGCCGATCTTTTCGGACTCTACTACATGGCTGATCCCAAACTGGTTGAACTGGGTTTGTTGCCTGATGGATTCGCCTATCAGTCGCAGTACTATACCTATATGATGAATGGACTGCTGACCCAACTCATCCGTATTACACCAGGTCATCAGATTGAAGAGGCCCACATGCGCAATCGCGCTCTCATAGCCCACTGGTGTCATGAGAATGGCGATTGCGTCCATCTCGTGTCGCGCAACGGCAAGACCTACGTTGAAATCACTGATTATCCTGTCCTGCATCAGCTCATCGCTCGTCTGTTGGCCGAGATCCAACGCATCAAGAGCGAGGGAGACTTTGAGGCTGCCCGTCAATTGGTGGAGCGCTATGCCGTCAAGGTTGATCCCACCATCCATGCTGAGGTGCTGGCCCGTTATGAGCGTCTGAACCTTGCACCTTATAAAGGATTTATTAATCCTGTGCTGTTGCCTGTTTATGATAAGAGCGGTGAAATCGCTGATGTCAACGTCTATTATGGCGAAAGTTATGCCCATCAGATGCTCCGCTACAGCCAGTCTTACGCTACACTGATCTGACGATGGATATACAACAACAAGTAAAGGAGATCAAGCAATCGTTCCGCCAGATGATGGACGGAGCGGTTGCTGCTTCGATGCGTACAAAAGGCGTCGATTACAAGTTGAACTGGGGCGCCACCTTGCCGCGTCTTCGCGAAAAAGCTGAAGAACTCGGCAAGAACTACGATCTTGCCATTGCTCTATGGAAAGAGAATGTCCGTGAGTGTAAGATTCTCGCTACGATGATTATGCCTGCTGAAAAGGTATTGCCCGAAGTCATTGACATCTGGATGGAACAGACACCCACGCAGGAGATTGCCGAACAGGCTGCTTTCAACCTTTATCAGTATCTGCCTTACGCCCCGGAAAAAGCTTATACCTGGATGGCGTCCTCAGAACCACTTTATCAACTCTGTGGATTCCATATCATTACTCGTCTGTTTATGAAAGGTCAAGAACCTAACGAGCGTGGTATCAATGAGTTCATCGATCAAGCTATAGTAGCACTTCAAGGTGATAGCATCCCTGTTCGAAAGGCTGCAATGGCTGCCATCCAACGATTTGCCGACTTAGGACTGGTCTATGAACGAATTGCCAAAAGTGCACTAAAACAGGCCAATTTAGTTTTTTTATAGATAAACTCTCTTTCGTCTCCATGAAAATGCGTACCTTTGTACGGTTTTTGTGGAAAATTAGATGAAAGAAGCAGTAATCAAGTCTGTAACACGCATTCTGGACAACTATCTTGAGGTGACTCGTCATCGCAAGACACCAGAGCGTTATACCATTCTGCGCGCCATCTACAACCATAAAGGTCATTTCACCCTTGATGAACTCAAAGAGGAACTGGCAGAGAAATATACTTTCCCTGTCAGTAGGGCGACGCTTTACAATACGCTCAATCTCTTTATGGAAATCCGTTTGGTAATGCGTCATCACATTCAAGGGACCACAAAATACGAGGCCTTCTATGGCAACAGCAACCACTGTCATCAGATCTGCACGACCTGTGGAAAGGTGACGGAGATAACCTCTCCGGCGATTATAGAGGCCGTTGAGAACATTGGTCTGAAGCGCTTTCGCAAAGACGGGTTCAACCTATATATATATGGTGTCTGCAGTACCTGTCAGGCCAAACTCACGCGTAAGCGCNNTGGGGCGACGAAGGAAAAGGTAAGGTGGTCGATGTGCTGACCCCGAAGTACGATGTGGTAGCCCGTTTCCAGGGCGGTCCTAATGCTGGTCATACGCTAGAGTTCGAAGGCCAGAAGTATGTGCTGCGTTCCATTCCATCGGGAATCTTCCAGGGTGGAAAGGTCAATATCATCGGTAACGGTGTGGTGCTGGCACCCGATTTGTTTATGGACGAAGCCAAGGCTTTGGAGGCCAGCGGTCATGATTTGCATGCGCGTCTGCACATCTCTAAGAAAGCCCATCTCATCATGCCCACCCATCGTGTGCTCGATGCTGCCTACGAGGCCCAGAAAGGTAAGGATAAGGTAGGCACCACCGGTAAGGGTATTGGTCCGACCTATACGGACAAGGTTTCACGCAACGGCTTGCGCGTCGGTGACATACTCGATCACTTCGAGGAGAAATATGCTAAGGCAAAGGCCCGTCATGAGGCAATCCTGAAGTCACTCAATTTCGAATACGACATCACCGAGGTAGAGAAGAAGTGGCTAGAAGGAATCGACTATTTGCGTCAGTTCCCCATCGTGGATTCAGAGCATGAGATCAATAACATCCTGAAGAGCGGCAAGAGTGTGCTCTGTGAGGGTGCCCAGGGTACAATGCTCGATGTGGATTTCGGTTCCTATCCCTTTGTAACTTCGTCCAACACCATTTGCGCAGGCGCCTGCACAGGTCTGGGTATCGGTCCCAACAAGATCGGTGAGGTCTATGGTATCATGAAGGCTTACTGCACTCGTGTCGGTGCAGGTCCTTTCCCCACGGAACTGTTCGATGAAACAGGTAAGACCATTCGCGACCTCGGACATGAATATGGTGCAGTTACAGGTCGTGAGCGCCGTTGTGGCTGGATCGACCTCGTAGCCCTAAAATATTCTATTATGGTGAATGGTGTCACCCAGCTCATCATGATGAAGAGTGATGTACTTGATGGTTTCGAAACCATCAAGGCATGTGTGGCTTACAAACAGAACGGTGTTGAAATCGATTATTTCCCATACGATATCGAAGAAGGTATCGAACCCGTCTATGAGGAGCTGCCAGGGTGGAAGACCGACATGACCAAGTTTACCAGCGAGGATCAGTTTCCGAAGGAATTCAGCGATTACATCGCCTTCCTCGAAGCCCAGCTCGAAACACCGATTAAGATCATCTCTATTGGTCCCGACCGTGACCAGACAATAGTTCGTAAATAAAGAATGGCACAGAAACCAAGTATTCCTAAAGGAACGCGCGACTTCTCTCCATTGGAGATGGCGAAGCGCAACTATATCTTCGACACCATCAAACAGGTGTATCAGCTCTATGGCTTCCAGCAGATAGAGACCCCTGCGATGGAAACGCTCGGAACACTCATGGGTAAGTATGGCGAAGAGGGCGACAAGCTGCTCTTCAAGGTACTCAACTCAGGCGATTTCCTTTCTAAAGTTTCCGACGAAGAACTGAAAGATCGTAACGCCCTTCACCTTGCAGCCAAACTCTGTGAGAAGGGATTGCGCTACGATCTTACCGTACCTTTCGCCCGTTATGTGGTGATGCACCGTGAAGAACTGCAGCTGCCCTTCAAGCGTTATCAGATGCAACCCGTATGGCGTGCTGACCGTCCGCAGAAAGGCCGTTACCGTGAGTTCTGGCAGTTTGATGGCGACATTGTGGGCTCAGATTCGCTCCTCAACGAGGTTGAGCTGATGCAGATTGTCGATACCGTGTTTAGCCGTTTTGGCGTACGTGTACAGATTAAGATTAATAACCGTAAGATCCTCACAGGAATTGCCGAAGTCATCGGTGCTGCCGACAAAATCGTCGATATCACCGTAGCTATCGATAAACTCGATAAAATCGGCCTTGACAATGTGAATGAGGAACTGCGTGGCGATGGACTCACGGAAGAGCAGATTGCCAAGTTGCAGCCCATCATCTCCCTTGAAGGCACGAATGATGAGAAGCTCGATACCATCGCTCAGGTACTGAAAGATTCTGAGATCGGCCTGAAAGGCGTAGAGGAGAGTCGATTCATCCTCAACACCCTGAAATCTCTCGGACTGAAGAATGAGATCCAGCTTGATCTGACGCTGGCACGCGGTTTGAACTACTATACGGGTGCCATCTTCGAAGTGAAAGCTCTCGACGTGCAGATCGGTTCCATCACAGGTGGTGGCCGTTACGACAACCTCACGGGCATTTTCGGCATGCCAGGCATCTCAGGTGTCGGCATCAGTTTCGGAGTCGATCGTATCTTCGACGTGCTCAACGCTCTCGACAGCTATCCCAAGGATGCCGTCAACGGCACCCAGTTGCTCTTCATCAACTTCGGAGAGAACGAAACCGCTTACTGTCTGCCTTTCGTGGCACAAGCACGCGCAGCAGGCATCAGAACGGAGATTTTCCCCGATTCATCGAAGATGAAAAAGCAGATGTCTTATGCCAATGCCAAGCAGATTCCCTATGTGGCCTTAGCAGGTGAAAACGAGATGTCAGCCCAGAAACTCACATTAAAGAATATGTTGACTGGTGAACAGCAACTCATTGATATTTCAGAAATTATCAAAATTGTATTAGCATGAAGAAACTTCTCCTGTTAGCCCTTACGGCGCTGTTTGTGCTCACCGCTTTTACGCCTGACAAGACCACCACGATCTTTATTATCGGCGACTCCACCGCTGCCAACAAAGACCTCTCCAAAGGCAAGCTCGAACGAGGGTGGGGTATGGCACTGCAGTGTTATTTCGACGATCGTATCCTCGTCTCCAACCACGCTGTCAATGGCCGTTCCTCGCTGTCCTTCATCACCGAAGGCCGTTGGGATAAGGTGCTCTCACAGCTGAAGCCAGGCGACTACGTCATTATTCAGTTTGGTCATAACGATGAAAAGCCACAACCAGCCCGTCACACCGAACCGGGTTCCACTTTCGACTATAACCTCTCAAAATATGTCCGTGAGACTCGTGAACGTGGGGGCATCCCTGTGCTCATGAACTGTGTGGCCCGTCGTAATTTCGCCAAAGTTACTCCTAAAAATGATGATGATGAGAAACTGCGTAACACCACTTTTGCCGATGGCGCTGGGGTAGAGGAGGGTGATTCGCTGGTCGATACCCACGGACTCTACCGTGTGGCACCACGAGATGTGGCTCAGCGCATGAACTGTCATTTCATCGATGCCAACCAAATCACGAGTGATCTGGAGCAGCGTTTAGGCAAAGAGGAGTCGAAGAAGCTCCACATGTGGTATCTGCCTGGTACTGAACCTACTGAGCCCGATGGCAAGCAGGACAATACACATTATAATATATATGGTGCCCACACCGTAGCCCGCCTGTTGGCTGATGCCCTCTGTGCAGAGATTCCCGTACTGGCACCTTACCGTTGCGATGCAGATTTCACCGTCGATCAACAGGGTCGCGGTCAGTTCTTCACGCTTTCTGACGCCATCGCTGCAGCCCAAGCCTCTTCGAAAGACACCGTCACTATCCAAATCCTCGGAGGCGAGTGGGAGCGACCGGTCCTTCCTAAGAAATCAAAGATCAAGTTTATCCTTCGCCAAGGCGCCACTTGGAAATAATGCCCATAAGGCTCGAAACCAACGAGTTTTTACGTAAGATACCCGAGTCGTTCAGATAATTAAAGATGGTATTCGAAATGCTGGTAGTCTTTGACTGAGCGCCAGGCGCCGCCCCAGGTGAAACCATGTTTAATGAAAAGCTTATAGCAGAGATCTTCTGTGGTGATCTTATAACGGAAATCCTTCTTGCGATCGATATAAGGCACGCCTGTGGCTGGCTCGACGATGCGATAACCGTCTTTCTTATTATAACGAACGTAAGGGTTATAAAGTGGATTGATGTCGATGGCTAAGCCGTAGGAATGCTTCGACAGATGCTTGGTGTCTGACACAACACGATAGTTGAAGCAGCTGGTGTTGTTGGCTCGCATCTGACGTTCATCGTCACCATCATAGTTGTCGGGTAGTGTGATGCGCTGGATGGGATAACGGGCCTCATAGAGCTCACGGAAAATGGTGAGTAGCTTGGAGGCAATATGTTTGTTGCAAATGAGTTCACCTTGATGAGTACGTCCGTCGTAGTCATAATGAAGCACGCGGAGGTAACGTAAGTCTGCGCGTTGGATATGGGGATTGGGTTGATAGCTGCGACCCTGCATGAGTTGCCAGATGCTATCAGGGATGGTCTGAGCGGTGAACCCCTCAGAAAGAGTCTGGCCTTGCAGGCTCAAAGCGCTGCAAAGCCAGACGATTATTAAAACAAAGTAATGTCTCATTTATGAGAAGGCCACAGTGAGTCCTGCCATGACGATGCTGACCATCGACATGAGCTTGATCAGAATGTTGAGCGAAGGACCAGAGGTATCCTTGAAGGGATCGCCAACGGTGTCACCAACGATACAGGCCTTGTGGGCAAATGAACCCTTACCGCCGAAGTTGCCTTCCTCAATATTCTTCTTGGCATTATCCCAGGCACCACCCGCATTCGCCATGAAGACAGCGAGAGTGAAACCACCTGCCAGACCGCCAACGAGCAGTCCGAGGACACCTGCCACACCGAGGATGATACCCACGATGATAGGGATAAGGATGGCGAGGATAGAGGGCACGATCATCTCGTGCTGGGCAGCACGGGTAGAAATCTCCACACAACGACCGTAGTCGGGTGTGCCTGTACCCTCAAGAATACCGGCAATCTCACGGAACTGACGGCGCACCTCCTGTACCATCTTCTCTGCTGCACGTCCCACGGCCTCCATTGTCATACCACAGAACAGGAAGGCGGCCATCGCACCTGTCTCTTATACACATCT
>LXOW01261191.1_pt2 | contig 16851 bp, 20 predicted proteins | sample 1368591 | NCBI WGS metagenome assembly LXOW01 (sample SAMN04884650, study PRJNA319009) | bovine gut metagenome | isolation source: Cow rumen | host: Bos taurus | place: Italy: Legnaro (PD) | collected 2014-07-09 | reverse complement strand
CATGCACGAAGCCTCAAAAAAGTGAATATTTATGATTTAAGAATTACACAATTATTCATTAACTAATGCGGACTTCAAGTTAAAAAAATAATAATCGAATTGTTTAAGATAAGTTTTTGCGGATATAATCGTAAAACTATTGAAGGTTTGAATAAATGCGGTTATACCATGAAAAAGGTAGTGCACAATCTATGAAATGACATCATTACGTTAGCCTCATTTTCTCATTGTAAAAATAGAAATGCGGATATGTTGAAATCATAATTTTTTCTATGTTTTCGTCTATTTTGTCGTCATCAGTTTAGGGGCTAGTGAGTTGACAGCATCACATTATTTTTACACCGCGATGTTCAACCGAAGTAGAAAATACAATAAGAGTTTTGGTACGACCAAAACTCTGTAGTTCACCGATAAACTGATCCAAGTCTGAGGTATTGATAAATTGAACTTCTAATAACATGGAGTAGTCACCGGTTACGCAGTTACATTCAATAACATTGGGACATTTTTTGATGTATGGATAAAATTCCTTTTTGTCGTTGGGAGAAACTTCAAGATTAATAAATGCTTNNGTAAGCTTCTTTTGCAATATCTTTCACTGGAGTTCTGGCATCTCTTTGTAAAATTTCTAATATCTTTTTATCAATGTTATCTATTTGATTATTTTTCATAAGAACACCTCTCAATTTAATTAATTGTTTATAAGTTTTATGAATTTAGTATAACAAGGGATAAAAAAAATAAACAGTGGAAGAAAATGGTAAANNAAAAAAGATATTGACGTTTTTTTATAATTGAGATTATGATAAGGGAGTCCAGGAGATGTTACAGCATTTCCAAAGCCGGCATATGGACATTACAATACATTCTTTCTACGAAAAGACTTTTTAACATAGAAATTTCTATGTTGTAAAGCCTTTTTAAAAAAGCAAAAAAGGTAAGGAGTAATAACTATGGCAAAGATATATGATCCGTATGAAAATGTAGTGGCTACTATGGAAGAAGCTATGAAAGTTGGGCACATTGATAAGACAATGTTTGAAATTATAAAAAATCCTCAACGAGAAACAAAGGTTTATTTGCCTTTGGAAATGGATGATGGAACTGTAAAAGTGTTTGAAGGATATCGTGTACAGCATTCTAATATTAGAGGACCATTTAAAGGTGGAATTCGTTTTCATCAAGACTGTACACTTAGTGAGGTAAAAGCACTGGCAACCTGGATGTCTTTAAAATGTGCAGTTGCCAACATCCCATATGGTGGAGCAAAAGGTGGAGTTAAGGTAGATCCAAAGACTTTGTCCAAACGAGAACTTTGTAAGTTGACAAGAAGGTATACATTTGCAATTGCACCTCTTATAGGTGCAGATACAGATATTCCTGCTCCTGATGTAAATACAAATTCTCAAACAATGGCATGGGTACTGGATACGTATAGTCAATTACAAGGCAAACCTTGTCCTGGTGTTGTTACAGGCAAACCAATAGAACTGGGAGGCTCCAAAGGACGTAATTCAGCAACAGGAAGAGGTGTCGTGATTAGTACAAAATTGATGTTGCATACAGTTGGTAAAGAGTTAAAGGAATCCACAATAGCTATTCAGGGAATGGGTAATGTAGGAAGCAATGCAGCACGGATTTTTCATCATAGAGGAGCTAAAGTTGTTGCTGTCAGTGACGTATCAGGAGGAATCTATTGTGAAAAAGGTTTGGATATGGATGTGATTTCTGAGTTTTTAGAAAATACCGGAAAAATGTTGGAAGATTACAATGAACCAGGGATTGTGCATATATCTAATGAGGAATTACTGACCTGTGATTGCGATGTGTTAGTACCTGCGGCTTTAGAAAATCAGATTACGGAAGAAATAGCACTGAAATTGAAATGTAGATATATTGTGGAAGCTGCAAATGGACCAACTACGACAGAGGCAGATGAAATATTAAAAGAGCAAAATATTATACTGATACCTGATATTTTTGCCAATAGCGGTGGTGTTATTGTATCGTATTTTGAGTGGGTACAAAACATTCAGGAACTTACCTGGGAGCGTGAACAGGTCAACGATATGTTAGAAAAGTTAATGACAAAGTCATTTGAAGAAATACAAAATGTAGTAGATGAATTTTCTTGCACGTATCGCATGGGTGCATATATAGTGGCATTAAGAAAGTTGATTTTTGCAGAGGAAATAAAGGGAATTTTTCCTTGATACAATTTGTAGGATAAAAGTTTCTGACAACGAGAGCAGGCTACGTTTGTAAAAAGGGGGCTGTTACATTAACCTTTGAAATGCTAATGTAGAGCCCCTTTTTTACATGTATAAAAATGGAATGGTTGTTCGTAATTATGAACAGTTTTAGCGTAAAATTTTATTGGAATTCCTTTGGTACATAGGTAGTCGATACTTTGCACCAATAGCTTATGCAGTCCTCATCAGAGGTTTTTTTAGCACTATGCATGTTACCAGCATCAATGTAAATGCTGTCACCTGGATATAGATAGTAATTGCAAGAATCAATTTGGATTTCCATAGAACCGCTTACTACAATTCCAAATTCTGCATGGTCATGAGGAGAGAAAGAATAGACGTTATCTCCATGGATGATCATGGCAGAAGTTTTGATGTCGGTACTGCCAACTGTCATAGCTTCGTAGCGAAGGCCGCCATTATCTTGTTCAAACAGGCAGCGACGATCATTTGCACGAACAACGATTTCATGATAGTTTGGCTGTTTGGCGGTTGGGGTTGATGTACCCAGTAAATCGTTTATCGTAATAGAAAGTACGTTGCATATCTTATGCAGTTGTGCGATAGTAGGACTTGTCTGGTTGTTTTCTAAGTTACTTAGGAAACCAACAGAAAGGTCTGTCGACTTAGCCATATCGGCCAGTGTAATTTCTCTTTCTTTTCGAAGTCGGCGTATCTCTTTACCGATATTTTGATTCATAGTAATAACTCCTTTCATAAAAATGAAAAACATAAACTGTGTAACAATTCTTGTAAATAAATACAAAAAAATAATAGACAAAAGATAAAACACACAGTAATTTCATTATAGCATGAAAATGGGAAAATGCAATAATATAAAGAAAAAATACCCGGGTGGGTATATGAGAATGAAAATTTCATAAAAATGAAAAAATGTGTTGACAAAAATGGGATTAGGCAGTATGATAATTCATGTAAATGAAAATGACTTACTCGAATACGATTTCCAAAGATGCAAGAAGAACATTTGAAAGTTGGTTTGATAGTGAGTTGTTATGGAAAAGAAAGGAGTTAGATGAAGTATTATGGCAGAGGATTATAAGAGAACGAATGTGCACGGTGGAGCATCTTTTGAAGATGTAGCAGGATATGCCAGAATCGCAATTGCAGGACCAATGGTATATGTATCAGGTACTACAGCTGTGACTCCTGAAGGAACTGTTTATGGAGAAGGTGATGCTTACGCACAGGCAAGTTACATTTTTCATAAGCTTATTACATTATTAGAAGAGAATGGTGTTAGCAAAGAAGAAGTGATTAAGGTAAATATTTACACAACAGATGTTACAAAGAATGGAGAAATTACTGATGCATATTCAAAACATTTCAAAGAATATCGACCAGCATGTACGTGGTTGGGTGTAGCAGCACTGAACAGACCATCTCAGATGGTAGAGATTGAAATGCAGGCTATTAAAGGAGCTTATATTGCTTCATAATGTAGTTACCATATGTATAATAGTTTAATTTAGGGGTCTCCCGTTTAATCTACAATGGCGTAGAATAAACGGGAGATTTGTGTATTAAAATTCAGAGTTTCAAGTTTGTGACTTTTTTCAGAAAATATGTACCTGTTTACAAGATCTGTGAACAAAATACGGAAAGAAGGAATAGAAAATGAGAATACAAGAACATCCTATATTAGGAGAATACGAAAAAGGAGAGGAAGTACATTTCTCTTTTGATGGACAGGATTTGACAGGGTTTGCTGGAGAATCCATTGCTGCTGCACTTAAGGCGGCGGGAGTGATGATCCATAGATATACAGCAAAGGAACATAAGCCAAGAGGTATCTTTTGTGCAATTGGTAGATGTACAGACTGTGTCATGATTGTAAATGGGCAACCTAATGTACGTACCTGTATCACACCGTTAGAGGCTGGAATGGTAATTCAGACACAATATGGTGTTGAAACAAAGGAAGAATGGGAGGCGAAGAACAAATGAAAAGACATGAATTGATTGTAATAGGAGCTGGACCTGCTGGACTTAGTGCAGCGATAGAGGCAAAGAAAACAGGCATGGATGTCATTGTTTTTGATGAAAATGAAAGACCTGGTGGACAATTATTTAAGCAGATTCATAAATTCTTTGGTTCTAAGGAACATCATGCAAAGGTTAGAGGATTCAAGATTGGTCAGGAACTGTTAAAGGAAGCACAGGATTTAGGAGTTCGAGTAGAATTAAATGCCACCGTAATGGGAATTTATGAGAATAAAGAGGTGACTGTAAAAAAATCCGGAGAGGTAGATCACTATAAGGCAGATGCAATTATCATTGCAACAGGAGCGGCTGAAAATATGATTCCATTTAAGGGATGGAATGTTCCTGGCGTGATTGGAGCAGGAGCGGCACAGACAATGATGAATATGCAGGGTGTACAGCCAGGAAGTAAGATTTTAATGGTTGGTTCTGGTAATGTCGGTTTAGTAGTTAGTTTTCAGTTATTACAGGCAGGATGTGAAATCGCAGCAGTTATTGATGCGGCACCAAGAGTAGGTGGTTATGGCGTACATGCTGCAAAAGTGGCAAGGACTGGCGTACCATTTTATCTTTCACATACAGTTGTGGAAGCAAAGGGAACTGACCATGTAACAGGAGCAGTAATTGCCGAGGTTGATGAGCATTTCCAGCCAATTCCGGGAACGGAAAAAGAACTGGATGTAGATACCATCTGTATTGCAGTAGGATTATCACCAATGTCCCAGCTAGCAAGCAATGCAACTTGTGATATGGCACTTATTCCTGCAAAGGGTGGTAATGTAGCACTGCTTAATGAATATGGAGAGACTTCTGTAAAGGGTATCTATTGTGCAGGAGATGTGGCAGGTATCGAAGAAGCAAGTTCGGCTATGATTCAAGGTAGAAGCGTTGCAACTCATGTCTGTCTACAGGGTGGATACATTACAGAAGAAGAGTTTAAAGAGCGCTATGATGGATATCAGGCGGCGTTAGGACAGCTTCGACAGGGAATGTTTGCGCCTAAAAATAAAGGAAGAAATGATTTTACTGAAACAGACGAGGGATTTCCAATTTCTAAGAGCTTGCTTGCAAATGGATATATGACAGAAGAGGAACTTTCTAAGTTCCCAGCAGCAAGTTACAAAGCAAAAGGCATCCATCCTGTGATTGAGTGTACACAGAATATTCCTTGTAATCCTTGTCAGGATGCATGTAATTTTGGCTGTATTCGTGTTGGAAAGAATATTACACAGTTGCCGGCAATCAATGAGGAAGCAAAATGCGTAGGTTGTGGAATGTGTGTGGCATCTTGTTCAGGACAGGCAATCTTTCTTGTAGATGAGGATCTTGAAGATGGCTATGCAGCAGTTACATTTCCTTATGAGTTTTTGCCAACTCCACAGGTCGGAGATAAGGGAACGGCATTAGATAGACAGGGACAGGCAGTCTGTCCTACAGAGATTATTGATATAAAGAAGGCACCTGTAATGGATAAAACGGCAGTGGTAACGATGAAGATACCAAAAGAGTATGTAAATACAGCAAGATTTTATAGACCATAGAATAGGGAAGGAAGGTGGAAACATGGCTAAAGTAATTAGGGTTGCAAATGCAGAACCATTTGAGGAAAAAGACGATGACAACATGATCATTTGTCGTTGTGAAGAGATTACCAAAGGAGAGATTCGGAAAGCAGTATACGATGGTATGCGAACAATAAATGAAGTGAAACGGTATTTGCGGGCTGGAATGGGACTTTGTCAGGGACAGACCTGTCAGCGTCTGGTACAGAATATTATTGCAGCAGAATTAAAGACCAGACCAACAGAGGTGGGAATGATTCAAGGCAGAGCGCCAGTTCGGCCAGTGGAAATTGCAGTGTTCGGTAATAATATTACAGATGTAAAGGAGGACTAGTCATGGCAGAAAAACGAGGAGCAGAAGTCATTATCATAGGTGGCGGAATTATGGGATGTTCCACAGCATATCGTCTTGCAAAGCAAGGTGTGGATGTACTTGTCCTGGAAAAGAAAGAAATTGGAAATGGTGGGTCTTGTAGAAATGCGGGTGGAGTAAGACAGTCAGCCAGAGATCCAAAAGAGTTGCAGCTTGCCATGTATTCCGTTGCAAATATCTGGCCACAACTTAGTGAAGAGCTTGGTGTAGATGTGGAATATCATCAGAATGGTAATCTACGACTAGGATTGACAGAAAAAGATATTACCATTTTGGAAAATCATACAGCAAAAAGTACAAAGGTTGGATTGGATGTAAAAATGATCAGCGGAGATGAAGCCAGAGAAATTTGTCCATATATGTCAAAAGATGTAGTGGCAGCCAGCTGGTGTCCAACAGATGGACATGCAAATCCACTTAAGGCTACTCTTGGATTTTATAAAAAGGCATTGGAGTACGGTGCAACGTTTGTGACAGGAGTAACTGTTTCTGAGCTTAGAAAAGTAAAAGGAAAAGTTCGTCAGGTAGTGACGGATGACGGTATCTATGAGGCAGATAACATTTTACTTTGTGCGGGATATGAATCCAGGAGAATTGCAAATACTGTTGGTATTGATGCGCCAGTAGAAAGACAATTTAATGAGGTAGTAGTTACGGAAGCGATGCCAGAGATGTTTGACATTATGATTGGTGTGGCTGGTGGTGAATTTTATGGTCATCAGTCAGAGCATGGTTCTTTCGTGTTAGGAGGAAATAGTGGCTTACAGGCATTTACTTCGAATAATGACCATTTTGTAACAAATCCACTTACTACGCCATGTATTTCAAGAGGTATTATGAAATACTTTCCGGCGTTAAAAAATACAAAGATTGTTCGTACCTGGTCCGGTTGGTACGATCAGTGTATTGATGTTTTACCTATTATCGACAATATCAAAGAAGTACCTGGACTTACGGTCGCATTTGGTTTTAGTGGCCATGGATTTGGTATTGCACCTGCAGTATCTATTGTACTTAGTGAATTGATTTTAGAAGGAAAGGCTTCTACTGTGGATATCAGTCAGCTTGGCTATGATCGATTTAAGTCAAAAGGTTGATAAAACGGTGAGAAAAAACAAGACTTTTTTATTAAGACAAGGACGAGGATGTTCATAAAGGAATATCCTCGTCTTTTTCTATAGATAGCAACTAGCAATTGATCCAGTGTTTTGATTTGAAAGGAGTAATGTAGTATGGCATATCCAAAGGTAGATTTTTTGTATTTAAGTGAGCCTGACATGATTAAGGCAGGAGTAACAGATGTAGTGGGATGTACAGATTGTATGGAAGAGGTATTAAAGCTACTTGATAAGGGAGATTACCGCATGGGTGGTGAAAATGGAAATTCCCATGGATGTATGGTCAGTTTCCCGGATGAACCGGAATTTCCTAATATGCCAAAAAATGGGCCAGATAGACGTTTTATGTGTATGCCGGCATATTTAGGAGGCAAATTTGATATGGCAGGAGTAAAGTGGTATGGCTCGAATGTTGAAAACCGGGAAAAAGGGCTTCCTCGTTCTATTCTTATGGTTACATTAAATGATAAGGAGACAGGGGTTCCGGTTGCACATATGTCTGCAAATCTGATCAGTGCATACAGAACAGCAGCTGTTCCAGGGGTTGGCGTAAAGCATTTGGCAGTGGAGAATGCTAAGGTTTTAGGTATTGTGGGACCGGGGGTAATTAACTGTATTACCGTTGAGACTTTCGCAGCACTTCGACCAACGCTGGATACCCTTAAGATCAATGGTAGAGGAAAAGCATCAATTGATCGTTGCATTGCATACGTGAAAGAAAAATGCCCTCAGTTTAAGAATATTATTGTTTGCGATACGATTGAGGAATGTGTAAGAGATGCAGATATTTTAAGTTTTGCAACTTCCACTCCAACCGGAGGTCAGGAAGGATATCCATTTATTGATCCTTCTTGGTTAAAACCAGGATGTCTTGCTTGTGGTATGGGAGCTATGAATACTACGGAAGAATTGATTATGGATCCGAAAACAAAGCTTGTTGTGGATAATACAAAGCTTTACGAAGCGTGGGCTGATGAGTATCCATATCCAACTTTTGATACATGGTTCTTAATTGGAAGTAAGTTTACTGACATGATTCATGAAGGAAAACTTGAAAAATCAAGAATGGAAGACATGGGAGCTATTTGCAATGGTAAGCTTCCAGGACGAGAAAGTGATGATCAGATTATTTTGTATTCGATTGGTGGTATGCCAATAGAAGATGTAGCTTGGGGAAAGACGATTTATGAAAATGCATTGAAGGAGGGGATAGGAGTAAAGCTTAATCTTTGGGATACTCCATATTTGCATTAACAGAATTTATTTTACTGAAACTCGAGATGGGCTTGTTGCAAAGGAGGAATTTCTATGGATTTTGTTTCTATGTTGTCAGAGGAAAACGCGTATATGCTCAATTCCGTATGGGTATTAGTCGCATCTGTTTTTGTATTTTTTATGCAGGCTGGTTTTGCTTGTATGGAAAGTGGATTTTCCCGTTCTAAGAATGCCTGTAATATCTGGCTGAAAAATTTGTGTGATTTCTGTATCGGTGCTTTAGTATATTATTTTATCGGATTTGGGCTTATGTACGGAGATGATTGGAATGGTATCATTGGTACCAACGGGTTTTTTAATCCTTTGAATCAGGATTTAGCAATCTAGGATGGAATGGCTCTTTCCCCACAGATTTTCCTATTATACCAGACCATGTTCTGTGCTACAACAGCTACCATTATCTCTGGTAGTGTGGCAGAGCGTTTCAAATTTAATTCTTATTTGATTGTCAGCTGTGTTATGACCGCATTAATTTATCCAGTAGTCGGACATTGGATCTGGGGCGGTGGCTGGTTATCCCAGCTTGGTTTCTCTGATTTTGCCGGTTCTACAGCAGTACACTTTGTTGGTGCTAGTGCCGCTTTCATGGGTGCACTTATGGTTGGTCCACGTATTGGGAAATACAAAAACGGAAAGTCTGTTGCTATCCCAGGTCACAATATTCCAATGGGAATTCTAGGTGCTTTGATATTATGGCTTGGCTGGTATGGATTTAATCCGGGTTCTGAACTTGCACTTGATAATGTTACATTTTACACAACCATTACTACTACGTTAACTGCTTGTGCCGGTGGACTTGCAGGTCTGTTTGTCAGCTGGTTCAAATATGAAAAACCAGATCCTACGTTAGCTGCAAACGGTGCTTTGGCTGCATTAGTAGGAATATGTACTGGTGTTGCAAGCGTAAGCTATACAGGGGCTATCATTATTGGGTTGGTTTGTGGAACATTGATTGTCTTTACTTTGGAATTTGTAGACAAAGTGTTACATATCGATGATCCGGTTGGTGCCATTTCCCTTCACGGTGGAAGTGGTCTTGTAGGTACTTTATTGGCAGGATTGTTTAGCACAGAAGAAGGATTGTTCTACGGACATGGTGCAACCTATTTCCTTCATCAACTCATTGGTGTAGTCTCTGTTGCAGCATTCTGTTTGGTTACTACATTTATCCTTTACTTTGTTTTGAAGAAAACATTGGGTATCCGTGTTTCAGAAGAAGAAGAACTTGCAGGTCTTGATATGGAAGAACATGGTATGGTTGCATATCCGGATAATTTGAATTAAATTACAACAATTCTGGCAGATACTAAAAAGATTGAAGGAGGCATGACATTATGGCAGAAATCAGTAAGATAGTAACAGTTTTTAAACCAGAGAAGTTTCATGTGTTTAAAGAAGCATTAAAAAGTGTTGGAATTCTTGGAATGACCGTCATCCACGCAGAGGGATGCGGTCTGCAGGGAGGACGAGTAGAACACTACCGCGGAACGGAGATTGAAATTGATCTTCTTCCAAAGACAAAAGTGGAAATTATTGTGCCGACAGAAAAGGTTCATGAGGTAGTAAATACAATAAAAAAGGTATTGCATACTGGGAAAATGGGAGACGGAAAGATCTTTGTATATGATGTTTCCCAAGTGATTCGTATCAGTAATGAATCGGAAGGTCTGGACGCTTTAGATATGGATTTTAATAATAAATAGTAAGAAGGAAGTTATAAAAGGAGAACCATTATGGCTAGATTTACATTACCAAGAGATTTATATTACGGAGAAAATGCACTTGAGGCGTTAAAGAATTTTAAAGGAAAGAAGGCTGTCATTGTAATGGGCGGCGGATCGATGAAACGTTTTGGATTTTTAGATAAAGTGGAGGAATATTTGAAAGAAGCTGGAATAGAAACCAGGATTATTGATGGAGTAGAGCCTGATCCGTCGGTAGACACAGTTATGCGTGGAGCAAATATTATGCAAGAATTTGAGCCTGACTGGATTATTGCCATTGGTGGTGGTTCACCGATTGATGCTGCAAAAGCAATGTGGATCAAGTATGAGCATCCGGAGACTACTTTTGAGGATATGTGTGTTGTATTTGGCATTCCGGAACTTAGAAAGAAAGCAAAATTCTGTGCCATTTCATCTACATCGGGAACAGCAACGGAGGTAACCGCGTTTTCAATTATTACAGATTACATGAAAGGTATTAAATATCCAATCGCAGATTATGAAATTACGCCAGATGTAGCCATAGTAGATCCTGCACTTGCAGAGACAATGCCACCAAAGCTTGTGGCACACACTGGTATGGATGCTTTAACACATTCTATTGAGGCGTATGTGTCTACTGCACATTGTGATTATACAGATGCAGTGGCATTGCATTCTATTAAGATGATAAAAAATGATTTGGTAGGTTCTTATAATGGAGATAGGGTGAAGAGAGCAAGTATGCATAACGCACAGTGTTTGGCTGGTATGGCATTTTCGAATGCATTACTTGGCATTGTGCATTCTTTGGCACACAAGACAGGAGCGGCATTTTCTGATCAGGGATCTAATATTATTCATGGAGCGGCAAATGCTATGTATTTGCCAAAAGTAATTGCATTTAACTCGAAGAATGAAGAGGCGCTGATCCGTTATGCTGAAATTGCAGATGCTATGGATCTTACCGGTGTGACCTATGAAGAAAAGGTGAAAAATTTGATACAGTACATTCGAGATATGTGTGATGATCTGGATATTCCACATTGTATTAAGAATTACGGTGAGGATGGTTTGCCGGCAGACAAAGGATTTGTGTCAGAAGGTGTATTTATAGAACGGTTACCTGAAATTGCAAGTAATGCGATTTTAGATGCATGTACAGGTTCAAACCCACGTATTCCAAATCAGGAAGAAATGGAGAAGCTTCTCAAATGTTGCTATTATGACACAGAAGTGGATTTCTAATTGTAATCATAAAAAGATCCAGGGAAGGTGTGACGCTTATGTTTGAGAAGGTGGAAAAGGAAAATATTTCTGATCTGATACATAGTATGCTGGATAGCTACAATGATACGCAGGATAGTATGTATGAAATTGATACACTTGCAGAGCAGAGTCGAATGTTATCCATCAATGCAGTAAGAGAACTTGTAAGAATAGGAGAAGAAGAAGCCGGAGGATTTCAACTTATTATACAGGAAATAAAGATTTTGGCAAACGAAAATCGAAAGTCAAATGAGAAAAACAAAAGTAATGTGGAAAAGCTCAATCGTGAAATGAATGCAATGATAGGTGTTCGAACGGCAGATGTTGCTTTTGATCTGATAGACAAAATCGATAGAAATCTGTTTGAAAGAAACTGTGATGTACAAGCTTGGTCAGCCTTTGAAGTTATAAAAGACTTTGCGTCCACACCTTCAATTACCAATGGAGAGAAGGCAATAACATTGTTGCAGCAGCTTCATCATATTTACGAGGTATATCATGATATTTTTATTGCAGATAAAACGGGTACAGTAATTGGAGCTGCTGTAAGAATGGAGCATTTAGGGAAAGATGTAAATGATGAGGAATGGTTTCTAGGAGCAAAATCCTTAAAGGCAGGTACATATGTGACAGATCTTCATTATTCACATCTTATAAAGGATTATGTAGTGTCCTATAGTTGCAAAATTTTAGATGAAAATGGTGAGTTTGCAGGTATGTTAACTACAAGATTCAATTGGAAGTATATTTTAGATATGATCGATGAAACAAAAAAAGGAAAAAACGGAGAAGTGTATTTGATCAATAAGACAGGTGTAGTTATAGGTGCAAGAGACCGAAGCCTGATTTTGAGAAAAATATGCTCGAGGATTGTCAGGGGGCAAAAACTATTTTGGACGGTGACTGTGCGCAGATGTATGGATGTGCTACAGAAAGAAATGAAGAAAACCACCTGACAAGAGTACTTGGTTATGCAAAAACACGCGGATATAACAGCTATCATGGACAGGGATGGGCAGTGTTGGCACTGGAAAATATAAAATGAAAATAATCAAGAACTACAAAGTTGTATTGGAAAGGGGAATTCTTATGGAGATTTTAGCGTCAATTATTGTGACAGGAATTGTTGAAGTTGGATGTTACTTAGGTGGAAAGTGGCTTAACGATCATACTTATTATGAAAAGTAAGTAGGAAATATTTTTATACGATATGGACTGTATTGTGTTCAGCAATACGGTCCATATTATCGTCTATGGAATTATAAATCTATCGAAAAGATAACAGAGCAATAGGGATGATTTTCAAAAGGAAATCAGACAATGGAGTCAGGAATGGGACTTGTTGTCTGCTTTTTTATTTCAAATACAAAAGGAGGATTTTTTATGATGAAAAGAAAAGTAATTTCCCTATTACTGATGGTGACAATGACTGTTGCTTTATTATGAGGCTGTGGTAGTACAAAGAAGGATACGGTGGATACAAATAAATCAGAAGATGCATCCAGTTCCTCGAGTGATACAACTTCTGAAGGAACAGCTGATTTTAAGGGAGCTCTTGAAGGCGTGACTTTGATTTGTGCAACAGATGAAAGAAAACAGAATATGAATGTTTCTAAGACATATTTTGATGCAGGTATTGTAGTGATTGTTGGTGAGGACAATGATACGATTACTGGGATTGATGATTTGACAAATGGAGATTATACGGTTGCAGTACAAACAGGAACGATTGCATATGAGTATGCAGTAGCTAATCTTCCAGAATCATGTCTGCAAACTTATGATTCTGTAGCACTTGCTTATAAGGCAGCGGAAGAAGGCCAGGCAGATGCTACAATTTATGATTATGTGGGTACGGTCTGTTCCATAAAGACTGGCGAAATTAAGTTAAAGATTGTAGGAGATGAGTTCTATACAGGACAGGCACCATATGCAATGGCATTTTCTTTTGCAGTATGCGAGCAGTATCCTGATATTATTGACAAATTTAATGTTGCAATTGATTACTTGCAGGGAAATGGTACTTTAGATGAACTTAAAGCTAAATGGTGTGAATAAACGTAAGAAGTTGAAATGAGAAATATGCTGTGGGGAAGATATGAGTGCTTACATAGACATTTGCTGATTACTGCAATTGGAGCGAATATTATACGTATGATACCACCTCTTATTATTAACGAAGCAGATTGTGATAAAGCAGTTTCCATCATTAAGGAATCTGTTGAAGCACTTGAAAAATAGAGATTTGGATTTGGCGTAATGATGCTGTATATTGTTACGACTCCTTTTGAACAGGAGATAGAAATGCATGAAAGATTATATTGTGGTGGTATGAAACGGATATTGGTTTTAAGTTCAATTTTGCTGATTAATTTCAAAAAAGTAATTGATATGTGAGGTGACCCCAAAAAGTTGGATTAAAAATAATTCTTGCGCTCCTATGTGGGATGAGGTATTCTAAATAAAAAGATTTATTTGATGCAGCAAGAAATTATCACACATTTCAGAAAAGGGTGTATGTATGGACTATTTAAATACAAATATTGCAATGAATTTGAAAAAAATCAGATTAGGACGAGGAATTAGTCTTGATGTGGTAGCGGAGCAGACAGGTGTGAGTAAAAGTATGCTCGGACAGATTGAACGAGGAACTGCGAATCCTACCATTGGTACCATTGGAAAGATTGTAAGTGGACTTAGAGTAGAATTAAATGATTTGATTAAAGTTCCTGCAGATGCCATTTATCCCGTACGGAAGGAATTTCTAGTGCCAACAAAGGAAGTGGAGGGTGAATATCGGGTATATACGTATTTTCCCTATGAGACAGAACGTAATTTTGAACTTTATGTGATAGAGATTCAGCCGGGAAAAGGCTACATTAGTGGCGCACATGGAGAAAACACAAAAGAGTATGTGATTGTCAATAAGGGAGAGTTGTCACTATCTTTGGATGGAGAAATCAGCGTTATCCCAACGGGCGATGCTATTCGTTTTGATACGGATAAACCACATGAATATCTGAATAAGGGAAATGAACTATTACAGTTTGTATCTGTTTTTTCTTATACTGTATAGTGAATTTTTTTTGTTTTAATAGTGCAATATAATGCACAAATAAAATTTCAAAAATTGGAAATGGTATTAAAAAGTGTTGGAATATAAGGATAAATAGAAAAAAGAAAATTTTTTTAAAAAAAGTATTGACAATATAATGCACATAGAATATACTGAGTTCATAAAAATTACAACATAGTTGTGAATGTGAACAAGGGCGTTTACTTTTTAGAAAGTAACGCCCTTTTTTCGTTGTCAAAAAAGAAAATGAAAATGTTACAGCGAATGTTCCCAGTAACTGTATACGATTTGAAAAGAAAGTGAGGATAATATTATGATGAGAAGAAAATTAGTTAGTTTTATGATGGTTGGAGTATTGGCAATGGGAATGTTAACAGGATGCGGAAATTCTTCTGATAGTTCATCTGCGGATGGAAAAGATGGAGAGAAAAAAGATGTACTAAGAGTTGGTATGGAATGTGCATATGCACCTTTTAACTGGACACAGGAAAGTGAAGAAGTTTCAAATGGAGAAAAAGCACTTCCTATTTATGGAATGAGTAATTATGCATATGGTTATGATGTTATGATGGCAAAGAAACTTGCAGACCAAATGGGAATGGATGTTGAAATTCATAAGGTAGAATGGGACTCTATCGGAATGGGACTTGACTCTGGCGAATACGATTGCATTATTGCAGGAATGGGAAAGACAGAAGAGCGTGAGCAGGCATATTCCTTTACCGATACTTATTATTATAGAGATATTTGTTTGACAGTGAAAAAAGGAAGTGGATTGGAAGGAATTACAAAGCTTTCTGATTTTGCAGGAAAAAATGTGACAGTGACGACACAGCTTGGAACTGCATGGGTTGATTTGCTAGATCAGATTCCGGATGTGGAACTCGGTTCAAATTATGAGACAACAGCAGAGTGTTTCATGGCAGTATCTAACGGAGTGGCTGATGTTTGTGTCATTGATAAACCAACTTCTGAATCCGCAGCTATGACAAATGATGATTTGGTTCTTTTGGAGCTTGATGAAAACGATACCATTGAAGATCCAACTGGTTCTACTAACGTTTGTATTGCGACAAGAAAAGATGATACTGAATTGAGAGACAAGATTCAAAAGGCCATGGATGATTTGGAATGGAATGACAAAGAGAAAATGGATGAAATGATGGAAGAGGCTATTAAGTTACAGCCGGCAGCAGCAAATTAAGGCAACAGCAAATTAAGAAAACTTTTGCATAATGGTGTTTGAATTGTAGGAGTGTTCGCTAGCTGATATAAGCAACCATGAAATAATAAAGGAGGAAATTGTATGCTATCAAATTTCATTTTAGCAGCTACACCGAGTAATTCTCTGGAATGGATGTTTTTCCTTGCAAAAAAATATGCGAATCTTTTTATAGAAGGAACTTGGATTACTTTATACATAGCAGTACTTGGAACGATACTTGGATTTGTTCTGGGATTTGGACTTGGAATTGTAGATGATGTCAAGATTAACAAAGGGGACAATATAATAAAGAAGGTTTTGCTTCGTGTTTTGAAAGTAATCTCAGCTATTTATGTAGAGATTTTCCGAGATACTCCAATGATCGTACAAGGTATGATACTTTACTATGGTTTGAGACAGGCAGGATTTGAAATTAGTTCTATTTCAGCCGGTGTTTTGGTTACTGTATTAAATACAGGAGCTTATATGTCTCAGACTGTTCGTGCTGGTATTCATTCTATTGATGATGGTCAGCGAGAAGGTGCTTTGGCACTTGGTATGTCTCCCATGGGAGCAATGATACATATTATTTTGCCTCAGGCATTTAAAAATATTATTCCGGAAATGTCAAATAACTTTTTAACCAACTTAAAAATGACATCCGTATTAAATGTAATCGGTGTTTCTGAGTTGTTCATGCAGGCAAAAACAGCAGGTGGTACCTATTATAAATATTTTGAATCTTACTTAGTCATTGCCGTAATCTATTTAGTACTTTGTTTCGTATTTAACCAGATTTTCCTTTTTATTGAAAAGAAATCAGCTGGAAAGAAGGACTATGTGCTGGCAGTAGAATATTTGGAAGACAGACAATAAGGAGGATGGAAGCATGAGTGAAGAAAAAATTATTCGAATTGAAGAATTAAGTAAATCTTTTGGTGAACATGAGGTCCTCCGGAAAATTGATTTTTCTGTTGAAAAAGGAGAGGTGATCTGTATTCTTGGTTCCTCTGGT
>LXOW01232301.1_pt1 | contig 16851 bp, 13 predicted proteins | sample 1368591 | NCBI WGS metagenome assembly LXOW01 (sample SAMN04884650, study PRJNA319009) | bovine gut metagenome | isolation source: Cow rumen | host: Bos taurus | place: Italy: Legnaro (PD) | collected 2014-07-09 | reverse complement strand
ATTTTTTTCTTCGGGAGGATTGGCAACAATTGAACCGATTAGTTATGACTACCGATGGGGTGAATACATACAATTAGATGTGGATGTTGAAAGGTAAGATTAATATTTGTAACTTTTACATTCTTTTGTGGTGCCTTTATCTATCCCAGGGCTCACTGGGAATTAGAGGCACCTGGATATCTCAATTGTTTTTGTTAATCATTCTGGCTATCACTGTTTTTAACCTGTTTTATGCAGTCCAACATTATAATATCCGTCCATTTTTAAAGACAGCTTTGGCCTTTTTAACCGTATTGTCGGTTTATGGCATAGTTGTAATGCTCAACGGTGAACGAATCGTTTTCGGGACTAGTTTGAATCTTGTGAATAAGTCCTCCTATTTAAAGAATAATATTATCTCTATTCTCCCGCTATTCTCCTTCTATGTCTATGCCAGACGTGGACTGCTTACAGAAGAATCTATGAAGAATTGGACTTGGGTACTTCTGCTCGTAGCAACACTGTATTTCTATTACCTACAAGAGCAAGCACTTCAGATGGCCTTGATGGCCGGCTCTAATCGAGAAGAGTTTACCAATAATTCGGGTTATCTTTTTGCGTCATTGTTGTCATTTGCCGCTTTATTCTATGACAAGCAGCGACTTCAATTTGCATTGATGGGGTACTGTATACTGTTCTTGTTGTCGGGAATGAAACGTGGCGCAATACTTATAGGGTTTATCGTTATGGCTTTCATTGTATTTAACAACATAAGACACAACAAGGGATTACATAAGACAAAGTCATTGATTCTCACTTTATTATTGGTATTATTTGGTACTTTTTCCATTTATTATTTCATTCAAACATCCGATTATTTTAATTCCCGCATTATTAAAACCCTAGAAGGCGACACCAGCAGCCGGGTTATTATTTATTCGACGCTTTATGACCATTTAACAAACAGGACTCGACTCCTGGAGATGCTCTTTGGCTCCGGTGCACTTTCTACCATAAGAATTGCGGGCAATTATGCCCATAATGATTGGCTGGAATTAGCTACAAACCAAGGCCTGTTGGGATTGGTTATATATGTGGTCTATTGGATTAATGCGTATGGGGAGTGGCGTCGCTCAAATAAATCCCAGCCTTATTCTGTAGCTTTAGGAACTTTGCTCATATCCCTTTTTTTACAATCGCTCTTCTCTATGTCGTATGGCAATATGGAATTCTATACAACCATGTTATTAGGGTATTGCCTGGCGCAAAACCACAAATGCACTGAATTAAGGAGAATTTAACAATGAAGATACTGATTGCGACCTTCGACTATCCAAGCTACAATAACAATGCCTATCCTTTCGTCAGGCAACTGGTACTTCAGTTCGCCTCTATTGGACATGAATGCTGTGTGGTTTCTCCCTACAACATATCCAGAAAGCTGTCGTTTCATCCTTTTTTGACCAAAGAGAATGATATAACGATACTGCGCCCCAATTATCTTTCTTTGACAGATTTTGAGGTGTTTGGCTTCAATCCAACCGTTGCAATGCGCATGAGAGCATGGAGGCGTGCATGGAAGAAACTGCCGTTCCGCCCCGATGTTGTTTATGCTCACTTCTGGAAATCGGCCAAAGAGGCATATGAGTTTGCGAAGGCAGAAAACATACCGCTTTTCGTGGCTTCCGGAGAAAGCACGATTCCGGCCAAACTGTTCAGTGCTAAGGACAAACCATTCTTCGATTTTGTCAGTGGTGTAATCTGCGTTTCGAACAAGAATAAACAGGAAAGTATTGGCCTTGGTTTGACTACTGCCGACAAATGTGATATATTCCCCAACGCCATTAATCCAAAGCTTTTCCATCCAATGGATAAGACGACATGCCGTCTTGAGTTAGGAATTCCGGCCGATGCGTTCGTGCTTGCATTTTGCGGCCAACTTAGTCATCGAAAAGGAGTAAAAGTACTCTCGGATGCCATTGATATGATTCAAGGGAAGCCCGTTTATTCCCTTTTCATAGGAAAACCATCTGGCGAGACGCCTGCTTGTCGTAACATCCTCCATCAAGGCCCTGTCCCACATGACAAGATCGTTACTTTTCTGAATGCCGCAGATATATTTGTGCTGCCCACGCTGCATGAAGGATGCTGCAATGCAATAGTTGAGGCCATGGCCTGCGGACTCCCAATTGTCTCCAGTGACCGTGATTTTAACCACGATATTCTCTCTTCTGACAATACTATTCTCATTGAGCCCACGGACAGTTGTCAGGTAGCCGATGCCATTGTCAAGTTGCGTGATGATGAGATACTGCGAAAGAGACTCTCCGATGCGGCTCTTTTAAAATCCAAGCAGCTAACATTAGAAGAGCGCGCAAAAATGATAATAGGTTTTATGAATTCCAAAATCTTACACGATGAAGATATTGCATATCAGTAATGATTTCTGCTTGACAAAGGTTCACTCTAATCTATACAAAGAGTTGGACGTGCTAGGCGTAGAGCAGACCGTATTCAATCCCGTCCGCGATGCTACTCTTGTGGGACGCAACAGCTTTGAGGGGCAGCATACCGATATTATTTATGCGCATGTGGTAAAACCTTGGCACCGCTATGCCTACCACTTGAAACGGCGCTGTGTTTTTCATGAGTTACTCAAGCGCATCAATCCAAAGAATTATTCCCTAACGCACGCCACCACTCTGCTCACAGACGGTGGGTTGGCATATCAACTCTATAAGCACTACGGAACGCCCTATATGGTGACAGTGCGAGACTCGGATATCAATGGATTTCTCCGCCATTTGCCACACACTTGGCCGGATGCGCGCTGTATCTTATTGCATGCAGAGAAAATCGTTTTCATCTCAGCAGCGCAACGCCAACAATTCATTCAGCATATTGCCGTGCGAGACATCATTCCTCAGATAGAAGATCGTTTTATGCTTATGTCCAATGGTATTGACAATTACTATCTGGACCACATCCGGCATGAGCCACATGTCGGACATGGTATAGTCTATGTCGGACATTTCTCCACACGTAAAAATGTGGTCCGATTGGCAAAGGCTGTGCTGAAGTTAAGAAGAAGACCTGGTTTTGAGTATTGTACTTTGACACTCGTTGGCGGAGGGAAAGCGGATACGGGCAAGATGGAGCGTATGTTGGCGAAATATCCTGAAGTATTTCAATATGTCGAGCCCGTTTACGAACAAAAAGTGATGTGCGAATTATTTGCCAAAGCAAAGATGTTCGCCATGCCATCATTGCACGAAACCTTTGGCTTGGTTTATGTTGAAGCATTAACACAAAATCTTCCGGTTCTTTATACGCGTGGACAAGGTGTAGATGGGCTGTTCCCTCCATCGGCAGGTCTTCCGGTCAACCCTTACTCTATAGAGGAGATTGCTGAAACTTTGGCAGTACTGATAGAAAACATTGGGAATTATTACAATAATGCTAATATTGATTTCAGTCAGTTTCGTTGGAAGCTGATAGCTCAAAAATATATCGACATTTACAATGGACTGGAAAAAATACATTAAGGCTGCACTTGGTATCAAAAAGAGTGAAAGCCTGAGCCTGAAGGCGTTCCTGCGTAGTTGGCATCGCAGAATCGGGCCTCTTTATTATAAACAGAAATACGATGTTGAAGATGTCGTTGGAGCAATGAAGCGGGCTGGCATGCATCGTGGTTCGACAATTCTGATACATAGTTCATGGGGCGAGTTCTATAATTGTTCAGGAAAGCCTAAAGACCTAATAAAGGCCATTCTTGATGTCCTTGGTCCAGAGGGTACGCTTTGTATGCCGTGTATGCCGAAAATGAAAAATGGTGAAGTATTTGATGTTATCAATACTCCCACGCGGGCAGGCTATTTGCCAGAATGCTTTCGTATTTATCCAGGTGTGAAGAGAAGTGTACATGCTCAACATTCTGTATGTGCTATGGGAGCAAATGCCGACTTTCTGCTTTCGAATCATCAACTTGGTGAAACCCCCTGGGATGAATGCTCTCCATACTATCGTCTTTCGCAAGTGGGTGGTCTTGTATTCGGTTTGGGACTAGGAACCTACTGGGTTGGTACAATTACTCATTGTGTGGAGTCAATCCTTCGTGGAAAGGTTGATTATTACACGGATATGTGGGATAAGGATAAAACATGCTTCGACTATATTGATTACGATGGGCAGCGAAAATCCTATTATAATTATGACCGACCAACAACTGGGCGTCATAAACGGTTTACCAGTTATTTTAAATCACGGCATATCGTAAGCCATTACTTGCATAATCATTATCAGCAGATTAGCAATCTACAGATTAGTTGTTTTGAAGCAGCAGAAGTGGTGCCGGTTATGACAGAGCTTGCCAAGCGAGGCATTGACATCTATCTTCTCCCACTAAAGTGGGGATATAAGTTTGAATCATAATATTTAGTTACATGTACGGAGACCTAGTATCGGTAATAATGCCCACCCACAACAGCAGCCGCTATCTTGTGGCCAGCGTTGATAGCATTTTGGGGCAAACCTACCGGAATCTGGAGCTACTGATTACCGACGACTGCTCTACGGATGATACAAAGGACATCCTGAAAACCATTGCCGGCCAAGACCCGCGCGTAAAAGTAGAATACCTCGAACAGAATAGCGGTCCAGCCGTAGCCCGCAACAAAAGCATTGAACGGGCAAGCGGCAACTACATTGCTTTCTGCGACAGCGATGACCGCTGGTTCCCGGAAAAATTGGAGAAACAAATCCGCCATATGGAGGAGCATAATTGCGCCCTCTGCAGTTCTTCCTACCTTATATGCAATGAAGATGATGAAGTTACAGGCATTGTTTATTCGCCCGCTCGCCTGACACTGAGAGACATGAAACGAGACAACAAGATAGGCTGCCTCACAGCAATTTATGATGTCAGCAAACTGGGGCGCAAGTACCTTATGCCTGTTATCCGTAAACGGCAAGACTGGGCATTGTTTCTCAACATCATGAAGGATGGTCATATCTGCTGTTGCGTACCCGAACCTCTTGCATACTACTCGATGCACCCCAAAGGCTCTGTATCGAGCGACAAATTGGGGCTTATCAAGTACAATGTCGCTATATATCAAACTGTTTTTGGCTATTCAAAATTTAAGTCCTGGATTCTATTCTTCTTCCTTTTTATCCCAGCCTATTCTCATAAAAAACTAAAAGTAAAACTCGACAGCAGACAACTGCTCAAATCAAAGTGTTAACTTGCTATGGATAGTTCATTAATCATTAAACTAACCCCTTTCTTCATCTCTCTAGTGTTGGGCATAATCGTCATCCCCCATATGCGGCTGGTTGCCTCTGGATCAAAAGTATTCCTGCCCCATAGTACAGAAGACCATAAAGACAGCCTGAAGGTCGGGGGAATCTCTATGTTCCCTATTATTCTCATTGCCCTTTGCATCAGCATCGCCTTGCCGTATGCTTTCGAACTGACGAAACTGCGCAGCCAGGTTGAGGCCACAACGATGCGTATTATGCAACTCGTCGTAGGCTGTTCACTGCTGTTCATCGCGGGTTTGAAAAATGACCTGAACGGCACTACCGGTATGGTGAAACTGTCCACCATTCTCCTTGCTGCGGTTATGTTTCCCGCTACTGGGCTATGGATAGACAACTTGCACGGACTCTTTGGTATAAGGGAATTGCCGGATTTTGTGGGAATGCCGCTTACGGTCATCTTGGTGTTGTACATTATGGCCACATTCAGCCTGTTGGATGGGCTTGACGGTTTGAGCAGTGGCGTGGGCAGCAGCCTGCTGTTCGTTTTTCTAGTGTTCAGCGTGGTGTATAATTCTGTCCTAATCAGTTTTGTTTCTGCGGCCGCGCTGGGCGTCGCACTCCCTTTCTACCTTTACTCCATATCGTCAAGGTCTTGGCGCAATACGATTATGGGCAGGTCCGGAACCTACATCATCGGCTATATAATCAGTTATTTGTCAGTCGGTTTAGCCCAAAGCACCTATATGCCCGACGGTATGATGATGATCTGCCTCGGCGCTCTTTTCGTCCCGCTGATTGACATCCTCAGGGTTATTCGCAGCCGTGTCCGCGATAGGCGGACCCTTAGCAGGCCTGACCGTAACCAGCTGAACCACCTGCTCGTCAGGACGGGCATGCCACACAGGCTCATTCCTGCTACTATCGTCATTTTAATCGGACTGTTTGTGGCGATGAATGCCTACGGCGTCCTGTCACATTGGAACCCGAATATCCTGCTAGCGCTGGACGTCATTCTCTGGGTAGCCATCCGCCTGGTCATCCGCTACTTCATAAAACAGCATGAGACGACGGAATTCCATAAAGAATGGGAGATGGCCTATGGCGAAGATTCGTGGTACAACAATATACCGCGTGAGACGCTACGGCGCAAGGAGGAGAAATACGGCTCCATGGAGCTTCCAGCATATATGATATCGGCCAGTATCGCCGATTATATCCCTGACGGTATGTCCGGATTTGAACGTTCCGTCAAGCGCCTCGTGGACTGTACTCTCTCGTTTGTGTGCCTCGTCGTGTTCTCTCCGCTTTTCCTGCTGAGCTGGCTTCTTATCAAGTTCGACGACGGCGGGCCTGCTATCTTTAAGCAGGAGCGCATCGGGCGTTTCGGCCGTCCCTTCTACATCTATAAATTCCGTACTATGAGGCTTGATGCCGAAAAAGACGGCCCCGCCCTCAGCCACGCCAAGGGAGACGACGACAATCGCCTGACCAAAATAGGTCGCTTCCTCCGCCGGCACCATTTGGATGAGCTGCCCCAGTTATGGAATGTTTTCAAGGGAGATATGGCCTTTATCGGTTACCGTCCTGAGCGCAAATTCTATATCGACCAAATAATGAAAGAAGACCCCCGCTATGCTTTCCTCTATCAGATTCGGCCAGGTGTTACCTCATACGCAACGCTTTATAACGGCTATACAGATACCATGGAAAAGATGATGCGTCGTCTTGAACTTGACCTTTATTACCTGGGGCATCGATCCTGGTGGTTCGATATAAAGATACTGGGGCTAACATTCCTCAATATCATATTCGGGAAGAAATTCTGAGAAGAATTTATACAAGAAGGGTATTTTCTTTGTAAAATTAACATCACGGCAATTACTTTTTTTAATTATGATACATAATGGCGTTGAGAATTCTTACATTTGGAGTATATGATATGCTTCATATCGGACACATCCTGCTTTTCAAACATATCAAAGAGTCCTTTCCTGATGAGGAGTGCAAACTCATTGTGGCCGTGCAGGAAGGCGATTGTATTTTGAAATACAAGCCTGACACCAAGATGGTCTACTCCACCGAGGAACGTATGTTCATGGTAAGTGCTGTGCGTTGGGTGGACAAGGTGGTGACCTATCGTGATGTGGACATTGACATCCAAGAGATGGATTTTGACGTGTTTGCCAAAGGACCGGATCAAACACACGCAGGATTTCAGAGGGCAGAGGAATGGTGCAAGACACACAACAAGAAAGTTGTGGTAATACCTAGAACAGAAGGCATCTCATCGACGATGCTTAGAGACTACTCCAAAACCAGATAGGCGGCGAATTGAATATTAACAACAGTTTCCAAGGTTCCGTGGCCTGTCTTTCGTAATATGAACAAGATGAAGACAATAGTTATCATACTTTTTGCCATCATGACAGTTCTGGGGTATAAACCTGAGAGTATTGAATTGCCCCATGACAGCCACAAAATAACGGACTTGGAATACGCACAGAATCAGAATATCAGGAGCATTCAACGCTTGGTGAGGCTTCAAGAGGAAGACAAGTTTATAGTCTCCTTAAATTTTTCAGACAAAAATGTGGTTCTTTTGTGGACTGGGGACCCGGAACCTTTAGTTTTTGTGCAGGATTGTGGAGAAGACAGTGTCCATATTCCCAGTATTTCCATCGCTCCACTTCAAACCGACTATTATTGGAAGTTGGGGAATGAGTATTTGTTGGATGGCAACGGAGACAAAATAAAGGTTACAGAAGAGAATCTCACCCCGTCGTTTAAATATGTCGATGGCCGTTGGTTGTGTATGGTTGACGGGAAGACATCATACATTGATGATAAAGATCTTACGGAGGTGTTCACGACTGTCTCAACTAACAATGATTGTGCCGTCATCACCTTTCCATCACATTATCAGTTAACCATCCCCCTTTCCACATACCAAGTTCCAAAGGTTCCTCTGCAGGCTTTCTACAAAGATGTTTTCCTTGATGCCGGAATTGGTCTGACCTCAAGAAAAAAATTGGCCGCAGCACGCTATCTGGGGCTCTCTTTGGAAGGCATCAGTTTTCCACGTTCCAATGCCACAATCGAAGACTCGGTTCTGCAGAATGATATTATTCAGGGAAATGATGCTGATGCGAATGGTCGTCTTCTCTATCCTGACGGACAGCCAAGATATAAAATTCTTTTCGTAAATGGAGGCAATTCCCGTACTCATGGAAACTCGTTGGATAATGAAGCCCGCCAGAATATGAGAGCGTTTGTCCTAAATGGGGGCTCGTACGTTGGCACATGTGCAGGAGCATTTTTTGCAACTAAAGGTTATGATGATCATGTCGATTATCCGTATTATTTGTCATTGTGGCCTTCTACAATGAATCATACCGGCATAACCAAAGACAGCACAGGCATGTTTATCGAGAGTGGCTCTCCATTGTTGGACTATTATGATTTTGGAGGCGATTATTATGTGAGTAATGTCCGTCACAACAAAGGAGGATACCCTGTTAATCTGACTTCAGGCACTGAGGTTCATGCAAGATACGATTATCCTGAAAAAGCTGATGTACACCAGCAGCCGTGTATATGGTCTTATAAAGCGAGCCAACAAACAGGAAGAGTGGTGATGGAAGGATCTCACCCTGAAGAAGTCAAAGATGGCGAGAGGATGGAATTGACGGCAGCCATGATGTTATATGCGATTGATGGTGTTGGGAATACTACTATTAAAGGGTTTCTTCAAAACGGAATGACACGCATGATGGACTGTGGCTCCGAAGTCAATCACCCCAATCATGCGAGAATCGGAGACCTTCAATGTCATCATTTTGCAGTGATGATTCCTGAAGGTGCGAAGAATATTTCCGTATGCGTTAACAGTCAGTCAACAGGCTATTTCTCCCTCTCCATGAGTAGCCTCACTTTTGCCTATCCAGACAATGCGGAGTTTGTTTCTTCTAGAATAGGTTCACATCCGACCTTATACTTTTCCACGCTCGAACCAGGTATATGGTATGTGTGCGTTCAGTGTAGAACGACAGTCACTGCTGTTAGTACTGATTATGGACAGGCTTATTACGACCCTGTTGGAGTCTTGAACGGTTTGCCCTATACAATCACTGCAACATGGGAATGACAAAAACATTCTCTGCATCAGTCCGAAAAAACGTCCCACAAAAGAAGACTAATTATCTGATTAGAGAAAATTTATCAAAAAAGGTTGTAATGTTACAACCTTTTCAAGAACATTTCGTATCTTTGCATCCGAAATAACAAAGATTTGTATCGTATGAAGTATCTGAATATCAAGAAGGCGCTGGAAGCATGGCAGGCTTTGCAACCTCTGTCGGAGAAGGACAGGGAGCGGCTGAGCCGCAGGTTTACCGTGGACTTCAACTACAACAGCAACCACATCGAGGGCAATACATTGACCTATGGGCAGACGGAGATTCTGCTGCTGTTCGGCAAGGTGATCGGTGAGGCTGACGTGCGGGACGTGCAGGAGATGACGGCCAGCAACGTGGGCCTGAAGATGATGACGGAGGAGGCCCGCGTGAAGGAGATGCCGCTGACGCAGAACTTCATCCGGACGCTACATAAGACGCTGCTGCGAGAGGACTACACGGTGTATCGTGACCTTCCGGGAGGTGTGCAGACGAGCTATACGGTACACGCGGGACAGTACAAGACACGACCGAATAGTGTGATTACCCGCTATGGCGACCGCTTCGACTATGCTTCGCCCGAGGAGACTCCGGCCTTGATGACGGACTTGGTGAATTGGTACAACGTTGCAGAACAGGAAGGGAAATTGACGCCTATTGAGCTGGCAGCACTGTTTCACTATCGCTACATCCGAATCCACCCGTTCGAGGATGGCAATGGGCGTATTGCCCGCCTGATGGTGAATTTCATATTGACGCGCCATGATTATCCGATGATTGTGGTGAGGAGCCGCCTGAAGAGCGAATATCTGGAGGCGTTGCATCAGGCTGACCTTGAGGTGGGGCCTGTGCCCGCGGATGGTGCTCATGCGGAGCTTCGTGAGATTCGGCCGTTCATGAAGTATTTCAACGAGCTGGTGGCTACGGAGGTTTACAACGACGTGTTGTTTGTGAGCGAGCGAGATGAGAACGTGTGGTGGTATGACGGAGAGCGGATAGCATTCCGCACGCCCAACTATACGAAGATCCTGAACGCGATGCAGACACAGCCTACCCTGACGCTGGCAGATATGAGTTCCACGGCCGGAATCAGTGTGGCGGCGGTGCAGAAACTCCTGGGCCAGCTGATGGAGAAGAAGTACGTGGAGCGAGGCGAGAAAGAAGGCAGCTGGCGGGTGTTTGTGACACAATAGAATGATGCTTTTAGGCCATTACATAATAAGACCATGTGTCACGATGTGGTAAAATTTTCTATTTCTTGACGATATTGGAAATCTTGTAGGTCGTCACGGTGCCATTGAATTCCTCAAACACCAATTCCACCGGGATATTGTCGGACTTGCGATAGGTTATTACAATTTTGGAATAGCCGCGCGGGGCCGGCTTTTTTGCATTTAAAGTCACCACTTTGTTGCCCCCCTTCTCCACCACAGAGCTCTCCGCATTATTGTCAGTGGCCGCCTGCTTCCAATTGTTGTTGACACAATTCATCAAGGTATTGCGGAAGGTGCGCATGGCGGCATTCTTCTCGGTATCCACTACTGATTTTTTCCCTCTGAGATTCGTGCTCATGGTCTTGCCGTCGATGATGAAATAGTCACCGGCTGGATTGGTGTAACGAAGCTCAAACTTGTCGGCTGAGAAAAGCTTGAGGTTGCCCTCTGCCTCAATGGTTTTGCCAGAGGCTTTGATGAATTTGGATTCAGTGAAACGGGCTTCCACCTTCTGTGCAGAAGCAGCAAACGCCAACATGGCAAGGACAATAGTCAGTAGTTTCTTCATATTTCAATATCTTTTTTATTTTTCAATTCTACGCTTCATATACGGCCATTTCATCATCCAGCGGAAGATCAATGGCTGCAACGTGTAAGTGATCAGGATGGTGCAAATCATGCCAATCAACGCACATTCGCTGATGGAGACGATGGTCGGATGTTTGGCGAAAAGCATCGACCCCATCACCACAATCAACACAAATGCGGAGAAGAAAATGGCCACCTTGTGGTACTCCAACAGCCTACTCTCCTCCCGACGTTGCCCCTCAATGAGCCCTTTCATGACGAAAATGCTGTAATCCACACCAATACCGAAGATAAACGTGGAAATTACAATGTTGATCATGTTGAACGACAGACCGAGGATGGCCATCCAGCCTTGCACCACATACCAGCTCAGGAACATCGGCAGGAAAGCGAGGAGCGATATAAAAATGTCTCGGAAGGAGACCAATAATACCACAAACACGAAGATAGACGAGATGAGCAATGCCATGTTGAAATCCTTGTGAATCAAGGAAATCAATCCTCCAGTATAATACAAAGGGTCCACCACCACAGCGTGCGGTTTCGAGGCGACAAGGTCATCAACTTCCTTCATCTTCTCCTTAGAGAATATCGGGGCATTGAAAATCAAGAATTTGCCGTCTGTCTCTTCAATAAAGTTGCAGAGCAGGCCATCTGCTACAATGCCCGACTCGTATAGGTTGCCAGGTTCGTATTCCGCCTCAATCATGGCCTGGAACGGCACGAAGATGTCAGGGGAAAGATCGTTTTTCGAAGCGGTGGTCTTCACAGCAGCCATCGCCTGCGCCACTTTTTCCGGAGTCCAATATCGCTGCCAAGCGGCAATGCGTCGTTCCTGCTCAGCTTGCGACTGGAACAGCAACGATGCAACCGGTGTATATGAGAAGATATCACCAGCTTTACGCAACGAATCCAAGGTGGTGGCAATTACCATGTTGGCATCCAAAGCCTCGTCCAGATCAGCAGCAGTGACGGCATAATACCGCTGCATACCACCCTGGTCGTTTTTCTCCTCATACAATTGTCGTGATTTCTGGAAATCCTCGCTCTCATAACCGATATGTTTCAGGTCATTGTCGAACTGCACTTTGCCAGAGAAGATGATCCCAACCAAGATAACAATACACAATACTGTGATAATGATAGGTTTACGATCATACGGGTAGTTATTGATTTGGTTGATTAATTTGAAAGCTTTTTTGCTGTGTTTGGCATCTTTCACATTCAGAAAATGAGGCAGGAAGACTAGTGCAAAGAAGGTGCTGCCCAGGAGTGCGAAGGTGGCGAACAGTCCGAAATCTTTCAGCAACTCGCTTTCGGTGAACATCAGCCCAAGGAATGCACCAACAGTAGTAAGGCAACCGAGGCAAACGGGGATGGCCTCATCTTTCAGCATTTGCTCCACATCGCCTACAAACCGTTGGTGAACAATCACATGCAAGCAATAGCTGAGGGCAACTCCCAAAATCACTGAGCCTACACCCAAGGCCATCAACGACATGCCACCCTTGATCCAATACATGCAGGCCAATGCAAAAACGGTGCCATATAGAATGGGAAGCACATTCTGCCAGATGATGTTGTAACTCTTGAAACTGAGGCACAAATAGAGGAGAATCAGCACTAAAGAAACGCCAATGGTGATGGCAATATCCCGTTTCATAGTGCTGGCGTTGTTGGCAGACTCCACCACTGCGCCATGCATCAGCACTTCCACCTCCGGATGCGTTTTGTTGAATTGCTGGATGCAATCACGGAGATGGTTGATCAGCTTACCGCCTTCTTGAGAGTTGAAGGTTTGGAAATCAGGGGCGATAAATATCAATGCCACAGAACTGTCTGGACAGAACAGATGCCCGTCAATGAGGGCGAAGCCCATGCCACCGGAGATGTCAGGCATCATGCACTCGCGCAACCCTAAAGGGTCGGTGGAGACCAATTCCGTAGCCATGCCAGTCTCGTCGTTCATAACCATCTCGTAATTGCGGGCCATGGTCTCGTCGGCGTGGGCAATGGCGGAGTCGAAGCGGATATACATGGCAGTGTCCACAAACGACGGCACATGCATCATGGCATAATCAAGCGCATTGAGAGCCATGTCGGGTTCCAGGCGGTAGAGCGTGTTAGCGATACCATCATCATTGGTAAGGATGGAGTCCATCAGTTCATCGACATAGCCAACCATCACCTCAGGTGCCGCCCCGGTCATCTGCATAAAGAGTTTGTCTTTGACCTTAATGTTGCCAAAAACCAAATCACACTCTGAATTGTCAGATTTCGGCAAAAGTTTCATCAAATCCTCCTCAAAATGCGCTTTCGCCGCGAAAAAGGCAAAAACGAAACTACTTAAAACGATGAGTGCATATAAGAGGAATTTATGTTGTGTAAAAAAGCGGTAAATCTGTACAAATATCATATCCAAACTACATAATTATCTACAAAAAAAGGCTTGCCATTTTAGCGACGGCAAAAGTACGCAAATTTTGCGTATCTTTGCCNNAACTGAAAATCAGAAGAATGTGGAAATCATCATGCCGATTTGATTTTTTGATTATGCATGATTTGTTGGTTAAGTTTGCTGAAAAATACTACTAAAAATGAGAAATCATCTTCTACGAAACAAATGCGCACAATACAGAGCGCCACAAATTGCAAAAGCAAAGGGAATCTATCCATACTATAAGGCTATCGAGTCGGAACAGAGCACAGTGGTGAAGATTGACGGCAAGGATGTGTTGATGTTCAGTTCAAACAGCTATCTGGGTCTCTCCAACGATCCTCGCTTGAAAGAAGCCGCCAAAGCCGCCATCGACAAATACGGTACCAGCTGTTCAGGATCGCGTTTCCTCAACGGCACCCTCGACATTCACGTTGAACTTGAGGAGAAACTTGCCCGACTAGTTGGCAAGGATGGAGCATTGTGTTTCAGCACGGGCTTCCAGGTGAACTTGGGAGTAGTCTCCGCATTGTGCGGCCGCAACGATTACCTGCTGCTCGACCGACTCAACCACGCCTCCATCATAGAAGGAAGCCGCCTGGCATTCGGCAAATCACTGAAATATGCCCACAACGACATGGAGAGTTTGGAAACGTGTCTGCAACAATGCGAACCCGAATCCATCAAGCTGATTGTGTCCGACGGTGTCTTCTCCATGGAGGGCGACATTGTCCCTCTGCCCGAAATGGTGGCACTGGCGGAGAAATACGATGCGGAGATCATGCTCGACGACGCCCACTCCATTGGCATCTTGGGACATCAAGGCAGAGGCACGGCCGACCACTTCGGACTAACCGACAAAGTGGATCTCATCATGGGCACCTTCTCGAAATCGTTCGGTTCTTTAGGTGGTTTCATCGCTGCCGATGCCGACACTATCAATTACCTGAAACATAATGCCCGCTCGCTGATTTTCAGTGCCAGTATGCCCCCTTCCAACGTGGCTGCAGTCAGCAGGGCCATCGATATTATGTTGGACGAACCAGAGCGCATACAGCACTTGTGGGACGTGAGCAATTATGCCCGCAACCAGTTCAAGGAGCGCGGTTTCGACACGGGTCGCAGCGAAACGCCCATCATCCCGCTATTCGTGCGCAATTCGGAGAAGGCCTTCTGGCTATGCTCTCGCCTATTGGAAGACGGCGTTTTCGTCACCCCAGTCATCGCACCTGCAGTGCCCGAAAACGACGTACTGATTCGTTTCGCCCTGATGGCCACACACACATACGAACAAGTGGATGTGGCCATCGACAAAATCACCAAGGCTTTCAAGGAGGCTGAAATCATATAGCTATGGTTATTCTGATTACAGGAATTTCGTCGGGTTTCGGTTTGGAAACCGCCCGTCTGCTGGCACAAGAAGGCCACACCGTTTATGGAACCGTACGCCATGAGGTAGAGCCACTATCTGGGGTACACTATCTGAAAGTGGATGTTCGCGACAGAGAGGCAGTAAAAGATGCCGTCAGCCAAGTAATTCATCAGGAAGACCGCATCGATGTGCTGGTCAACAATGCTGGCATGGGCATCGGCGGACCATTGGAATTTGCCTCTGAGGAGGAAATTCAAGAGCAAATGGATGCCAATTTCATGGGGTTGGTGAATTTCGTGACCGCTGTGCTGCCCTTCATGCGCAAGCAAGGTTCCGGTAAAATCATCGCAATGAGCTCCATCGGCGGCGTGATGGGACTTCCTTTCCAAGGATTCTATTCCGCCAGCAAGTTCGCCATCGAAGGCTATTGCGAAGCCCTTCGTCTGGAAATTCAACAATTTGGAATCCAAGTTGTGGTAGTCCGTCCAGGGGATTTCTCCACAGGCTTTACCGCCAGTCGCAAAAAAACCGTGAGCACCGAAGCAATGCAGGTCTATAAGACCTATGCCGAATCAATGGGAAAGGTGGAACACGATGAAACTGGTGGCCTGAAACCGCAGGTGTTAGCCCGTAAAATCAGTCAAATCACCCGTAAAAAACACCCTCGCCACAATTATGTGGTAGCCTCGTTCGAGCAACGCCTGTCAGTACTCCTGAAACGCATACTGCCCGCCAGTTGGTTCGCGAAAATCCTCGGAAGTTACTATAAGTTATAAAAGGGAACGTTTATAAGCCCTGCGCCGCATAAAGGGGGTGGCCTCGTAGTCACCAAAGAGCGACTGCACCTTGTAGTTTTCCTCCAACTGCGGATTCATGATGATTCGGTCAATACCCCGTTTCAGACAGTTTTCGTGTATGTATTTGAACATCAGGAGCGGAATGCCGCATTGCTGGTATTCAGGCATCACGCCCATAATAAGCGCCTCCAAAGTGTCGTTCTTCTTCAATGCCTTCATGATGCGGATGAAGCCGAAGGGAAAGAGGCGTCCGTTGGACTTTTTCACCGCCTTCGAGAGCGAGGGCACGCAGAAGACAAAGCCTATGGGCTTATCCTGGTCGTTGACCGCCACCGCCACGAAGTCCTTATCCAAGATGGGGACGTAGGTCTTCAAGTAGTTGTCAATTTGTTTGTCGGTCAGTGGCGAGAAACCCATCAACGGCGCAAAGGCTTCGTTGTACATGTGGAAAATCTCCATGCCGTATTGGGCGCACATCTGTTTCATGCTCTTGGGTTGCACCACATGGACACCGAAGCGTTCCTCGATGAGGTGGGCAAACTGATAGGAAGACGGCATCTCTTTGCTGATCTTCAGCACGCGTTGTGTCCAATCAACGTCCTTGGTAAAGCCAAGTTTCTCCAACATAGATCCGTAATAGGGGTAGTTGTAGAGGCAGGTGAAGGGACTCAAGTTCTCGTAGCCTTCCACCAGCAGACCTTCCTTGTCCATATCGGTGAAGCCCCAGGGACCTCGCATCTCGGTGCGGCCCCGCTGTCCGCCCCATTCGGCAACGGTATCGATGAGGGCTTTCAGAACCTCCTCGTCTTCGATAAAGTCGAGCCAGCCAAAGCGGACGAGTTTCTGTTCGTCGTCAGCCTTATGGTTGATGATGGCTGCAACGCGTCCCACAACCTCATCGTCGCGATAGGCCAGAAAACAGTCGGCTTCACAAAAATCGTAAGCACCATTTTTAATAGGGTTGAAGGTGTCATATTCGTCACCTTCCAAGGCGGGCACCCAATTTGCACAATCTTTATATAAATGA
>LXOW01378942.1_pt3 | contig 16855 bp, 18 predicted proteins | sample 1368591 | NCBI WGS metagenome assembly LXOW01 (sample SAMN04884650, study PRJNA319009) | bovine gut metagenome | isolation source: Cow rumen | host: Bos taurus | place: Italy: Legnaro (PD) | collected 2014-07-09 | reverse complement strand
GGCTTGACGATATCCAATGTCGGCAGGAAGTCCAGAATACCGTCACCGGCATTGATATACGCATCCTTCACATATCGGATAGCCTTCACCATGAACAGCCGCTCCTGTTCTGAGTAAATCGTCTTATGGTGCTTGTATCCTTCAATCGTCTTGTCGCTACCGATACCCACGTACAGGTCACCATATTGTGCAGCCTGTCTGAAGAACTCCACATGTCCACTGTGAAGCAAATCATAGCACCCTGAGACAAACACCTTGGCTCTGGTCTTTTTCTGCGGCATCTTCAGTTCCTCTTTTTGTTGCGATTCCATGTTCATTCCGCTGCAAAGATACGACTTTTCTTTGATAATTACAAATATCTATCAATTATAATGATGGCTATCAGTAAACATTACAAACAATGAAAAGCAAATAAAAACGCTGCGAGATACTCTCGCAGCGTTTCAATAGGCGTGCTCATCATGAATGAAAAACGTCTTGAACGTCAGCCAGATGATGCGGATGTCTAGCCAGATGCTCCAGTGTTCCATATACCAGATATCCCGTTTTACGCGCCCTTCCATCTGCCAGAGTTCCTTCGTCTCACCACGATAGCCCGTCACCTGTGCCCAGCCTGTCACACCAGGCTTCACGAAATGTCGCACCATATACTTATCAATCAGCGCTGAGTATTGTTCCGTATGGGCCAGCATGTGCGGCCTCGGCCCCACAATACTCATATCCCCTTTCAACACATTGATAAACTGAGGCAGCTCATCAATATTTGCCTTACGCATAAAGTTGCCGAAGGGGTATTTCCTTGGGTCATCTTTCGTCGCCTGCACCTTGTCAGCATCCTTGTTAACATGCATTGAGCGAAACTTCAGGCAATAAAAGTTCTTACCATCCAAACCTGTACGCAACTGCTTGAAGAAAATTGGTCCAGGACTTTGGATTTTAATGATCAGCCAGATAAACGGGAACAGAAACGCCGTTGGAACCAGGAACACCAGCGACAAGACAATGTCAAATGTCCGTTTCAAGAACCTGTTCACTGAGTTCTGCAACGGGTTCTCGTAGGTAGTGAAGATTTCAATGTCATCCAGCATCTCACGCTTCAGATTCAGACCGATTGACTCTACTGATACTGGCACATAGTAGAACCTCACCACTTGCTGGTCACATACTTTGGAGATACGACGTATCAAGTTTCTCTCCTTTCTTGATATACAAAGGTAAAGTTCGTCACCGAACTTCAGCTGCTCCGGCTGATCCAGCCCCGCTATGAAATCATCAAACGATCCGAGGCGCACCAGCACACTCCTAACCTGTCCAGGCAGCTTATCCGACTCCCGTTCCACCTCATTAGTCACATCCCCTAACGAAGTATCACCGTAATAACCTAGGATATTGTAACCAAGTGTCGGATCTTCCTTCAGTTTTCTAAATATACCGATAAGTTCGGGATCCGAACCTACCAGCGTCACACTCCGTGTGTTCCTACCTGCCTGACGGTACAATTTGATAAACCAGCGCTCAAACAGTCGCTTACAAACAAGAGAAATCATGAACAGCGTACCTATCTCAAAAATCAGCCAGCCGATGGGCAGGGCGTATGAAAACACCTTCAGAAGAAGATATGTCAAAATGGCCTGCATACTCGTCAAGCCGACCATCCGTCGGAGTATATCCCCAGCCCCTACCACGCGCAGATGAATAATCGTTGAGAACTGCAGCATACTCAGCATCAGGGCGAGATTGTTCACCAGGATATAAATCTCTATCTGCCCTTGCTCCCATATATCCATCCGCCAGTGCCAGAATGCAAAGACCAGAATGATAGCATTCAGGAGCACGAAGTCCCCTATCATCACTATCCACTTGATAATCCTATTCGACTGATTGTTATTACTCATATTTTCTCCTCCACTTACAATGAAACCATGACATCAACAGTATTACCGCTTAATCCAACGGCGAGTTTATCGTTACCAAAAACCTTATCACTCAACCACCAAGTCAATTCCGCAGCACCAAAGCCCAGTCCAGCGCCTGCAACCACGTCATACCAATGATGCCGGTCGCTAACCACCCTCTCTACGCCAACAGCTGTAGCCGCCGCATATCCTGCTATAGGAATCCAGATGCTCTCCTTCCGGAATTCCTTATCTATCGAACGTGCAGCAGCAAAAGCAATCGCAGCATGCCCCGATGGGAACGACTTGTTATCCGAATGATCTGGTCTTTCCTCGTTTATCATAGCCTTCAGTGCCGTCTTCCCGATATAGGCCACTCCCACGCTCGCCATCGTATTAAAAATAAATCGAGGCCAGTTATGACCAGTCAAAGGCTGAGCATATGCATTTCTCTTGCTCTCAATATCACGATAGAACTTATTTCTTCCTAGGTCATATACTATGCCAAAGTCGATATCAAAGAATCCATTACTACCAGCCGCTACTTCCATGCCCGTAGTACTCACGCCCATACCTTCACTCGTCGATACCTGATAAGCCACAGAACCAAACAAACTCAACCGCTCATTCAACCGATAAGTCTCCTGCAAGCCAAGTCCTAATAATGGCGAACCCGATTTCTCCACAAACTGCGTAATCAAACCTGCCCTCACGAACCCTGTGGTATGCCACTTCCTCTCAGACACATACCCGGCAACAGTATTCGTCAGATTCAGCATAGCATCGAGCGAAGCAGTCGCAAATCCACCATGCTTATAGTTCTCCTTTGGATCATCCACTGGAGCTACCCACTCCACACTATTATTCGGTATCAATCCATTCTCCCACTGAACCCGTCCTCTCAGCGCGAATTCTGGTGAGAACCATTTTCCAGCCGCCACATTCAGTCCAAACGTCATGCCCTTCGGTATCACCTTTGAGAAATTACAGCCATACGGATTCATCAGGCTCATATCCAGTCCCGCCTGCACAAACCAGTTGTCCCAAATCCCGTTCGTCAGCACGCCAGAATTTTCACTATTCTGACATCTTACATCATCATTCTTACATCTTCTATCGAGATCGTATTGGACACCAATACCGATCGAGAGGTATCCATTCGAGTTACTTCCCGTCCCTGTTTCCGCCTTCGACTCCTTTCCCACGAATCCACTTCCCGTCATGATATACGCCGCATCCAGATACACGCTCCATCTGTTGCTCAATCGATACGTATTCAGCAAGCCAATACCCGCCAACAACGAGCCCTTGCTCACACCAAAGTTGTAGTTTACACCGATTCTGGGATACAAGCTCAAGTTCCACGTCCTGTCCGCCCGATACGTCCCAAATAGATTATGCAGGTTCAGCAGCGCATCTCCATACAGAGCGATATATCCGCCCTTCTCCCTATTCACGCCAGGCTCATAAAACGGTGCCAACCAGTTAGCATGTCCGTTCTCCAACAGAGGCAGTTTGTTCTCCCAGTTAAACTTACCCCTGACACCGACCTGTGGTGTAAACCATTTGCCCACCGCCAAGTCCAGTCCAAACGACTTACCATTCGGAAACACATGCGCAAAGTTATATCCATACGGATTCTGGAGTGTCATGTCCAGTCCCGCCTGCACAAACCAGTTATCCCAGAACCCTCTCGTCCACACGCAGTTGAAACTCCCTCGCTCAAGAGAATCCACCACCTCAAACTTCTGTGCCAGAATCTGAGGGCAAAAGAGAACCAAAAACAGACTTATGTAGTAGATTCTCCTTCTATTTGCCATCTGACTTCATCAAATTGTTCATACATACTTTAAGAGAATCTGTCCAATAGGGCACACAGATTCCAAAAGTATCTTTTATCTTTGTCTTGTCAAGCACAGAGTAAGCAGGGCGCTTAACTGGACTGGGGAACTCATCAGAATGACATGGCTGAATATCACAATCCTTATTGCCTGCCAACTCTGCAATCATCTTAGTAAAGTCATACCATGAGCAGACACCCTCATTACTGAAATGATATATACCAGTATTACCAGCAAACTTTCGAGTCTCAATAATTTCAAAGATAGCCTTTGCCAAATCGTATGCATACGTTGGTGTACCAACCTGATCGAACACCACCTTCAATTGTGGTTTGGTAGCCGTCAGATTAATCATGGTCTTCACGAAGTTTTTCCCAAACTCAGAATACAGCCACGCTGTGCGGAATATCAGATAATTTACGCCACTTTTTTGGATATTCTGCTCACCATGCAGTTTAGTCAGACCATAAACGCCTGTAGGTGTACCTTTCTGATCTTCTTTACAAGGTGTATTGTATGGATCACCACCAAACACATAGTCTGTGGAAATATGTACCAACAAACCATCAACCTCCTTCATGGCTATTGCCAGATTCTCAGGTGCCTTTGCATTAAGCAACTCACAAAAATCCTGATCCGTTTCAGCTTTATCCACATTAGTATAAGCAGCACAATTGACGATCACCTTCACCTCTTTCTCTGCTACCATCATGCGGATAGCATCAAGATTAGTAATATCAAGAATCGTCGTGCCTTGACCTTCTACTTCAACTACATCAGTAAATATGTAATTGTCCTTTGAACCTTTCGACACGAAGCGCATCTCATTGCCAAGCTGACCATTGGCACCAGTAACAAGTATATTCATACAATACCCAAATATAACGGATATAGGTTATCGATACAAATTTACCTTTATATCAAACGGACTATCAAAATCCTTCTAGCAATGAATGTTTGGTATCCTTTTCGCTCAAGATAACCTTATCAATAGGTATGCGCCAGTCGATACCAAGCGAATCGTCCAAAATACTGATACCCCCCATCAGCCTCTGGATGATAGAACTCATCACACTTATACTGGAACACAGCTGTCTCACTAAGCACCGCAAAGCCATGGGCAAAGCCTTTCGGAACGAAGAACTGACGGTGATTATCCTCTGTCAACTCCACAGCCACATGCTGCCCATATGTTGGACTTCCCTTACGGATATCCACCGCCACATCAAGCACAGCACCCTTAACACAGCGCACAATCTTACTCTGAGTAAACGGAGGCCTCTGAAAATGCAACCCACGTATCACGCCATAGGAACTCATACTCTCATTATCTTGAACAAAAGTGATAGGGCGTACCTTTTCATCAAACTCCCGCTGAGAGAATGACTCAAAGAAATAACCACGCGAGTCCTTAAAAACCCGCGGCTCTATAATATACGCGCCTGCTATCGCAGTTTTAATAATGTCCATAAACTGCTAAAACCTGATACTCAAAACTTTCTCCACTATAGGAGCCATGTCGTAGTACTTATATTCAGCTAACCTACCACCAAAGATGACATTCTGTTCTTCGGCTGCTAACTGGCGATATCGGTCTGCCAATTGATTATTGGCATTATCATTAACCGGATAATAAGGCTCCATACCCTCTTTGTATTCCGTGCTATACTCTTCGCTAACCACAGTCTTTGGGTTGTCGTAAACATCCTGACCAAACATCTCGAAATGCTTATGTTCTATAACACGCGTGTATGGCTCATCATGAGAAGTGTAGTTTACCACTGCATTGCCTTGATAGTTGGGCATATCTTCAACTCGCGTCTTGAAACTAACAGTGCGCCAATTAAGTTTACCCAGTTTATAATCGAAATACTCATCAATCTGACCACAATAAACAAGCTTGTCAGCATACCTTTCCCAGTTACGATAATCTGACTTAAAGAAATCTACACAAGTCTTACACTCCGTTCCTTCCAACAGGCCTTCGATGAGCTTATTGTAGCCACCAATAGGAATTCCCTGATACCTATCATTAAAATAGTTATTATCGAATATAAGACGAACAGGGAGGCGCTTTATTATAAATGCTGGAAGTTCTGAGCATTTACGCCCCCATTGCTTCTCCGTATATTCTTTTATCAGTTTCTCAAAGATGTCACGTCCAACGAGCGTTAAAGCCTGCTCCTCCAGGTTCTGGGGTTCATGTCCCTCTAATGCAGCCATAGCCTCAGCCTTCTGCTCATCAATCTTTGCCTGAGCCTCCACAGGTGTATGAACATCAGGCCACATCCGGTTGAACGTGTTCATATTAAAAGGAAGATTATACAATTCTCCTTTATAATTAGCAATTGGAGAATTGGTATAGCGATTAAACTCTACAATAGAATTTACAAAATCCCATACTTCTTTATTTGAAGTATGGAAAATATGTGCACCATACTTATGTACATTAATACCTTCAATGTTCTCACAATAGATATTACCACCCAAATGGGGGCGTTTGTCTATAACCAGACACGTCTTACCCACTTGCCGGGCACAATAAGCAAATGTAGCTCCGTAAAGGCCAGAGCCAACAATTAAAAAGTCATACTTCATATTAAACTATACATTACTAATTATATCAATAAAGAGCTTTTAAAAAACTCTATCGTTTTTGTCAATCCTTCCTCTAACTTTACTTTCGGCTCCCAATCCAGTTTTTCTTTTACAAGTGGAATATCAGGCCTACGCATTCCCCCATTATGATTCAGGTTGCAGATGTACATTGGCGTCTCCATACACTTCACTAGTTGAAATTTGGAAAATTAACGCCTTTGTTCTTAGTGCAAATCCAAACATGTGGTAAGCACCAAACACAGAAGTCTTTTTAGTCTGAATTGGATCGTTCTGAAAATAAAATAGGTGAAGCGGGGCATGCTAAATAATAATTCTCATCTACCCCTGTCCCAATACGGCTGACACACATCATAACGGACATTCTCAAAATTAGGTTACCCCAACAAATGCCAGACATTATCTTTTGAACCTAAAAAATAATTATCTAAACGAATAACATCATTATCTTCGCTAACTAGTCGCTCGAAAAAAAGACTACCTATAAAACCTGCGCCACCAGTTACTAATATTTTTTCTATTGTTTTGATTTTAAAAATTTAATTATACTTTAGTCTTTTCCATACTCGGTAATACACNNTTTCCCATATCGTACATGCGCCCTTGAAGTTGTACACCTATCATACCTTCACGTTCTCGAACCTTATCGAGGGCTGAAGTCAACTCAATTTCTTTTGTAGAATCAGTACAATTGATTATATCTTGATGTAATTGTTCAAATACTTCAGGCGTAAGAATATATTGTCCGAATACTGACATATATTTTTTACTGCCGTCCTTACATTTTACGCCAAGGAATTCCTCTGCATATGAGGCCTTGGGTTTCTCAGTCATCTGCGACACATTCATCACCGTTTCGTTTTTATTTTCCCATGTTCCAGAAAGAATTCCATAATGAGAAACTTCGGCTAATGGAATTGAATGAACTGCCACCATCAATTTATTGTACTGCTCGTATTTTTCTATTAACTGTAGGGCACAAGTTTTGCCAATTTCGCTACGATAAAGTGTATCACCTAATAATAAAAGCACAGGTTCGTTACTTGCAAAGTCTACAGCTTGATATACAGCATGACCAAAACCTCGTTTTTCCATTTGATAAACATAAGATATTTTTTTTCCAATAGCAAGAATATGATTTTCATATTCTTGCATCTCTGGATTCAATTTTTTCATANNGTCATAAGCTCTTCAAGTAAAATAAGAATCACAGGTTTTACTATTCCGTCTTTATCTGGGATAGGAAAGAAATCCTTCTTCATTGCTCTTGTTGCTGGATAAAGTCTGGTTCCAAATCCAGCAACAGGAATAACAGCCTTTCTCACAGCATGAACAGGCTTGATAGTTAATGGATAGGCTTTCATACCACGAAAGTTAAGATAGTCAATCAACTGCTGCTGACATTCAGCATTCTTTGCCAAAAATTGAACACTTCCATCACCTTGAGACCCTACACCTTTACCACCATAGGTCCACCTATGAACAACAGGGTCAGCCAACACTTCGTGCAACTTTGGAGATGTCAATTCCTCTGGACACATTGGCGCTACAGCTTGATCAAAAAGAGTTTGAGCTCCTACCATCAATTTTCCAAGAGCTTCTGCATCACCATTGGCCATATACTCGATTGCTAATTTAATAATACGCTGATTATCCTCACCAAGTGCCCTCTGTTCGCGTTCTTCCATCTCGTTAGATGCAAAAGGGTATCCCTTATTCAAATCACGCAATATCTTGATAGTGTTTTTCTCTGCACACAAATCTGCAAACACCCAATAAAGGTGTTTCTGAACATTAAGTGTCTTAACCTCTATCTCATCACCATCGAAAGTCATAAGATTAGGTTTAACACCGAAAGCGCAAGCTTGATCCAAACGCCCACAGCGACTACTAGTTCGTAGTTCTCCCAAATATGCAATATTCATCTCGCCCAATGTATTCAGGTTCAAATGATAGAGCATATTGAAAGCACGAGCAACCAATACACAGATAGCCGCACTCGATGACAATCCACTCTTCATGGGCAATGTCATTCTTTTGAGTGTAATCTTGATACCCCCTATCTGATACCACTCTAACATATACGAAGCAACCCCCGCACAATAGCTAAAGAAAGAATCGCTTTTAGCCACACCTTTAAGGTCTACTTCACTCATTCTGCATGAGAAATCTTGCCAAATATCGGCAATCTCAGGTGCTTCACTATACATCTCGAAGATGGAACTTTTCTCCACCTCTGCATAGATTCCCTGCTCGATACCTGTCACAATCGATGCACCAGGCACTATATCTGCATTCATCGTACGATACTTTCCTGCCCAATCTGTATGCTCTCCAAACAAGCACAAACGACCTGGGACAAATAAATCATAACTCATGGTCTATTTTCTTTTCATTGACAAAATAATAAAATAAGGTCTCAAATATGCATGCAACATACCCAAACAAAAATGCATAAGCCATTCTGGCAAATATGAAAGCAGTCTCATAGTCTTATATTTGGGTTCAGAGAAATTCATCTCTCCTTTCTTCTGTAACTTCCATGGGCTCAATTGCATATATCGATTAAATACATGCGCATTATTTAATTTAGAATTGCGATACCAAGGGCGGATATTCAACATACAGGTCGTAAAATGGAAAATACGCGCATGACGTTTGGCATAATCTATTTCTGATTTAGAATAATACTGATGAGGATGACGAATCCATTTCAATTGATTATACGAGTATTGGTTAAATTGAGTCATAACATTCCAGATAGGAGACAATATGCCAAACTCACCCTGAAATATGCCATTTATAATTTCTTGGTCAGCATAATTCATGGCACCTGCATATTGGGTGACAAACTTACTAATTCTCTCCCCAATAGAGAATTTTCGCATACGCACCAAGTCCATGACCATAACACCAGTGTTAATATACACATCATCTCCCTTAATCCCAATCTTCTTTTTATAAGCCTTACTCACACAATCTTTTACAGCAAGGATTATCTTTCCATTCATTGGATGATTATATAACTCCTGTAAGTTACCGTCAACAACTACATCACAATCCAAATATAATACCCGTTCTACGGTATCAGGTAATAATTTATAGGCAAACAATCTCGAGAATGCGCTCTTGGGATATCTACCTGTATATAAACTTTCTGGTAAACTCAGCTTATTTACATCAATGAGTTCAAAATCTCTTCTATACAGATTCGCGATACTCACGAGTTTCTCTTCATTCTCCGCAGAAATACCGTCTCCAAACAAATAAATATGGATATTGTCAGCATCTCTATTGTTCTCAAATAATGATAACATTGATATACCCATTAACCATGCATAATTGTCATCACTCGCATAAATCACATTCATAAATCAAACAATTGTTTTACTTAACANNGTTCTACAGACTCAGAAAGCAGTTTGTCTATATCTACGTCATAATTATAAGGATCAATATAATGCACAGACCTTTCATATATTTCCGGCAAACAAGTCGCAGTAGAGACAATCAGTTCTGCGCCACAGGAAAGGGCTTCAATTGGCGGGATACCAAATCCTTCATAAATCGCAGGATGTATAAAAGCTCTGCAATATTGCATCAACGCTTTTACTTCTCCATCACTCAAATAACCTGTAAAATGTATATTATTTGTTTTTAATTCATTTACACCAAGTCTGGTGAAGCCTTCTGCCTTACCAGTTACTACAAACTGTAATTGGGGATTCTTATTAGCGACTTCCATTATCCAGATAAAATTCTTCTGTGGCGTAAGACTACTTAGAGAGAAGAAATAATCCCCTTTTTGGATTTTCTCAGGCAACCTATCAAAAATACCTTCATCTGCGACAATTCTGTTAAAATGCTGCCAAGCATTATAAATAACAGAAATCTTTTCCTTAGGAATTCCAAGGATAGCATTCAATTTGTTTTTGCTGTATTCACTCACTGTGAGTATATGTGAAGCACTATGTTTTGCTATTCTAAACAGCATTCTTTTCCAAAACAAGCCCAAAACGCCATAAATCGACCCCATACACATTCTACCAATCTCAAAAATCATAGCATCATGCAAACATACAACATCTGCATGCAAAAGAGGGAACGTCGTAGTTAGATTCACGCACCTTAAATGATGCTTACGTAAATAAGGCCCTAAGCAGAACTGTTCCCATGCCTCACGTTTAAGACGGCCAGTTTGAACAATTTCAATATTTTCATACTTAGGCAAATCTTTTACAAGTTCAGATGTCACCACACAGAATTCGCCTTTTGAACATATTTTGTCTAAGTGACTTATCAGTTCCATAGCAAAACGTTCTTGACCAGTCGTTGCCTTTGTCAAGAATCGTCCATTAAAAGCATATTTCATCTAAAAAGAACAAATTTACTTTAAAATACTAATACAACGTCTTTTAGCTGTCAGATACAAATTAAACACTCCTATCTGATTCAAAAGTTTCTTTATTTTAAACCTTAAAGGCAGATACTTTTTAAAAAGTGATAAATCAACTTTTTCATTTTTTAAATCTTCAAAAAATGACTGCCTTTTGGATGATTCCCTGACAGAAGACCATAACATTGGATTTACAATACCAACATTCTGGAAACCAGATTGAATTAAGACCCCATCTAAACTCTTAATTAGGCTATCACCTTTTTCTGTCATGGCCAATACACATGAACACCCCATATTGCCAGCAGAAGGAATTGATGCATGAAAATCACCAACTATTATGTCAGCTCCATTTTTATCGGCTTTATATTGACAGCGATTGCACGATTTACGCAGAAAAAGATCATCCGTAAAAAGAAAGATGTAAGGATCGGCTAAATATGTAGGCATTCCTAAAGAGAACGTTTTGGAAGCATCTTCAAACGTATACTTACAATAACTGGTACTATACCCTTTATAGGATTTGTCTCGCATGTTCACATTTACTAGTTTGGCATGATATTTACTCTCCATAATCCCGACCCATTTGTCCCAAACTAATGGAGATGCTGCACCATGGCAAATCAAACTAATAGTTATTAAATTGTCTTTTGAGACTTTTCCTAAAAAATGATTAAGTCCTGCTGTTTGACAAGGAGTGCCACAGAAAACTACCTTCCTATCATCCTTAAGTGCCTTTTTAATATCTGAAAAGCAACTATTCATATTGCTTTGGACATATTTAGAACTCTGCATCCTATGCAAATCTTCCATTTTGTCAGAAACTATATGAACAGCCTTCATCTCTTCATCCCATGCACATCCACAAACAATACCATGATTATTTATACAATAACGCATTGCGTCATAAACAAAACCACCTGATGCAGAATGTTTTCTTTCTTGTTGTTTTGAATAATACAAATAGGCAGGTTTTCCTTCAAAAGAATTTGGTGAGAATCCACTCATATCTTCAGAAGTATTCAAATGAGGACAGCTTCTGTCACACTTACCGCAACCTATACATTTATCAATATCAACATGAGGCATTAAAAAGCCTTCGTCATTGGATTGCATAGTAATCGCGGAAGAAGGACATGCATTTACACATGAAGTGCATCCGCAACACCATTTGTCAAAATCAAAATCGATCATAGACCAGCCAAAGAACGCTTTATGAAATCAAAAGAAGATTGTCTAAGGGCCTGCTTCTTATCTTTCACAAGACTGAAATCGGTATTCATCATAGCCTCTACATCCACATTGTCTTTGGTAACCAAATGGTCAGAAAGTCCAAGTTGACTCAGTAAAGAAGCCATTCGTGTATCTGGTTTACCGGTCACTACAGAGACAAATGGTTTTTCAAATGTAGTAGAGAATGCTGTTCCATGGAAAGAATTAGTCACAACAAATTCTGCATGCTTAATCATGGAAAGAAACTCGCAAGGACCAATATCCAGTTTTCGTGGTATGCCACAAAACATTGCACGAGGAGGTGGAACAATATTATAGACAGGAAGTCCTAACTTATTAGAAACATATTTAGCAGTTGACACCAAATCGCTATTCGTAATCCATCCAAACATTAAGACATACTTCTTTTCTATTATTCTTTTACTTGATATTATGTCATAGTCAGAGGCATCTAATAAAATTGTAGGGTCTAGAGTGAGTTCACATTCTATTTCGCGCGACCTTAAATACTCCACACCATCCTGCTCTCTTACTGAAACCGAATCAAAAAGCTTAAGCCAGGGCATAAACTCATCTTCATGCGCAGGTGCTTCCTTCACCCATTTTGCAAAACTTGCAGCGTACGCAACTCGTCTTTGCTTTTTAGGGAAATTCAAAAAGAATATGGGATTTGCAGCCGGCGCGTCATGAGTCTTGGATAGATTCCATATTTGGTCACTACCACAGATGATGCAATCATAGTCTGTAGCATGTTCTATTACATCCTGTTCACTTTTGTATCTTGGTGTTGAATGAAGGATATCAAAAGTAAAACTATCAAACATGCGTTCACGTTCATGAAGTGAATTCCAATATGGAATACGTGAAATGTTTTTGATAATTTCCTTCATCCTTGACGGATGACGACTGAACATCTCACGACTAGCTACAAATCTTTCTGTTTCAAAATTAATTATCTCACTCTCATAGCCCATTTTTTTGAGTGTGGTCTGCAAAGCATATGCTTGCAAACATGCACCGTAATTATAACCTGAGTGATATGTTAATATTCCTATCTTTGACATAATACGCTATATCTTATTTTCACTATTTGAAAGCCCTGCTTCTTGAAGAACACTTCTCAAGAAGCCACCTTCTCTCACTTTTTTCGACAAATGAGCAATATTTCCTTCCATCTCTTTAAGATCATTATCACTCAATTGTTTAATCTTATCTTCAATCTCACCTATATTTTTGATTGTTATTCCGACCTTGTTTTCCTTAATAAGCGCTGCCATAGCGCTATTCTCCCACACGATTACTTTCAGGCCACACGCCAAATAGAGCGATAACTTATGAGGGGCAATTATCTTAAGATAATCCCCAAAATTTCCACTGCAGGTTTCAATGCTATCACCTTCCCATAGGAGTCCCCACTCTCCTTGAATTGATGTAATATCGTCAGAATTAAAAACGCCTTTATACCTCAACCATTCGTTTGGAATATCTTCTGGTAACCCCTTACCATAAAGATTAAAGTTAATGAACTGTCTATTCAATTTTCTCAATTCTCCGAGAAATTTACTCTTGGCCAATCCACCAGCAAATACGATTGCGTTCTTTTCCTTTTCTATTTTCTGAGGTCCTTTTAACAGATAGTCAAAAGCACCAAGAACCAATACGCGACACTTAAGTCCGTCTCTAATAAGAACATCTTTCATGTTCTCGGAGTGCACTATCACTGTATCAAATTGGTTTAGCGTATATATTTCCTGCTCTATTGTTCCTTTATCTGAGTAACGATATGAGGCTAAATCATGTACAAGTGTTATTGTCTTATACTTCTTAAACCATGAAGCGACCTTTACAAATAATTTCAGATTAAAATATGGGTATTGCTGGAATAATACAGATCCTTTTGGTATACGTCTAAGCGCGAAAAACAGTTTAACAATAAACTCCAAAGGACCAAGAATCTTGCCAGAATTATTTCTGACTATAGGGACCCTCACGACATGGCCATATGATTTCAGGATATCCGTCACATCATTTCTTGCTTTGGAAGTTGCAACAAACTTACCTATTCCGCCAAACAATTTGGGGAATTCCATGTCTATAAAATAAATCTTATTATCCATTATAATTATTCTTTCTTCCTGCAAAATAATACCTATAAAACTTCCTCAACTCTGAAAAATTCAAAGTTCTGGCAAAATACAAAGTGTGCATCAAAACCAATTTGAATGATTTGAGTTTTGTACGATATGTCGCATCAATAAAACCAAGGTTCCTATAATAATAACGAGACATCTTAGCAGGTTTAAGCAAAACCTCTGTTTTGGGGTGGTGACAAAAAGGTATTGGATATACTTTTGTCGCTTTTTCTTTAGGATGATAATGAATGGCGGAAGTAACAGTAACAGGAACTACACCTGCTTTTATTGCACGGGCTGTATACTCTTTTTCATCGCCCCAAATAAACATTTCCTTCTTTATCAGTCCTATTTTCTCTATCAAATTCCTATTATAAAGTGTACCATTGAATGGATGACAGAACCTTTCTTTCAATACATTTTGTTGAACAGATGCAATAGTTACAGATGCATCAAGTAGAGGAAAAGCAAATTGTGAATGATCATCTTTACAAATCACCAATGCATTTAGATACCACGATCTATCCTGATACTTTAACAATTCCTCTAACTGTGTAGGTGAAGGAACGCCATCGTCATCCATCAACCATACCCACTGATAATCATGTTCATATCCATATCTCATACCAGCATAAAAGCCACCAGCGCCACCAAGATTAGTTTGATGGATAGTTAACAATCCCTCTTGACTTTCCAGAAACTCCTTAGTTCCATCAGTACTCCCATTATTAACTACAAGTATATCGAAATCATTGCAAGACTGTCTACTTAATGCCGACAAACATTCTTTTAGGCACTCCAAACGATTATACGTTACAACGATACAAAGAACACTTTTCATCATCGATAAAATTTAAACCAAGAATTAATCTTGTTAGCATCTGTTCCAACAAGATATTCATCAACCGAGTCATTGGTTAAGCACATTGTAAAATAAATCATATTACTTATTGGACAAGGGATACTACATGTTATCATCAAATCCTTTACAGTTAGCTGGATAGGTATGCTCACTTCTTTCCATTCCTTTTCTTTCATAGCACAAACAAAGATATTACCANNTGAATAAATAAAACACCCTTTTTATATGACAAAGAAGTCCAAACCGAAAGATTTGCCTTATGACCAATAAAAAGTTGACGTGGGGAATTTGATAGTTTTTTTTCGAACCTCAGTGAATCTTCTAATATGTAACCTCTTATTGCATACGGTGCACATTGGCCTTCAATATTTGACGATGTCGTTGCCATTATTTCTTGGTCGTTTATTAATTCTATAGCTCCCCATTTTCCATATTTATCTAATGGAATATCAAAAGGGTAGGTCAAATTAACTATTTTACCATTTTCTCTGACGGCAACCAACAAATTTGGATTATTTATGTCAGACGTACGTTTATATGTGGACTGGCAAGAAATATATTGAGTTCCTTTGGAATCTATTGCCAAATATGGTGCTCCTCCATAAGTATCAGAAGAAAAGATGTTCTGCATAACAAAACTACGAAACGGAGATTTTTCATCAATGTATTGTTCCCAGTTTTCTTTAATTGATGTTGAGACAATAGAGGGCTGATGCTTTCCATGGGTATTATCCTCTATTGTCACAAAAATAGAGTCTCCATACAATTTGGGAACTGGCATCCCATCCCGTTTACCATGGCTATATGAGACTCTTTTCACTTCCGCAGCCCAACTCTCACCATTATCAAAAGATTCAATCATAGATATTTCCTGTTCGTTGGAATTACGGAAATTATTCTCATTTGCAAAATACACCTGCACTCTCCCATCTGGTAATTGCAATAACGCAGGTTCCCAACAACCATTCTCATAGAGAGTATCTGCTTTGTATATGACTACAGGTTCTGACCAGGAAATCCCATAATCATCACTATATTTTGAAACGATAGAAAAAGGATATATATTTCCTTTTAAAGGTCGATAATTTACCACATAGAGAAGTCGTCCATTTTTTAATTCNNATTGACACCAAAACAAATTCCACTTTTATTCTGAAATATAAGAGACTCTGTATTTCCTTTTAACATCTTCACTCTACAATAATCACCATTATTTGCTATTGAAATAATTGTCTTGTAATTCCATGCTATCCGCTTAGCAGCGTTTATATTTAAGACAAAAATCTTTAACAATAGAACAAATATTATTACAGGTTTCCACATAATAAACTTATAGGTTTGTATCATCCTCTTTTTCATAATCTGGCAACAACATTTTATTAGCATAGATATTTGACAAACTTAATGCTACAAATAAANNCAATAAGCCACCTTTTATCTTTCCATTTAAGAAAATAAAGAAAAGGAACACCTAATAAAGAGACAACATAAAATGAAAGGAAATAGATGCCTCCCTCAGAAAAGAGTAAAACAATCGAATTATTGCCCAATTCTTCATAATTAGAGGACATTCCCGTACCAAAGAAGAAATTATCTAATCCTATTTGAAGCCCTTCTTCCAAAGAGTCACTTCTTGAATCATAAGAAACACTTGCCGTTTCTTGTTTCTCATCTAACAAAAATGAAATTGTTATCACCGATATTATGATAAAGAAAGGTATAAGAAANNGCCCTGTTGTAGTAATTGTTGATAAGATTGTTAAAATCAATATAATTATTTTCAACTTTGATTTCCGAGGATTAATAAAGGTTTCTATCATCAGAGAAGATATTAACACCAAATTATAGACAGGTGCTTCACAAAAAAAGCCTGAATTCCT